>Ga0075436_100000562_pt1 | contig 24208 bp, 17 predicted proteins | sample RhiMethybrSRZTD5_FD_75303 | JGI IMG/M metagenome (GOLD analysis project Ga0075436, IMG submission 75303) | Populus rhizosphere microbial communities from Tennessee, USA - Rhizosphere MetaG P. TD hybrid SRZTD5 | ecosystem: Host-associated > Plants > Roots > Rhizosphere > Soil | place: USA...
AATGCGCTGAGCCCGTAGGCGACGACGGAGCCACAGCCGAACCGGCAACCAGGGGCTTCGTGTCCGAACTCCGCCCCGCAAGGCGAGGGTTGAGGCGATTTACGTGAGCATCCTCCCGATCCACACGCGATTGAGTGTGATCACGGGGCGGGAGCGGGGATTCCGAGTGGGTACCCGTCTGTGACCGCCAGCAGAGCGGCCAGAAGAAGCAGCGCGGGCGTCTGCCCGACCCGCGCGTCGGCCTCCCCCGTAAAGCCCTACGAAGAGAGCCACGCCGACCACAGCGTTCCACGGCGCGCCGAGTCGAACCAGGTGTCGAGGGTTACGCGCGTGCCATGTGCGTCTGTTAGCGCGTCGAGTAAGCCGGCGAGGGCGGGCAGTGCGCCAGTTGCCTGCCTAGACTGGCACGGTGGTCAAGCTCAGTGTCGTGATTCCGGCCACCGATGGACGAGTCACGCTCGACCGCTCCGTCGGCGCAATTCGGCGGGCCCTGGCGGGACCTGAGGAGCTGATCGTCGTCGATCGGCCGCAACGTCTCGGCCCGGCCGCGGCGCGAAACCTCGGGTCCAGAGAGGCCGGAGGCGATGTGCTCGTGTTTGTGGATGCCGACGTTGAGGTGCATGAGGACGTCTTCATCCGGATCAGGTCCGCCTTCGATGGTGACAGACACCTGGCTGCTCTGTTCGGCTCCTACGATGACGATCCCGGCCCGGCTGGCATCGTCTCGGACTTCCGCAACTTGCTCCACCACCACGTCCACCACGAGAGCGCGGGCAACGCGACCACGTTCTGGGCTGGACTCGGCGCCATCAGGCGCGACGTCTTCCTCGAGCTTGGAGGATTCGACGAGAGCCGCGATGCCGCCCGCGTTCCCCACGCATCCATAGAGGACATCGAGCTCGGCATGCGGCTTCATTCGCTAGGTGGGCGCATAGTGCTTGACCCTACGGTTCAGGGGAAGCACCTCAAGAAGTGGACGCTCGTAAGCATGACTGAGACCGATCTGATCCGTCGAGGCGTGCCGTGGCTGAGGCTCATACTCGAGAACCCCGAGGCGGGTTCGAGTCTCAACCTCACCTGGTCGCATCGCATCGCCACCGCGGGTTCTATCGGTGTCCTCGTGGGTCTACTGCGGCGACAGTTCTGGCTCGCCGGCGGCACGCTGGCGCTCGTGATCGTGCTCGACCGGCACTTCTATGCCCTGCTTCTTCGCCGACGTGGCGCCAGGGCGCTTGTTGCGGGCGTGCCCCTCCATATCCTTCACCGCCTCACCTCGGCGGCCGTCGTCCCGATTACGTTCACCGACCTTCTCCTCGAGAAGTGGAGGCTGCGAGGGCCGGGTTAGGCTTGGCCGAGCGGTTGTTCCGAAGCGATGTGAGCCAGGCCCGGGCGAATCCCGCTCCAGTGGCGACTTGAGCCGCCGCGAAGAGCACCCCGACGCCGAACCCCTTTGCGAAGGCGCGAAGTTGTAGCGAGGCGTAAAAGGACGGCGATTCGAGTGGACGCTGCTGGTCACCGCCGTGACGGAAGTGAAAGGCTCCCTGACCGTAGCGAACCTGCTGCCTGAGGAAGCTCAGCAGCGTCAGAGGATGATCGTGCACGATGGACGCGTCGGGGGCGGATCGAAGCGACAAGCCGGCGGCGGCCAGGCGCGCGCACCATTCACGATCCTCGCCCGCTGCGCTTGTGTATGACTCGTCGAAGGGCGTGGCCTCGAAGGCGGCTCGCGTGCAGCCGATGTTGTTCGACGCCGCGAAGGCCAGGTCGCTTCCGTGCGGCGGCGGAACTTCGAGGGCGTGCGTCACGAGATCCGACGCATCGGCCAGTGCGCCGGCGCGGCTTAGCATCGTGGTTCCCGCCGCGGCATCCGCCCCTTGCTGCAACGTTGCGACGAGCTGTTCGGCCCAGTCCGCCCGTGGGAGGCAGTCGTCGTCGGTGAAGCAGAGAAAGGCTCCGCGGGCGGCGCGGGCACCCGCATTACGGGCCGTCGCCGGGCCTGCTCCCGATCGGTGGATGAGCCGTGCGTGAGCATGCCCGGCGACGGCAGCCGCAACCTGATCCGGGGCCGACGAGCCATCGTCGACCACGATGATCTCCAACCGATCGAAGATGGTCTGGGCGGAGAGCGCCTCCATGCAACGACGCAACGCCTCGGGTCGGTCCCGTGTGGGAATGACGACCGAGACCAATGGGTCCTGCGTGGGATCTGGCTGGCTGTTCTCGGCTGAGGACGGGCGGGCGCTACACAATTTGCTCGACGGCATCGGCGCCGGTCCCATTGAGGCTCAGCGCATTCTCCACGGAGACTGTCTCTTCGTGGTACTCCGCTTCGGTATTGACGCTCCAGACATCGTGCTGGGCTCCATCGACGATGTTTAGGGTCGCCAGGATCGCTGTCCACATGGAGTGGTCCTGGTTGTTGTACCGATGAAGGCCGTTTCGTCCGCACGTCTGCAGATTCTCGAACCGCTCGAGGTATGTTCTTATGGTCGCGACCGCACCTTCGAAGTGTGAGTCGTACATCGGGTACGCCTTCGGAACGCGAACCTTCACGCCGTCGACGACCTTGCTCGGGTCGATCAGCCCGATTCTCGCGAGCTCTTGAGTCGCGAGCTCGACCGCCTGCTCGTCCGGCATCTCCCAGACCTCGTCGCCTTGGAAGCAGAAGTACTCGACGCCGAGACAGGTCGTACCCGGCCGAACCATTCCGCTGCTCCAGGCACCATAGTTTTGAACACGTCCGGCGCGAGTCCCGGGATCGTGCAAGTAGATCCAGTTGTCCGGGAACGGCTCCGCCTCCGTCGTCATCAGCGCGACGAGAACGAGATCGCGGTAGCGCAGCTTTCGTGCCGCCGCCAGGACATCCGGTGGAGCCGGCGGATCGAGGTTGAGAACCAGGTCGCTGAGCGCGATGCTGGAAATCACCGAATCCACGGCAGTCTCGAAGACGTCGCCGTTCTGGCGCAGGACCACACCTGAGACACGATCGTTCGCGTGGCGTACCGCGACGCAGCGGCTGTTCAGGTGGACCGGAATCCCTCGCTTGTCGACTCGGTCGGCGAAGGCCTCCCACATCTGGCCGGGGCCTAGGCGGGGGTAGCGAAACTCCTCGATCAGAGACGTCACGTGCTCGCGCCTGATGCCCAGGATCGAAAGGATGGCCTTGCCGAGCGAGAAGTTCTTGATCCGTTGAGCCGCCCAGAGTGAGCGGATCTCCGAGCCGGGGATACCCCAGAGCTTTTCGGTGTACGAGCGGAAGAACGCGTCGTAGAGCCGCCGTCCGAACCGTGCCGTCACCCACTCCTCGAAGGTGTCCGCCTCCACATCACGATGCCGCGCCGCCCACATGTAGGAGAGCGCACAGCGCGTTGCCTCTACGAGGCCGAGGCGTCCGACCACGTCTTTGGCTGCAATCGGGTATGCGAAGTACTTCCCGTTGTAGTAGATGCGGGAAAGTCGCGGGCGCGTCAGGAAATCTGGGCCAAGCATGTCTTCCCAGAGCCGACTCACGGGTTGAAGCTTTGTGAAGAACCGATGGCCACCGAGATCGAATCGGTAGCCGTTGAATTCGATCGTCTTGGCGATACCCCCAACGGTTCCGTCGGCCTCGAAGACGGCACCGGAAAGCCCGCGGGAGGCGAGCGTGTAGGCGGCAGTCAGGCCGGCAGGGCCCCCGCCGAGTATCGCAGTGCCGACACCGTGCTCGGGCTTCGCGTAGCGTGCGGCGTTGTCTTCAGCCGCCCCGACGAGTTGCCCGTAGAGGGCGTCTGCGACGCTTACTTTCTGCTCCGGCAGATCACCGTTTGTGGTCATCAAGACCTCCGTTGCGGCTCGCGTTGTTCGAGGGCGCGCCGAGTCATGGCGACCGCCACCATGCATACGAATCGGACGTTTGTGAACAGGTAGCGTCGCCACATGCGGCCAGGCTCCTGGAGCAGCCGAAACGCCCACTCGAGCCCTGCGCGTTGCATCCACCGTGGTGCTCGGCGTACGACACCGGCGACTACGTCGAGTGAGCCTCCGACGCCGACGATGACCGGAAGGTCGAGCGTCGACCCGTGGTCGCTGACCCAGTACTCCTTTTGCGGCGAGCTCATTGCGACAAAGAGGATTTGGGGACGCGCCCGATTGATTTCGGCGCAGATGCTCTGAGAACTTTCGGGATCGAAGTAGCCGTGGTGGGAACCGGCGACGATCAGCTGTGGATGGCGCGCGCGAAGATTCGCCAGCGCGCGAGCCAGGACGTCGGGGCGTGCTCCCAGGAAGAAGACGCGGAACCCTTCAGCCTCCGCTATCTCTAGGAGCCGGTTCATGAGATCGATTCCAGGAACACGTTCGGGCAGCGGCTCGCCGAGCAGCCTCGATGCCCAGACAAGCGACTGGCCGTCGGCGCTGACGAGCTCGGCGTCGCGGAGAATCCCGGCCAGGCGCACGTCGCTCCGCGCGTTGACGGCTTTTGCGGCCGCGAGCGAGACATGATGCACACGCTCCTGCCGCACGATCGCGTCGCGGCACGTCTGGGCGGTGGCCTCGAGATCGAGCCGGTCGATCCGGTAGCCGAGCAACTCGACCGAGGACGTTCCGTCGTGCTTGTCCAATGCGCGGAGCGGTCGCTTGCCCGGAGCGCCGGACGCGGCAGACAGCGCCTCGTGGTTGACGTTCTGTCTCATAGAGGCCGGCATGGACATCAGTACGCGTCCTGGGATCGCAAGATCGCAGGGATCGTTCGCGCGACAACCTTCAGGTCGCCTCCGAGTGTCCAGTTCGTGACGTAGAGGTAGTCGAGCTTGACCATCTCGCTGAAGGGGATGTCCGTGCGCCCGAGGATCTGCCAGTAGCCCGTCATCCCAGGGCGCAACGCGAGGCGTTGCCGCGCCCACTCCTTGACGAACTCGTCCTCATCGAGGACGAGCGGCCTCGGCCCCACGAGCGACATCTCTCCTTTGAAGACGTTGAAGAGTTGCGGCAGCTCGTCCAGCGAGTAACGGCGCAGAAGGCGTCCGACGCGTGTGACACGCGGATCCCCGGGCACCTTGAACATCCGGGCATCGCCGCTCGCGTGCTTGTTGAGGTCGAGCAGGGCCGACTTCTGCGAATCGGCGCCGTGCACCATGGTGCGGAACTTGTAGATCCGAAACTTGCGATCGCGTGCTCCCATTCGTACTTGCGTAAAGAGAAGTGGGCCCGAGGAATCGAGCTTGATCATGAGGGCGATCACGAGGAGAAACGGGGACAAAACGACGATCGAAGCAGTCGCCACGACCAGATCGAAGCTGCGCTTGAGCAGGCGAGAAGAATGCGAGAGGCGCAGGGGCGGCATGCTGACCATGGACACGCCCTCGATCGAGTTGATGCGCATCCGCGGGCCGATGATCTCGAACAACCTCGGCACGATGTCCACCTGAACGTCGAGGTCTTTCAGAGAACGTGCAACCTCGAGCAACTCCTCATCGGATTCCTTCGAGAACGCAACGATCACCCGCTCCACGTCGTGTGCGCTCACTACCTCGCGAACCGAATCGAGGGAACCAAGCAGGTGGATGTCCCCGAGATCCTTGCGCGGGCCCGCCGGAGTTGAGTCGACAAATCCGACGACGTTGATCGCATACTCGGAGTGATTCAGAAGCTTTCGCGCGATCGACTGGCCCACCTCGCCGGCACCGATGATGAGAGCGTTCTGAACGTATGAAGGGCGGCTGCGCGCAATCGACCGACCCGCCACCCGGCAGGCGGTGATGCCTAGGATCGCGACTCCCCAGAACGTCGCGAGCTTCGCCTGACTCGGGTCTGTTAGTCCTGTGATCCAGGAAAGGGCGAAGAACACCCAGACGGCGACCGTAACGAGATGAAAGATCGACGGGAACTCGTCGGCGGTCGAATGCTCAGCGTTTTGCTCGTCTCGGTCGTAGAGCCCATAGACCTTCGCAGCAACGACCCACAGGGGCAGCGTTGCGACAAAGATCGGTGCTTCCCAGCGGATACCAATCCGGTCGACGACTGTGCTTCCCTGAAAAAAGAGCTCGACGACGAGAAATGCGCCAAGCAGGGCAACGATGTCGCTCACCAACAATACTCGTCGCACCAGCCAACCTCGGCGGTAATGCCCGCGGGCAGCTGCGTGTTCTGCCGCCTCGGCCTTCAGGCCGTCGAGGGGACCGGCGGAAGTCGCTGGAGCCGCTTCGGCGACGTCGTCCGCGCCGGGAACGACGGGTGCCGAAGTCGGCGATGTATCGCTAGAGACCGCCATCGCCCTCGCACGAAACGACTGTTTGCTTCAGATGGGCTTGAACGCACCACAAGGTGCGGCTCTCGGCCCCTGCCGCGGGTACCACGATCTGCCTCTCCCTCCAAACTCCCCTAGACCACAGATACGCGAGAGTGAGTCTAGCCACTTGGTCGATATTTGCAAGGAAAATTTGTGAAATCCCAAGGAAAATTTGTGAAATCCGGATCGGTTGTCCGAGGCAACCGCAAGCTCGGATTGACACGAGTCGCCTGGTCACAAGGCGCGATCAGGGTGCAGGCGCGATCAGGGTGCGCTGCATCGAGCGGCCTTGGCTGTTGCCGATCCGCCGAAGGCTGATGCCTTCAGCGTTTTCTTCCGCTCGGTCCTTCTCCCGGCCGGCGGGTGGTGGAGCGCTTCCACCACGCCATTTCTGACGTCGAAGGGATCGGCAACCGGTCACGCAGAGAAAGGCCCTTTGTCTGGCCGAACGGCGAGTCGTAGTCGTAGCCGTAGCCGTAGCCGTAGCCGGTCTCGTCACCGTGCGATACGCCGGTCAAGACGAAGCCGAGTACGGCGGTTCGACAGCTTCGAAGTTGCCGCGCAAGCTCCTTGAGAACAGGACGTTCGATGTCCGTGTGGACGACCACGATCATCGCGTCGACGCTGGGGCTCAAACCCAGGACCTCGCCGCCGACCAGCATCGGCGCCGTGTCGACGAGTACGAGATCGAACCGCCGGGCGAGCGCGTCGAGGATTGGGTCGACCTGGTCGCTCTGGAGCAGCTCCGGGACCGAGACTCGAGTCCTTCCGAAGGGCAACACGTGCAGGAAGGTGCCAACAGCCGCTTGGCTGCCGGATGGATCGGATGACGAGCCGCCGTTCACGGGCGGCGTGGAATCGAAGCTACCACCACCGTTGAATGAAACCGGGTGCAGCGCCTCGTCGACGCTGGCCTGCTTGACGAGAACGTCGGCAATGCCGCTGTCTGCTTGTACGCGGAAGAAATCGTGCAAGGAGGGTCGACGGACGTCAAGGTCGATGAGCGCAACACGTCGACCGCTCCGCGCGACGGCAACGGCGAGATTTGAAATCGTCGTCGATTTCCCTTCCCGCGGCCGAGCCGAAGTGACCATGATCGTTCGTGCTCCGCGCTCGAGATTGGCGAAGTCGATCGACGTCCTCAGCTTCCGGAAAGCCTCGCCTTGCTCACCTTCGGGGCTGTAACGAGTCACGACGGCGTTCAGATTCCTGAGTTGACGTGGAGGCTCCGGCACGCGTCCGAGCAAGGGAATGCCAAGCACTTCCTCGATTTCCTCCTCCGAGCGAACGCGTCGGTCGAGCGCCTCGGCGAGAAATGCCAGCCCGAGCCCCAAGATTGCGCCTAGCAAGCCACCGAGAAGGAAATCGTGCCGCGGCCTCGGGCGTACCTTCGCAGCGCCTTCCGCGGGCTTGAGGACGCTCGTGCTGCTCGCTAGGAGCGTTCCGATTGTCTCGAGTTGGCTCTGGTACTGCACAAGCGTGCTGTAGCCCGGAGACGCCGCTTGGCCGCTGCGCTCGAGTGCCCTGATCCGTGTCCGGAGGGACTGGAGCGCCACGTCGATCTTCTCGGTATCGAGCTCTGTCTTGTACCGCGCGAACTCACGCGCGTACGCGTTCGCAAAGAGCACCGATTGAGTCGCCGTCGGGAACGAAACGGCAACATCGAGCACGTCGGCATCACTCTCGGGAGTGACGCTGGATCGGTTCAGGAGCTCATCGGGCGTAATCCCGTGCGCTCCAACCGCTGCGACGACACGGCGCGCAAGCTCCGGGGAGCGCGCGATGCTTGCCTCGGTTGTCATGAATCGCGTTGGATCGCCGATTGCGGGATCCGTGACGTTCGTCACCGCCGTAACGATGCTCGAGCGGTTGACGAGGATCTTGGACCGGGACTCGTAAAGCGAACTCTGCCGACCCGCTACCACGTAGGCCACCGTCGCGGCGATTAACGGCACGGAGATTAGGATCCACTTGCGGCGGCGAAGGATGGCGAGATAGTCCGCCAGACTAGTTGGCCGGTTCGCGAACGCCTCTCCCACTGAGCTCCGATTCTGACGACCGAAGTGACAACTGTTGACTCAGGACGGCGGCTCGCTTCCCTTCGAGCGACCGCCCAACCCTAGTTCAGCGTAGCATCGTCGCGGGAATTCTCCAGGTCCGGAAGCCAACCCTATGTCCATGTCCTTCCTGGTGCGGCCACGGTCGATGCCGAGGGCTTCCCCGACCGCTCGAGGAACTGCGCGATCACCTCGGCCGCTCGAGCCCCCGCCTTTCCGTCCCAGAGCGGAATCGGTCGGGAGACGCGTTCTTGCTGGAGCAAGTGCGGAATCGTGCGGATCCCATCGGGATCGACGCCGAGAACCGTGTTCGTTCCGATCTCCATGGTCACCGGCCGCTCGGTCGTGTCGCGCAAGGTGAAGCAGCGGACGCCAAGCGCGGAGGTCTCTTCCTGGACTCCGCCGGAGTCCGTGAGCACGAACATCGCCTTGGCTTCGAGGGCCAGAAACGCGAGATAGCCGAGCGGCGGGCAGAGTTTGAGCCCCAGCTCGCCCAGCCGTGCGGCGTCCCGACCCGCCAGCCGTGCCTTGGTCCGCGGGTGAACAGGGAAGACGACCGGTATGTCCCGCCCGAGGTTGATCAGCGATTCCAACGTCCGCTCGAGCATGGCAGTGTCGTCGACCAGGGCCGGTCGGTGAAGCGTCACGAGTCCGAACTTGCCAGGCTCGACTCCAAGCTTCGACCACGGTTCCCGAGCGAGCGCCCCGGGGAGGTGCCGAAAGACCGAGTCGATCATGGTGTTTCCCACGAGGTGGATGCGCGTCGCGTCGAGGCCTTCGCGAACCATGTTCGTAATCGCCCCCTCTGAGTGGGCGAGGAGAATCTCGCTCAAGTGGTCGGTGAGGCGCCGGTTGGCCTCCTCGGGCATGCTGTCGTCGAAGCTGCGCAAGCCCGCCTCGATATGCGCGACGGGAATGCGAAGCTTCGATGCCGCGAGCGCAGCAGCCAGCGTGGAGTTAACGTCGCCGGCGACGATGACCAGTGAAGGCTTCTGCTCGAGCAAGACCCGTTCGACGCCGACGAGCGCTCTCGCTGTTTGCTCGGCATGTGTTCCGGGCCCGACGCTGAGGAAGACGTCGGGCTTCGGTAGGCCCAGCTCGTCGATGAAGACCGACGACATTTCCTGGTCGTAGTGCTGACCGGTGTGAACGAGCAACCGCTCCAGATCCTCGTCGAGTTCGGCGAGTGCCCGGAAAACGGGCTCCGCCTTCATGAAGTTCGGCCTGGCTCCAACGACGAAACACACGCGCTCCTTCACGACGGCTGGTCCGACTCGTCGGGGCGGGCCGAAGTTTCGATCGCGCGGAGCAATCGTGCGAGGGCGCAAAACATCGGGGCAACCGACCAGCGCATGTACGGAATACGATTCGTGTAATGAGCATGGCGCTGATAGATGAATGCGCCGTCGCTTCTACGCATGTTGGCCAGCGTCCACAATGCGACGTACGAAGCGGCCTCGATGTCGCCGTAGGTACAGAGCGTGCTAATCGTCTGAGCGCATGCCGTCGCGTCCGTAGGGTAGAGCCTGTCGTCGAAATATCTGGGAACGTAATCCTCTGTCAGGAATCGGCTTCGGTAGTAGCGCCAACCGCTTTCCTTCGCCGCGCGAAACGAGTCGTCGCCTGCGTGGTGCTCATAGCTCTCCAAGCAGTCGAGCACATAGCCGGTATGAAAATTGTCCACCCACGACCGCGTATCCCCGATCGCGTAGGGCCACCCGCCGTCCGCTCGCTGATGCCCGACGACGAAAGCAACGGTCTCGCGTGCGGCATCTCGAAACCGAACGTCACCCGTCATGGAATATGCCTGGGCGCATAGACGCGCGCCTTTCATGGTCGCGTTCAGCACGACTTGATCGTCTCCAGGCGAGTAAGACCAGCAGAAACTGCCGTCGGTCGCGGTCGTGCGTCTGAGATCGTGGAGGAGGAACTCGGCCGCGCGCAGGCACGAGTCACGAGCGGCGCCGCTGCCGACGAGCCGCCGCGCCTCGAACAATGCGTTGGCCACGATTCCGGTCGCCACGATGTTCGGGACGCCGGCCGGGATCGTGGCGTAGCGTGCCTCCCAGTCGAACTCGTATCCCCAGCAGTCGCCGCTGTAGCCAGGTGAACGAAGCGCAGCGATTCGGCGCATGCACATCTCGGCTTGCTCGACGTAGTAGTTGCGGCGATCAGCGTCGATCGCCCAGAGGTGCGCATATCCCTCGAGCATCCACGCATACGTGACGGGACCGCCATGCCTACGGATTCCAAGCAGCGGGCGAGCGTTCACGGGTAAACGCTTAAGCGCTTGTTGCGCCGCGAGCCTCACGTAGTGGCTGGAGCGCATGAACGGCAGCCTGAAGATCGGCGACGACAGGGCGTCGTAGGGGTCGTACCCGAGGAATTCGTTTTCGTTGACGTACGAGTCCGTTGCGTCTAGAGCGGCGCGTAGACGTCTGACTGTCGGCAGAGGTTCCGCCACGGCGGTGGTCACGCCAATCAGATGCTCCGCTAGTGCGGCTCGGCGAGGGAAGGAGTGGGCGCAAAGGCGGCTCCGGACGACGGGGCCGTCGCGGTGGTCCCGTCCATGAAGGTTTGGTACCACAACTCGAGCGTCAGGAGCGCCCAGATTCGAAGCGCGTTGTCCGCCTGCCCAGCATCGTTCGCGCGGATCAGCCGGCTGACCTCGCTCGGCTCGAACAGCCCCCGCGCCCGAACCGCATCCGGCGAAAGTAGGTCGTCCACCATCGGCTTGAGGTCCCCCACGAGCCAGGCGCGGATCGGGGCACTGAAGCCGGCCTTCTGCCGCCAGATGACATCACGCGGCAAGACGGAGTCGAGGCTGCGCTTGAAGACGTACTTCCGGGTCAGCCGTCTGAGCTTGAGGCCGGGCGGAATCCTCGAGCTGAGGGCGACCATCTCGTCGTCGAGAAGTGGGACCCGCACCTCCGTCGATGCGGCCATGCTCATCTTGTCGGTGTAGGTGAGATTGAGACACGGAAGGAACGTCTTGAGGTCGAGGTAGAGGATCCTGTTCAGCCAGTCAGCCGTCGGCGCGCGGTCGAGGTACTCGCGATGCCGTCGAAACGGATCATGGGCGGCGAGCTCATGGCGAACGCCCGTGGCGAGGAGACGGTCGAGTTCAGGACGGCGGTAGTAGGAGCTGTAGACGAGGTAGCGCTCGAGCGGATCGCTGTCGAGGCCACCCAGCGCCTTCATCAGGTTCCTTCGCGGCCCTCGGAGACGGCCGGGTGGACCGAGCGTAAGCCGCGGCTCGAGGGCCCTCCGCATCATCGCTCGGACCCGTATCGGGGCGATGTCCGCGAAGCGCCCGATCTGCGCGGCGAGGTAGCGCGGATAGCCCGCGAACACCTCGTCGCCGCCCATCCCGCTGAGAATGACCTTGAGCCGCTCGCGAGCTGCGCTGCAGATCAGGTAGGTCGTGATCGCGGCGGGATCGGCAACCGGTTCGTCCAGGTGCCAAACGAGCTTCGGCAGAAGGTCGACGACCGCGGGCTCGAGGATTCGCTCGTTGTACTCGACGTCGAAGGTCCGACCGATCTCCCGTGCAAACACGAGGTCGTCGGGAACGATCTCGTGCCCCAGGTCTTCGCGTGTAAAGCCGACCGTGTAGGTCGTCACCGGCTCGCTCTCACTGGTCATCGCGGCCACGATGGCGCTCGAGTCGAGGCCCCCGCTCAGGAAGCTTCCAAGCGGGACGTCCGAGATCATCTGCCGGCGGACCGCTTCGTGCACGCCCACGCGTACGGCCTCGATCCATTCGGCTTCCGGGCGCTCCTCGACCGGGTAGGTCATGTCCCAGTACTCGTGAACGGAAAGGCCGCCGGCGGCGAAGGTCGCATAGTGGCCTGCCGGGAGTTTGTAGATACCCTGGAAGACCGTGTCGGGGTCGGGAGTCCAGAGGAACGTGAGGTAGTCCGCGAGCGCGCGATGGCTCACGCTGGGAGGCGAGAGCGCCGGCAACAGCGCTTTGATCTCCGAAGCAAAGTAGAACCTGCCATTTTCCTGCGCGTAGTAGAGAGGCTTTACACCCAGCTTGTCGCGGGCAAGGAACAGTTCGCCGAGCTCGGCATCCCAAATCGCGAACGCAAAGATGCCGTTCAGATACCGGAGACAATCGTGCCCATGGCGCGCGAACATCGCGACGAGCACCTCGGTGTCGCAACCGGTGCGGAAGCGAAACCCATCGTGTTCGAGGTCAGCACGCAACTGCGGGAAGTTGTAAAGCTCCCCGTTGTACGTGATCCAATAGCGGCCTTCCCAGGCCATCGGCTGTGCGGCTCTTGGAGTCGGGTCGATGATGCTGAGGCGGCGGTGTCCGAGGCAGGCCGGCGGACGGTCGTCCCGCGCCGGGAAGGCCTGCGTTCCCTCGCCGTCCGGGCCGCGGTGCTCGAGCAGGCGCGTCATCACCGCGACCAGGCGCTGGTCTTCGCTGCCGACGAAGCCGCAGATTCCGCACATCAGCGTTCCTGAACTTCGCGGTTCAGGTCCGACCGCAGGCGGACAGGACGGCCGGTCCGAAGCGACTCGACGATGCCGAGAGTCGCGAGGCTGACATTCGCGACCTCATCGAGCGCGACCGGCGGCTCTCCGTGTTCGACCGCTCGGAGGAAAGCTTCGACCTCCTGAGCATGGCCTTTGTCCTTCCGTCGCGGCCGCACCTTGCGTTTTCCCGACGGGCCGAAGGTCTCGAGGGATCGGTAGTCGTCCAGGACGCCGGCGCGGTTGGCGGCATAGCCTTCGAGACGCTCCTTCGGCAACGCAGGCGAGCCGTCGGCGACGTAGAGGATCGAACCGATCGATCCGTCCCGAAAGGTCAAATCGACGGCGACGTTGTCCCGCGCCTGGACGGGCCTCCCCGTCGCGCCGTAGCCCGTAGCGTGGACGAGCTCCACGTCGGCGCCGGCGAGGAATCTGAGCGAGTCGACGAAATGGCAAGCCTCGCCGAGCATCCGCCCACCGCCTTCGTCCAGGTCGTGTGTCCAATGGTCTTCTTCCAGCCGGCCCGCACTCACTCGATACGCAGCCGCGATCCTCCCTTGCGATTCTGCGAGGAATTCCCGTAATCCCCGAAGCAGCGGCGAGAATCGCCTGTTGAAACCAACGGCGAGGATCCCTGGAGCCGTCGCGGCGACGGCGAGCACGGATTCCAGCTCCTCCAGGGTAAGGGCAAGCGGTTTCTCGCAGAAGACATTCTTGCCCGCCTCGAGGGCCTGGATCGCGAGCTCGGCGTGTGTGGCATGTCGGGTGGCGATGACGACGGCGTCGACTCTTTCGTCGGCAACGACGTCAGAGGTGCTAGCGGCGACGCGCGCAAAGTTGAACTCGCGCTTCGTGGCCTCGGCTGACGGACCGGAGCCGCCGCCAACCAGCTCGAGAGCTGCGCCCGCGCGGACGAACGCGGGGAGGAGGACGCTCGAGGCAAAGTTCCCCGGCCCGATCAGGCCGATCCGGACAGGGACGGAACGAGTCGCGGGCATCGCGACCGGCCGGCCGGTCTCGGGCAGCCCGAGCGTGAGCGCGTCGTCTGCGGGCGCCATCCCCCCGTCATAGGCAAGTAGCAACGCGCCTTGCGGGCGTTCTCCGACTGGCCCGGCCAGTCGGTCATATGCCTCTGCGGCGCCCTCGACGGGGACGACTTCCTCGACCAGGTCTTGAAGATCGATCCTGCCACCTGCCTGAAGCGCCAGCACCGCCTCCATGTTCCTTTTCTCGGTCCACCGCACGTAGCCGATTGGATAATCGAGACCGTGCTCCTCGTACGCCCGGTCGTAACGGCCGGGACCATACGAGCGGGAGACGCGGAAGGCGAGCTCCTTCTCGTAGAGCAGCGAGCGGGGAAGCTCCACAGGAACGTCGCCGACGAGCACCACCGTGCCGCGATCACGTGCGAGTTCGGCGGCCGTGACGAGCGGGTCGGGGGAGCTCGCTGCAGCGGTCACGAGCACGGCATCGAACCCTCGGCCGTCCATAGCCCTCCCGACGCGACCGACTACGTCGTGGCCGATGACGAAGGACAACGCCGCGCCCCCCGCCAGCGCGCGGTCGGCGCGCGCTGCGTCGACGTCGAGCGCGACCACGTCAGCGCCGGAAGCCACGAGCAGGCGGAGAGCGAGTTGGCCGACCAGGCCGCAGCCGACCACCGCGACGCGCTCGCCGATGCGGACGTCGGCCAGCCGGATTGCATGGAGCGCGATCGCCGCCACCGTGGTGAGCGAAGCCGCTTCGAGCGGGACGCCGACGGGGACCTTCGCGCAGAGGTTGGCCGGCACGCTGACAATCTCGGCGTGGTTGGCGTGGCCGGCGCCGGCGCAAGCAACGGCATCGCCGACATCGAAGTCCGAGACCGCATGGCCGACCTCGACCACCTCGCCCGCGGAGCTGTAGCCGATCGGGGTAGCCTCTCCAAGCTTTCGCCGAACCGCTTGCTGGGTGGCTCGAATCCCATCCGTGCGCGCGCGCTCGACCACTTGCCGCGCGAGATCCGGGCGCTCGCGCGCTTTCGCGAGCAGCGATTTCTTCGAGAGAGCTACACGTGCCCGCTCGGTCCCGGAGCTGATCGCGGAAAAGGCGTTTCGCACGAGGAGGGAGCCCGGTGGGCAGGGCGGAGCGGGCACCTCGCGGACGACCGTGAGGCCACTGCGGTCCTGCAACACCTGCTTCATGCCGGCACGACCCTCTTCCCACACAGGACCCGCAACGAGTCTATTCGTCTCACACGGAACATGTTGTCGTCTCCATCCCAATCCTACGGGCGGGGTCCAACGCACTTCAGATCGCCTGCCACGAAGAGATGCACTTCCCCGTAAGAGCTGCTTCCGTTACGTGGCTTCGATCCGGGCGGGCCTTACAGCCACTCGAGGGCGGTTGGTTGGGCTCACGTGGCAGCCGAGGCGAAGGCGCGTCCACTGAGTACGAGCCGGTCGACATCGACCGCGCGGGACAAGGCTCTGGTCGTCGCCATCGATTGCTCGAGCGGAGTCAAGCCGGCGCCGACAATAGTCACGGACTGGCTCGCCAGCGCGCCGCGCGGCGCGATCGTGCTCGACCCGAGCCTGAGGCGGATGGGCGTTTCTGCCCGGTCGGCTCGTTCGCGACTATGTGGACCGCGAGCCTGATCACGGCCAATTTCGCCGGCGGGTAGGGCTCGTACTACCTATTCCCGCTCGAGCAAACTCGCGAAGCTCGGCGAACTTCTCGCGCCGGAGCTCTTCGCGCTCGCCGCCCTCGACGCGGCGCACGAGGTCGCGAACGAGCGGCGCCAGTTCGACCGGGTTGAACGGCTGTCGTGACGTAATCGACACCCCGAGGTCGATTCCCTTCGCCCGGCCTCTGACCTCGGCACGCGCGGTCAGGAAGATGATCGGGATGCCGCTCGTCGTTTCGTCTGCGAGCGGCTTTTTGGCCACCTCCCAGCCACTGCGGCCCAGCATCATCACGTCGAGTAGGACGACATCGGGACGCTCCGCACGCGCCAGCTCGAGGCCTTTTTCGCCGTCCGAGGCCTCGAGCACCTTCACGTGCTCTGCCCTCGAGGTTGACACGGCAAAGCAGCCGGATCGGGGCCTCGTCGTCGACGACGAGCACGGTCGTCATCCGCTCTCCCGCCCGCTCAGCGCCGCCTCTCGGGCGAACGGCAGCTCGAAGGCGAAGCTCGACCCCGGCGCCCTCGCGCGAGTCCACCCACATCCGCCCGTCCATGGCGGAGACGAGGCTCCCCCGGACTTCATCCTCTTCGGCGTCGGCAGTCTGGCGCTCGTCCAGTGGTTCTATTTCCTCAGCTCCACAGGCTCCAGATCGGGATCGCGCTCCTGATCCAGTACATCGCACCCGCACCCGCGCTGGCGGGGCTCGCGCTCGTCGTCGAGATCTGGAGTGGCCTCAGCCTAGACGCGGCAGGGGTCGCGGCCACGCTCGGAGCTGCGGGCTCGTACGCCCCTTACATCCTGATGGCCGAGCACCGGATCCACGAGCGTGACCCGATCTCGCTCGTTTGCCTCGGCTTCCTGTTTGCCTCGCTCCTCTGGACCATGCTGCGGCCGTGGTGGAGCTTTTCCGGCGTCGCGGGCGCGCTCGTCGCCTGGGCGTGGCTCGGAGAGTCCCTTGATGGAGTGCAGCTGGTCAGCGCGCCGATCGTGCTCGGATCGATTTTTCTCGCGCAGAGCGCACGTTTGAAGCCAACTTTGTAGCATCGCGTCGGGAGGAGTCCGACCGGCATGCTAGAACACCGTGCTTCGGATGCGTCGGGGGGCACATTCCGTTTGCATGGTCGCTCGTGGCGCCATGCTCGTTCGAGGGATCAGGCGTGGCTGGTCCGGCCCCGATGGAGGACGGGTCATGGGTCGCCGAGCCGCCCTCGCCGCCGCAGCTGTCTCCATCATGTTCGTTACGGGCGTAGCCTCGGGCGCCTCGAGTTGGGGTGGCGCTCCAGTCAATGTGACGCCGCCGTCGATCAGCGGCACTTCCGAGGTGGGCATGACTCTGACCGCACGTTACGGAAAGTGGCGAGGTAAGAACCTGAAATACGCGTACTCGTGGTTACGCTGCGATTCGACCGGAAGGAGCTGCGGCGCCCTCGGCGTTTCCCAATCGACTTACGTTCTCGTGTCGAGCGACGCGGGCAGCACGATGCGCGTTGCCGTGACGGCATCAAGCCCGTACGGGTCCACCGTCGCGACGTCGGCCGCGACCTCTCCCGTTTTGACCAAGACGCCCCCGACAACCGTGGCAACAATGCCTGCGAACACCACGCTTCCAACGATCAGCGGGTCGCCGCAGCAAGGTCAAACGCTGACGGCCACGACCGGTTCTTGGGGAGGGTCGACTCCTCTCAACTACGCGTATCAATGGCAGCGCTGCGACTCCTCCGGCGCATCATGCACCCCGCTTTCAAACACCGGCACGACCGATGTGCTGTCCTCGGCTGACGTCGGGTCGACGATCCGCGTCTCGGTCACGGCGGACAACACAGCAGGATCCGCAACTGCGACCTCCGCTCCAACTGCCGCTGTCGCCGCGCTTCCCGTCTCGGCGCCGGCTCCGGCGCCGGCTCCGGCGCCGGGCGGCACGGTTTTCTGCTTCGGCGACCCAATTTTCAGCACGGGCGGCTTCTCGGGCAATTACACCTCGAACGGCTGGGGACGTCAGTACCCGTATCTCCACCCGGAGCGGGTCAGCTACGACGATTCCGTGAGCGTGATGCAGTCGCTCGGCTGCCACACGATCAAAGCCGAGCTTCGGTCCGGCGACCTGGACACGAAGGGCGGCACGGTCAACCTGCGCGCCCAGGCATACAAAGATCCTTCGCCGACGCTCTACGACACGATGGGAACGAATCCGGGGCAGACGACCTGGTACGGCTTCGCTTTTTCAACCAACACTGGCTACGTCCCGCAATCCGACCCCAATTCGCCGAACTGGAACGTTGTCTTCTCGTGGCATGGGACAGTTTCGGGTGGTGGTAATCCCGCCTCGATCGAGATTGCGACCAAGGCGGTAAGCACGACCGCCTGCGGCTCCTCGACAACGTATGTGCCCTGGACGGATGGGAAGCCGCACCTGATGCTCGAGGTGAACGGTGGCGACCCGGCGCGCTGGCCGACTGGCGGCGCTACGTGTTTGCGTTTTTCGGGTCCAGTCTTTGTCCCTGGTTCTGTCTACCGGGTGCAGGAGAAGGTCACGTGGTCGGACAATTACCAAGGCGCGGTTGAGTGGTGGGTAAACGGCGTCAAGTACGCCGACGTCACCGGTGTATGCACGCTGCAACTTGGAGGGAATGTCTACCCGCTGTTCGAGAACTATCGTCCCTTCGCGGTGACGTTCCCGACCGCCGACATTTACTACGGCGGCATGATCAAGGGGTCGTCACAAGCCGAAGTCACGGTCCCGTAGCCGGCAGGCCGGATCTAACCTCGCCTTACTGCGACCGTCCGACGAGAGGGCTATTCTCGCGCCTTCGTGTGAGGACTTTGGCCCGCGTACTGCTCGGCCGCACTTCGCTCCCAGCGTGCTTGGCGGCAACTGTTTTAGCCTCCGTTGACGGCGCGGGGACGGCCTTGTCCGCGCGTACGGCAGGTGCCTCCGAGCGTCTGCTCCCTAACCGCGGGGCCGTTTTCTGTTTCGGCGATCCGACCTACAGCACGAGTGGCTTTGCGGGGGACACGACCTCCAAAGGATGGATTCGCCAGGCCCCGTTCGGCCACCCCAGTCGGGTCAGCTACGACGATTCCGTGAACGTAATGAAGTCGCTCGGCTGCCACACGATCAGAGCCGAGCTTCGGTCGGGCGACCTGGACACTAACGGCGGCACGATCAACCTGCGCGCCCAAATGTACAAATACCCCTCTCCGAAGCTCTACGAAGCGTTGGGAACGAACCGGGGGCAGACGACCTGGTACGGCTTCGCGTTTTCGACTAACGCAGGCTACGTCCCGCAGTCCAACCCCAATGCGCCGAATTGGAACATCGTGTTCTCGTGGCATGGGACCGTTGCAGGTGGAGGGAACCCAATGTCGCTGCTCGTCGCGACCAAGCGCGTCAGCACGATCGCGTGCAACCACGCAACCCGGTATTTGCGGTGGCCCCGCACCAAGCCACACCTTCTTTTGGAGGTGAACGGCGGCGACCCGACGCGCTGGCCCATCGGGGGAGCAACTTGCCTGCACTTCTCAGGTCCGGTGTTTGTCGCCGGACACCGCTACCGAGTGCAGGAGAAGGTCAAGTGGTCTGACGACTACCGGGGCGCGATTCAATGGTGGGTAGACGGCGTGAAATACGCCGACGTGAACCACATCTGCACGCTTCAACTCGGCGGAGATGTCTACCCCGTATTCCAGAACTATCGTCCGTTCGCCCTGAGCTTCCCGGCCGCGGCTATCTACTACGGTGGCCTCGTCAAGGGAGCGACAAGGGCGAGTGTCAGCGTGCCCGTCAAGCGTTGAAGCTCGTCCCGCCTTTCCCTCCGTGCCGGCGAGCGCGATAGAGAAAGAGGGATGCGGTGGCATCGAGGCTCGTGTCCGGAGACAGATCGGCGAGTCGACCGTGTTTCCTCAGGGCGTGGGTGACAATCCGAGTTCCCATCGGATTTGGCTCAGGATTGATGAGTAACACCCATACGCGGGGTCTCCTCGCGAGCGGCGCGAAATCCGCCTCGAAGTCGCGTTCGGACGAAGCTGGGCTCCCCGCCACGAATAGCGGCGGCGCCGAGCGCAGAGCCGCGTCAAATTGCCTGTGGCCGGCCGTGGGCCGGAGGGGCCACTGTTGTCTCGCTCTGGCCAGGGCGGCGGCGTTCGAGAAGCACCCGCACTCGAGGTAGTAGCGGTAGTCGTACTGGGCGGCCCTCGAGACATACAGGGCGTCGCCGCGCCGCGCATGTTCGACCAGGGAGGAGAGCGCGCGAGACGTTTCCGTCGCGACATTTGGCCGAAACTGGCGCAAGGTTTGAAACGCGGCGGCCCCGACGATCAGCGCAAGCGCCACCCCTACCGCCGCGCGTGCGATTTGCTGATGTTTTCGAGTGAGCAACGAATGGCCTCCGGCTGCGATCAGGAGGATCAAAGCGGGCTCCAGGAAGAGAAAGGTGCGCGGGAAGCGCGGATACAGGCCGAGCCAGACCGCGATGATCGCGAGGACCGCCGGACCGACGAGAGCGGCAGCGAATCCCGGATTCCTTCGGGACAATTCCCTCAAACCGCCAAGCGCCACGACGATCCCGATGAACGTCAGCGCGGTCCGGGCGCTCGGGGTGAAGCTTGGAATCGCGAGCAGATAACGCAGCACACCTCCTGCGGTGCGCCAGGCGGCCGTCCGGGGTATCGACGAGTCCACCGCCACGGAGTGCTGGATCTGCTGGATGCTTGCCCGCGTCACGAGATACGCAATCGCAAGGGCTCCGAGCCAGACCGCTCCGACCCCGGAAAGTCTCAGCAATTGGGGACGTCTACGTGCTCTGAGGTTTTCGACGAGAAGAACCAGCCAGAGCGCAGCAAGCACGAATGCAGCAGGATGAGAGAAAGCCACCGCCACCCCACCTGCGAGCGCGAATGCGACGGCGTCGCGGAGCGCGAAGCGCCTATGGATAGCCAGAGTCATTGCGTAGAGGGCGAGCGCGACCGCTACATCAACCGAGTATTGCTTGTTCGTGGATGCATATGAGACCAGCGGTTCCGAGAGCGCGAAGAGGGCCAACGCGATAATGGCCGCTCCTCGTCCGACGATCCGCGCCGCCACAGGATAGAAGAGGAAACAAGCCGCCGCCCCTGCCAGTAAGGGGAACAGACGAAGTGAGTACGGGGACGGTCCGAACACATCGACGGCGAGCTTCTGAACGAGAAGGAATCCGGGCGGCGCCGCCTGGTTGAATTCGAGCCGTCCGAACAAGCCCGGGTACGAGTGATGCATGAGATTGAGGGCTAGACTGGCCTCATCGGTGGAGAGAGAGGGATCGAGCAGGTAGTAGCCGAGTCGAAGCGCAAGGGCGACCGTGACGAGGAACGGCACGGCGAGCTCCAGCGCTCGGGTGACGGTCTCCCGTTCAAATACCGAGTTACCGCCCATCGGCTCCATCCAAGTCGTGTGGGCGGCCGACTCAGTGCCCGCCGAGGGGCTGGGGTGCCAGTCCAGGGAGCGGTAGCTTTCCAAGCGTGACCGGCAAAAGCTTGGGTCGGCAGGCGTCGAAGAGGGACCGGAACGAGCCGAGTCGGCGACTCAATCCGAGTCCTCCACCACATACCCATGATATTGGGGGGAGTTCGTCTAGAACAGTCGCCGGTCTCGGCACGATCTCTGTTGTTGTCGTCACCTATAACTCGGCTGGGTGTGTGCACAATTGTCTTGTTTCAGTTCGAGACGCCTTTCCTGAAGCCGAGCTGGTCGTCGTCGACAACGGCTCGCACGACGAGACGGTGCGCACCATTCGGGCGGCGACGCCGGTTGCGAGGATTATCGAAACCGGTGAGAACATTGGCTACGGTCGCGCTTGCAATACGGGAGCCGAGGCCGCGAGAGGAACCCACGTTCTCTTCATGAACCCGGATTCTGTGGTGGCCTATGTCGACCGCGGGCGGCTCAAGGGCCTGCTCGCCGGGGAGCCGTTCGGACTGGTCGCACCGACTCTCGAGGAGGAGCAAGAGCCGCGACGAATCGAGAACACCTGGCCGGCCGAGTACTTCGCGCACACCTTCCAGACGTTGAGGCCAATGGAATGGCGACGGCGTTCTCGACGCTACAACGGAGGGAGAGAGACCTGGGTCAGCGGTGCAATTCTGCTCGTGGCCCGGGAGGAGTTTCTTGGCATCGGCGGATTCGATCCTCGCTTCTTCCTCTATTACGAAGACCGCGATCTCTCTCGCCGGTACCGCAACGGAGGCTTGCCCATCCGGACCACTGATGCCGTTCGAGGTCGACACAAGGCCGGCGGATCCTCTACGGCCAACGGGTTTCGGGCAGCACCGATGGCATGGAGCCTGCTCGGCTGGATTCAGTACGTGTTGATCCACGACGGAGAATCCCAGGCGAGGCATGCTGCCCGGACAACGCTCGTGACGCTTCGCGCGCTGCGCCTCGGGATGCATTTGCTCGCTGCAATGCGGTGGCCGCGAGCGAGGCGCAAGGCACAACAGCTCGACGAGGTGTTGAATTTCGTGACGGAACGCGCTTCCGGCGGCGACACTCGCTTCTGCCCGGACGCTCTCCGAGTCATCCGAAATCTGGCATGACCAGGATCGCGGCCGTTCTTTGGAGCGGTTCTCTCGGTGGTGCCGAGACCTTCACCGTCGATCTCTGTCGCGCGGTGAGTGAGCTTGGCGTCGAAGTGGGCGTCGTGTTCGTGACGCACGGCGAGCCGCTCGAGGAGCGGCTCGCTCTCGCCGGAATCCCACACACGTCGCTTGGGCTTGCCCGCGGCCGCGAGGTCACTCATCACCCGATGGCCCTGGCAACATGCGTGAAGGACCTGGCGCCCGATTGTTCGGTATTGCCTCACGGGGGTTATCTTGCCGCCGCGTTACGCTTGGGCGGGTACCGTGGCCGGATCGTCAGCGTTGCTCACGATGCGACGCTTGACCTAGGTCGTGTCACCTTTCGTGACCGCCTCGTGCACCTAGTCGACCGTGTGAGCGGGTTCTGGGCAAGCAACGTCGACGTTGCCGTGTCCGAATTCGTACTCACGCAGATGGCGCGTCGCCCCCGTCCTGGCCGACTTGTCCGCATCTACAACGGCGTCGATCTTCGCCTCTACACAGATCACCCCGGCCCCAGCGATCGGGAAGCGGTTAAGATCGCGTATGCAGGAAGGCTCGTGCAGGGCAAGGGCGTCGACATTCTTCTACGGGCCTTCGCCACGGGCGCGGTCCACGAGGGCGCAGTGTTGCGGATTGCGGGCGACGGCCCTGCGCGGGAGATGCTTCAGGAGCTTGCCGACGAGCTTGGCGTGAACGGCGCCGTCGAATTCACGGGTTGGACTCTCGACATGCCCTCTTTCTGGCGTGAGTGCGACCTCGCCGTGATGCCGTCCGATGGGAGCGTCGAGTCGTTCGGGATGGCCGCGGTCGAAGCGATGGCGTGCGCCAGGCCCGTCGTCGCGACGGCAAACGGAGCGTTACCGGAGCTCGTCGATGACGGCGTCACCGGTCTGCTCGTGCCACGCGGCGATCGAGTGGCTCTCGCCGATGCCTTGGTCACTCTGACACGCGACAGCGAGAGGCGACGCGCCGCCGGTCGAGCGGCGCGTGCCCGGTGCGAACAGAGGTTCGACATTCGTGACTGCGCGGCTTCGTACGTCAAGCTCTTCCAGACCTAGGCTTCCGCCCCAGGCATTTTCTGCCCGCTCTCAGCCTTCACGTCATGCTTCCGGATGACTTCCTGCAAGACCCCTAGATACTCACCGGCGACAAGCTCAGGTTCAAACATCCGAATTTTCTTGCGGTTAGCCGATACCATTCGTGCGCGCAGGTTCTGGTCGCGAAGCAGGCGGATCATTGAACTCGCAAGCCCCTTCACGTCGTGCGGTTCCACGAAGAGGACATTTTCATCAGGCATGAAGTGGTCGGCCGCCCCGCGAATGCGGGTCGTGACGATTGGGAGTCCCGCGTCCATCGCCTCGGTGAGGACGGTTGGGAATCCTTCGCTCCAGCTCGGCAGCACGAAGAGCGAGGCTGCACGATACTCCTCGTCGAGGTCGGTGCCGGAGAGGTATCCGGCGAGCCGTACGTGGCCGTCCAGTCCGAGACCGCTGATCCGTCTTCGCAGCTCTCGGTCTCCGTCGCCTTCACCGACAACGACGAGCTGACACGGCGTTTGCTCGAGGACCGAGGGAAAGGCTTCGACCAGGTCGAAGATTCCTTTCTCCTCAATCAGCCGCCCAACGAAGAGCACGCGCGTGCTCGGACCGACAGCGCTCAGGGACTCCGGCGGGGCCGCCGAAAACACGCTTACATAGGGGTTCTTGACCGTAAAGATGGGAGGCCGGCGACGAAAGGCCTCCCACTGGCGTTGCTCCTCTCTCGAAAGCACCATGATCCCGTCGACGTGGGCCAGCAAGATTGCTGTGGCGAGCTTGAAGGAGTGACGACCTGGCTCGATGAGCCAGGAGGAGCGACTCCCGTGGAAGTGGAGGACGACGGGGCGACATCGCCGCCTGATCACCAACACGACAGCGATATCCCGGAGCAAGGTGCGCCAATCGTGAGCAGTTTTCACCACGGCGACGTCGAAGGCGTGGTTCCGGAGCTGGCGCCGTACAGAGAGCAGGTCTCGCACGAGCCGGCCGACCATTTGTGGGGTCGACTCGTGCTCGCGATGTTTTCCCCACGGATGCGTCACGACCGTGCACCCGAGGGAACGAAGTGCTCCCACAAGTTGCGGCGCGAGCGTCGGGACCGATCCA
>Ga0075436_100000568_pt1 | contig 24118 bp, 22 predicted proteins | sample RhiMethybrSRZTD5_FD_75303 | JGI IMG/M metagenome (GOLD analysis project Ga0075436, IMG submission 75303) | Populus rhizosphere microbial communities from Tennessee, USA - Rhizosphere MetaG P. TD hybrid SRZTD5 | ecosystem: Host-associated > Plants > Roots > Rhizosphere > Soil | place: USA...
TACTGGCCGCCGCGCATCGTGTCGGCGAAATGGACCCGCCAGCCGTCGCGCTCGTCCACGTTCGCCATCGCCGCGGCGATCCCGCCCTCGGCCATGACGGTGTGGGCCTTGCCCAGGAGCGACTTCGAAAGCACGGCCACCTTGGCGCCCGCCGCCGAGGCCGCGATGGCGGCCCGCAGCCCGGCCCCCCCGGCGCCGATCACCAGGACGTCCGCCTCGTGACGCGGGTAATCCATCTCTAGAGGATCCTCCAGTCCGTCCACACGCCCATCGAGCAGAGGCGGACGTAGAGGTCCGAGAAGGCGACGCAGAACAGGCTCATCCAGGCCCACAGCATATGCCGGCGGTTGAGACAGCCGACGCAGCGATAGGCGGTGAACCGCGCCGGCGCCTTGGAGAGCTGGTCGAGGCCGCCGCCCACCAGGTGGCGCAGCGAGTGGCAGCCCAGCGTGTAGCCGCCCAGGAGCGTCACATTGGCGGCCAGCACCAAAGTGCCCACGCCGATGCCGAACGACACCGCGCCGGTCGCCGGATCGGTGAACCACAGAGCCTTCCAGACGTCGTGCGCCAGGAAGACCAGGAAGAGGAGGGCGAGATAGAGGAAGTAGCGGTGGACGTTCTGCAGGATCAGCGGGAACGACCGTTCGCCGAGGTACCGCTTGCGCGGCTCGCCCACCGTGCACGCCGGAGGATCGGCCCAGAACGCCTTGTAGTAGGCGCCGCGGTAGTAGTAGCAGGTGAGCCGGAAGCCGCCCGGAGCCCAGAGGATGAAGAAGGCCGCCGACCATGGCAGCCATCCCGGCCACCACGCGGGCTTGCCGCCGAACCAACTGGTCGCCGGGTCGCCGAAGACCTCCGGGGAGTAGAAGGGAGAGAGATAAGGGCCGGACCGGTAGTGCGCGCCCTGGAACGCCGCCCAGGTGGCGTAGACGATGAACGCGGACAGGCCGAGGAAGACTACGAGCGGCTGGACCCACCACACGTCCCGCCGCGCCGTCTCCCCGAACGACCGCCGCTTGAGTACCTCTGCGTAGGCCATGACCACCGCCGCCCCCCGTCGGCAGGGGGTATTGAAGCCCAAGGTCGTGGAGGGTGTCAAACCGTCTGCGTGGGCTGCCCAGGGCTCCGTCGATGTCGCGGCCCCAAAGCGCCCTCACCCCCGACCGGGGGTGAGGGCTTTGGAAGCAGTCGGCGGGTGCACCGCCTCACAGCCGCCACACCAGCGGCAACAGCGCCACGATCAGCACGAAAAGAAGAATTGTCAGCGGCAAGCCCACCCTGAAATAGTCGCGGAAACGGTAGCCACCCGGCCCCATGACCAGGACGTTGACCGGATGGCCGAGGGGGGTGAGGAAGGCCATGGAGGTGGCGAGGGCGACTCCCATGGCCATGGCGCGCGGGTTGGCGCCGACCTGCTGGGCGGTCTGGATGGCGACCGGGGCGAGGATGGCGGCGACTGCGGCGCCGTTCATCACCTGGGTGAGGACGATCGCGAGCGCCACCAGTCCGGCGAGGAGGCCCACGGCCCCCGCGCCGCCCAGGGCGGCGACCAGCCAGCGGGTGAGCAGGGCCGCCGCTCCGGTCTTGGCCATGGCAATGCCCATCGGCAGCATGCCGGCGACCAGAAAGACGCTCTTCCATTCGACCCCCTGGTAGGCCTGGTCCATGCTCAGCACGCCGGTGAGCACCATCGCGAGCGCGCCGCCGAGCATCACCTCGCCGACCGGCAGGAGGTCGGTGGCGGCCAGGACCAGCGTCACGCCCATGATCCCCAGGGTGAGAAAGGCCTTGCCGGGGACCGTCGCCTCCTCCTCCTCACCCTTGTCGAGGACGATCAGATCCGGCTCGTCGCGCAGCACCGGCAGACGGGAGCGGGCGCCCTGGAGGAGGAGCCCGTCGCCGAATTGCAGCGTGAGATCGGAGAGGCCGGTGCGAATCGAGCGGCCGGCGCGCCAGACGGCGAGGGCGGTCATGCCGTAGCGGTCGCGGAAGTGGCTGCCGCGGAGAGTCTGCCCGATCAGCTTGGAGCGCGGGGAGAGGACGGCTTCTACGACGGCCACCCTGGGCGACTCGAGGTCGCTTTCGCGCCAGCGGCGGCCGGGGAGGATCTCCAGCTCGCCGCTGAGATCAGCCCCCGATGGATCGCCGCTGAGCAGCAGGACATCCTCTTCCTGAATGACGGTGGTCGGCGCCGGCGCAGGTAGCACATGACCATCGCGCTCGATGGCCAGCACGTCGAAGCGGAGAGTCTCGCGGAAGCGCCCTCCGGCGAGCGTCTGGCCGATGAGCGGCGAGCCGGCCGGCACTCCGGCCCGGAAAAGCGTCTCGCCGAGGTGATAGACCTCGGCCAGGTCCGCCTCCTGGCGCTCCGCCTGGGCGTGGATCTGGCCCGGCGACCGGGCCGGCAGCATCCGCCGTCCCCAGAGAGCCATATAGGCGATCCCGGCGCCGACCAGCGGCAGCCCCATCGGGAAGAAGTCGACGAGCCCGAAGCCGCGGAGCCCACGGTCGCGCAGCAGGCTGCTGACCACGATGTTGGTGGTGGTGAGGAGCGTCGCCATGCCGCCCAGCAGGGTGGCGAAGGCGAGCGGCATGAGCAACCGGGCCGGGTTGGTTCCAGCCCGCCGGCTCGCGCCCGACACCGCCGGCAGCAGCACGGACGCCGCCGCGATGTTGTTCATGAACAGCGAGAGCCCGGCGCCGGCCAGCATGACGATGACCACCAAGCGCCTCTCGTGGCCCCGGCCGGCGCGCAGCAGGAGGTCGCCGACGCGCTGCGTGACGCCGGTGCGCTCCAGCGCCGCCGCGAGGATGAAGATGGCGAGGATGGTGATGACCGCCGAGCGGCTGAACCCCGAGAACGCCTCCTGCGGCGACAGCACTCCGGACACGCCGAGCGCGACCACCACCAGGAGCGCCACCAGATCCGCTCGCACCCGGTCGCTGAGGAAAAGGGCGATCGCGGCGCCCAGGATGACGAAGGTGATGAGCAGGGAGGAGTCCATGGGTGGCGGGATTATCCCTGATGTAGCCACGGCCCTTCCATTGACGCCGGACCCGCCCCCTCGTACAGTGGCGGCATGACAAGAACAAGAACGACGAAAATTCTCCAGACCGCCCTCCTCGCCGTGACCGTCGCCGCCGTCGCCCCCATCCCCGCCGGCGCGCGGGGCAATAGCGCGCCGTTCGAAATCGCGTTGCGCTTCACGCCTCAGGAGAGCGTCGCCTCGTCGGCGCCCAATCTGGCGCTTGGCATCACCGATCGGCCGGTCAAGCTGGTCGTCGAGGACGGGCGGGCCGGCGATCCGGTGGTGATCGGCGAGGCCACGGACAACGACGACAAGCCGTGGCCCGTCCGCGCCACGACCCCGGTGATCCCATGGGCCAATGAGGTCCTCGTCAAGACGGCCACCCAATGGGGGATCAAGAACGCCGACAACGCGCCGCTGGTCCTCGTCGGCAAGATCACCCACTTCATGATCAACGACACCAAGAAGCCGGTCGGCTCGATGTACAACGCCGACGTCAAGATGGCGTTCGCCCTCAAGGATGCCAGGGGGAACGTCCTCTGGGAAGGGACATCCGGCGGCAGCACCGCCCGCTACGGCAAGAGCCGCAGCGAGGACAACGCCAACGAGGTGCTGAGCGACGCCATCAAGGCGGCCTATGCCGAGCTGTTCAACAGCCCCGGGCTGCAGGACGCCTGGCTGGGCAAGAAGAGCGCCGCTGCTCCGGCCGTCGCCGCGGCTCCCGCCGCCCCCTCCGCACCGCCGATCACGCCGTCGGCCCTCCTCGCCGAGCTGGTCAAGCTTCAGAAGCAGGGTTTCACGACCGACCTGCTGGTCGACTACGTGAACAAGAAGAGCCTGACCGCCGCCCTTTCGGCCGACGACATGGTGAAATGGAAGCAAGCCGGGATGCCGCCGGAGGTGATCAAGGCGGCGTTGAACCGCGCGGGCTCCTGAGGAGCGGCCATGCACGTCGTCGATCCCTCGACTCTCGCGGGCAAGCCTGGCGATCCGGCCTACTTCACCGGCGCCGTGACGCTGCGCCCGATGGTGCCCAAGGAACCGCCTGCGGACTTGCCCAGTGATCTACCCCATAATGCGAAGCTGACACGGGTGGAATTTCCGGCGGGGGCGCGGACGGCCTGGCACACCCATACCCGCGTCCAGGTGCTCTTCGTCGCCGAGGGGCGCTGCCGCTTCCAGCACGCCGGAGGGCCGGTCCAGGAAGCGGCGATAGGAGCCACGATCTGGATCCCGGCCGGCGAGAAGCACTGGCACGGCGCGACGCCCGACGCTCCGATGGTCCACGTCGCACTCAACATCGACCTCGAGACGGCGTGGCTGGAGCCGGTGACGGACGAGCAGTACCGGGCCTGACTGTCGAAAGCAACTGTTACAATCCCGCCGCACATGGCGGTACCCCTTTCGCCTCCCACCCCCGACCGGCTGCTCGGCCTGGTCGACGCCATGGCCGGCCGGCCGGTCGCGATGCTGGTCGACCTGGTGGCCGACCTCTTCATCACCGGCGTCCCGAAGCGGATCAGCCGCGAGGCGCCGGTCCTCATCCTCTCCTATCAGGGCGAGACGCTGATCCCGGGCGGCGGGGGGAACGCGGTGGCGAACGTGGCGGCCCTGGGCGGCCAGCCGCTCGCGCTGGGCATCGTGGGGGACGACGCCCACGGCCGCGACCTGCTGGCGGCGCTGGTGGCGCGGGGGGTCACCACGGACGGGATCCTCGTCCGCCCCGGCTACCGCACGCCGACCAAGGTGCGCATCCTGGGCGGCGGCAAGCACGCCATCAAGCAGCAGATCGTGCGCTACGACATCGAGGACCGGCTGGAGCTCACGGCGGCGGACCGGGAGAGCTTCGGCGGCGTCATGGCGCGTTGGGCGGCGGACTGGGGAGCGGACGGCGGGATCGGCGCCGCCATCCTGTCGGACTACGGCTACGGCGCGGTGGCGCCCGACGTCCTGCCTGCGATGCGCGCCGCCCTGCCCACCGCGACCGTGGTGTGCGACAGCCGCTACCGCCTCGCCGACTTCGCCGGGCTGGACGGCGCGACGCCCAACGAAGAGGAGGCCGAAGCGCTCCTGGGTGGATCGATCGACGACGATCCGGTTCGCCTTGATGAGGCGGGGAGCGCGCTGCGCCAGCGGCTCGGGGCGCGCTTCCTTCTCATCACCCGCGGCAGCCGGGGCATGAGCCTCTTCGAGGATGGCCTCGCCACCCACCTGCCCGTGCACGGCACCGACCAGGTGGCCGACGTCACCGGCGCCGGCGACACGGTGATCGGCGCCTTCGCGCTGGCCCTGGCCGCCGGTGGCTCTCCCCTCGAAGCGGCCTTCCTCGCCAATTACGCCGGCGGGGTGGTGGTGATGAAGACGGGGACCGCGACGCTGTCGCCGGAGGAGCTGCGCCATGCGATCGCGAGCGATGCGCGGCCGTTGGCGGAGGTGAGATGGGTGAGGTCCTGAGCGTCGACGAGCTGGCGCAGCGGCTCGCGGAGCTCAAGGCCAGGGGCAAGACCGTGGCCTTCGCCAACGGGCACTTCGACCTGCTGCACGTCGGCCACCTGCGCTACCTGAACGCCGCGCGTGCGGAGGCCGACGCCCTGATCGTGGCGCTCAACGACGACGACTCGGTGGCGCGCCTCAAGGGCCCGGGCCGGCCCGTGGTCCCGGCCGCCGAGCGGGCCGAGCTCGTCGCCGCCCTCGCGCCGGTCGACTTCGTCGTCGTCTTCCACGGCGACTCGCCGGCCCCCCTCCTCGCCCGCCTGCAACCGGACGTGCACTGCAAGGGGACCGACTACGGCGTTCCCGAAAACGTTCCCGAATACCCGGTCGTACGCGCCTACGGCGGCCGCACCGTCCTGGTGGGCGATCCCAAGGACCATGCCACCAGCGATCTGATCGCGAAGGTGAAGGGGCTGCCATCCGCCTCCTGATCGTCCGCACCAGCGCCTTGGGCGACGTGGTCCATGCCCTCCCCGTGCTCACCGCTCTTCGCCCTCATTTCCCCTCGGCACGGATCGGCTGGGTGGTCGAGGAAGCGATGGCGCCGGTGCTCGCCGGGCACCCCGACCTCGACGAGCTGCTGATCGTGCGCCTGCGCGCCTGGGGGCGCCGGCCGCTTGCCCCCGCGACGGTCCGCGGCCTCGGCGCGTTCGTCGCCGCCCTCGGACGCTTCGCGCCCGACGTGGTCCTCGATCTGATGGGCAATCACAAGGCGGCGATGATCTCCGCCCTGACCCTGGCCGACCGGCGGATCGGCGCGGCCCGGACGCATCGGCGGGAGCCGGCGAGCGCGCTCTGGATCAACGAGCCGGTGGTTCCCCGCGGCGCCCATGCGGTGGACCGCATGCTGTCGCTGCTCGGCCCCCTGGGCGTGCAAGAGGCGCCGGCGGACTTCGGGGCGGCGAAGCTGTTCCGGAAGACAGGAGACAAGGACAACAAGGACAGCAGGGACGGCAAGGACGAACACGAGGAATTTGCGCTGGTGCACCCCGGTGCCGGCTGGGAGAACAAGATCTACCCTCCGGCGTGGTGGGGTGAGGCGGCGCGCCGGCTGCTCGCGGCGACCGGCGTGGCGACCCGGGTGGCCACGGCGCCGGGCGAGGAAAGGCTGGCGGCGGCTGTGGCGGCGGCGAGCGGCGGCGCGGCGCGGGCCGTGCCGGCGGGCGACCTGCCGGCCCTCGCGGCGCTCCTCCGCGCGGCCGGCCTCGTCATGGGCGGCGACTCCGGCCCGGTCCACCTCGCCCATGCCCTGGGCACGCCGGTCCTGATGCTCATGGGCCCGACCGATCCGGAGCGCAACGGGCCGTACGGCGCTCCGGAGCTCGCCCTCTGGAAGCGGCTCCCGTGCAGCTTCTGCCATCGGCGCATGGCCGGCACCAAGGCCTGCCTGCTGGAGATCCCGCCGGACCTCGTGGCCGCCCGGGCCGCCGAGCTCCTCGCGCGTTGACCCCCCTTCGCGGCGGCTGGTAGACTGGCGCCCGGCCTTTCGCACGTATACGCAGGTCTACATTCGTCGATTCGTTTCGGCCGGAGATTGCATGGCACCACCGGAAGTCGCCACACGCCGGCAGCAGCAGGGACCGGACAAGCTGGGGGACCTGCTGGTCAAGTCCGGCAAGATCACCCAGTCCCAGCTCCAGGAGGCCCTCGCCTATCAGAAAGACCAGGGCGGGCGGATCGGCACCAACCTGATCAAGCTCGGCCACCTGACCGACCGCCAGCTCGTCGAGGCGCTCTCCGAGCAGTTCAAGGTCCCCTCGGTCGACCTCACCAGCATGGAGGTCGACGAGTCGGTGGTGAAGATCATCCCGGCGGACATCGCGCGCAAGTACACGATCTTCCCGGTCGCCAAGGCCGGCGCCACGGTCACGGTGGCGATGATCGATCCGACCAACGTCTTCGCCATGGACGACGTGAAGTTCATGACCGGCTACAAGGTGGAGCCGGTCGTGGCTTCGGAAACGGCGATCCGCAGCGCCATCGACCGCTACTACGGGTCGACCCACGCCATCGAGCTCAAGAAGGTCATGGAGGACCTCTCCGAGGAGTCGAGCGACCTCGAGGTCCTGGAAGAGGAAGAGGACCTCGATCTCGCCACTCTCGAGGAGGAGTCCGAGCAGGCTCCCGTCGTCAAGCTGGTGAACCTGATCCTGACCGACGCCATCAAGCGCGGCGCCTCGGACATCCACATCGAGCCCTATGAAAAGGACTACCGCGTCCGCTACCGCATCGACGGCATCCTCTACGAGATGATGCGGCCGCCCCTCAAGCTCAAGGAGGCGATCACCAGCCGCGCCAAGATCATGGCGCGCCTCGACATCGCCGAAAAGCGGCTGCCGCAGGACGGGCGCATCAAGATCAAGACCAAGATCTCGGGCAAGACGAAGGACCTCGACTACCGCGTCTCGGTGCTGCCGACGCTCTTCGGCGAGAAGATCGTCATGCGGCTCCTCGACAAGGACAAGCTCATGCTCGACATGACGCGGCTGGGCTTCGAGGCCGAGTCGCTGCGCAAGTTCGAGGCCGCCATCCTCAAGCCCTATGGGATGGTGCTGGTCACCGGCCCCACCGGCTCGGGCAAGACGAACACCCTCTACTCCGCCCTGTCGCGCATCAACACCCCGGAGGTCAACATCATGACCGCCGAGGACCCGGTGGAGTTCAACCTGGCCGGCATCAACCAGGTGCAGACCAAGGAGAACATCGGCCTCAACTTCGCGACGGCGCTGCGCTCGTTCCTGCGCCAGGACCCGAACATCATCCTGGTGGGCGAGATCCGCGACTTCGAGACCGCCGAGGTGGCGATCAAAGCCGCCATGACCGGCCACCTCGTCCTCTCCACCCTGCACACCAACGACGCGCCGTCGTCGATCAGCCGCTTGATGAACATGGGCATCGAGCCGTTCCTGGTCGCCACCTCGGTGCACATGATCGTGGCGCAGCGCCTGGTGCGCCGGATCTGCACGTTCTGCAAGGAGCCGTCGGAGTCGCCGCCCGCCGCCATGGTGTCGGCGGGCTTTTCCGAGCCCGAGGCGCGCTCGCTCAAGCTGTTCAAGGGCCGCGGCTGCGATCGTTGCAGCAACACCGGCTACAAGGGCCGCCTGGGGCTCTACGAGGTGCTCGAGGTCGACGACGAGATGCGCGAGCTGGTCCTCTCCGGCGGCAGCTCCTTCGAGCTGCGCCAGAAAGCGATGCAGGCGGGCATGATCACCCTCCGCATGAGCGGCCTGCAGAAGATCCGCGACGGCATCACCACCGTGGAAGAGGTCGTCCGCGAGACGGTGCTGTAACCCGCCGCCTCAAGTCTTCGGCGGGGTTTTGGCCTGCGTCTTCTTCACGGCGCTCAGGATGCCGATGCCGAGGAGACAGATCACGCCGACCGTAATCCAGACCGTCGGCATGCCAGCCAGGTGTGCCCCGTACGCGAGCCCGATGATCAAGATGATGAAGCCGATGAGATAGAAACCGAACGAGGACGACATGCGTCCACCTCCTCTCTGACGATCTGGGAGCGGATTCAAAAGCCGCGCCAGGAGCGTTTAAGCCGCTTCTGCCCGCAGCTCCGCGGCGCTCGCGGTGAGGAGGCGCCAGAGCTCGTCGATGTGCCGGCGCGAGGTCTTCAGGTTGCCGATCGCCACCCGCGGGGTGGTGCGGCCGTGCAGCACGGTCGGGGAGAGGAAGAAGGGGCCCGCGGCGTTGACCCGGGCCAGCAGGCGCTCGTTGAAGCGGTCCCCTTCCTCGGGGGTGGCGGACGGATCTCCGGGCAGGGCGCGGAAGCAGACGGTGCTGAACGGGACCGGGGCGGCGAGCTCGAAGCCGGGATCGGCCGTGATCTTCGCCGCCAGGTCGCGGGCGATGGCGCAGTGCTCGCGGAGGCGCTCCTGGAGCCCTTCGACGCCGAAGGCGCGGATCACCATCCAGAGCTTGAGCGAACGGAAGCGGCGCCCGAGCTGGAACCCCAGATCCATGAGATTCGTCACGCCGGGCTCGTCGGTGCGCAGGTACTCCGGGACCAGGGAGAAGGCGGCGCGCAGGAGGGCCGGATCACGCACGTAGAGCACCGAGCAGTCGACCGGCGTGAACAGCCACTTGTGAGGATTCACCACCAGCGAGTCGGCGCGCTCGATCCCCGGCATCAGCGCCCGGTATTCCGGACAGATGGCCGCCGCGCCGGCGTAGGCCGCGTCGACGTGCAGCCAGATCCCCTCGCGGGCGCACAGATCGGCGATCGCCGGCACCGGATCGACGCTGGTGGTGGAGGTGCTGCCGACGGTGGCGACCACCGCGAGCGGCAGCCGCCCGGCAGCGCGGTCGCGGGCGACGGCGTCGGCCAGCGCCGGCACCGAGAGGCGGAAATCGGCGTCGCTCTCCACCCGCCGCACGTTCTCCTGCCCGATGCCGAGGACGATAGCGGCCTTGTCGATCGACGAGTGCGCCTGATCGCTGGCGTAGAGCACCAGCGGCGGGACGTCGGGGCGGCCGGCGAGGCCGCGCACCCGCGCGTCGACGGGGAGGCGGTGGCGGGCGGCGGCCAGGGCCACCAGGCTGCTCGTCGAGGCGGTGTCGTTGATGTGACCGCGGAAATCCGCCGGCAGGTCCATCATCTGGCGCAGCCAGTCGCACACCCGCTCCTCGAGCTCGGTCGCGGCCGGCCCGCTGCGCCACAGCATGGCGTTGACGTTGAGCGCCGCGGCCAGGGCTTCGGCGACGACTCCCGGGCCGGAGCCGGTGATTCCGAAGTAGGCCAGGAAGCCGGGGTGATTCCAGTGGGTGACGTTGGGCTCGATGAGGCGCTCGTAGTCGTCGAGCACGGAATCCAGCGGCTCGGGCCGGGCGGGCGGCGCCGCGGGGAGGGCCGCGGCCACCTCGCCCGGAGCGACGGGCGGCACCACGGGGTAGCGCTCGACGTTGCCGAGGTAGTCGGCGATGCGGTCCGCGGCGCGATGGAGGGCCGCACGGATCTCGTCGGGGGGAAGATCTCCAAGCTGGCCGGGCATGGTCGCAGAAAGGACCCGAAGGACGACAAGGACAGCCGGGACAAGCTCGCTTGTCCTCGGAGTCCTTGTTGTCCCTGCCGTCCTTGTCGTTTCTTCTAGGAGGCGCCGCCCTTGCGCTTCAGCTCCTCGTCGATCACCGAGGTGATCTGCTCGATGGGCACGGCGCCGGAGATGAACCGGCCGTTGATGAACATCGCGGGTGTGCCGTTGACGCCGGCCGCGGAGCCCGCCTTCTGGTCCTCCTGGATCTTGGCGACGTACTTGCCGGAGTCCAGGCACTTGTTGAAAGAGTCGGCGTTGAGGCCCAGGGCAGCGGCCTTGGACTTCAGGCTGTCCACCGCGAGCTCCTGCTGGTTCTTGAACATGGCGTCGTGCATCTCCCAGAACTTGCCCTGGTCGTTGGCGCAGAGCGAGGCTTCGGCGGCCTTCTGGGCGTTCGGGTGCATCGGCAGCGGGAACTGGCGGAAGACGATGCGCACCTTGTCTCCGTACTTCGCCTTGACCTGGTCCAGCGTCGGGATCAGGCGGCCGCAGAACGGGCACTGGAAGTCGGAGAACTCGACGATGGTCACCGGCGCGCTCGCCGGGCCGCGGGCCGGGCCGACGTCCGCCACCTGGGTGCGCAGCGGCTCGATCTTCTTCTCGACCTTGTACTTCTCCTCCAGGCCCTGGAAGTACTTCTGCTTCGCCTCGGCCTGGCCCTTCTGCTGCAGGTACTGCTTGATCTGCCCGGCGACCTGGTCCTTCGGACGCGGGATCTGCGCCTTGTTCTCCTCGTAGAACTTGTCGACGTCGGCGTCGGAGATCTCGGCCGGCTTGAGGTCGGCGAGGATCTGCTCCTTGCTCACCTTCTTGGCCGCCGCTTCGGCGTCGAGGAGGCGATCCTGGATGAGCTGATCGAGCTGGCTCTCCAGGAGCTGGTGCTTGTTGTTCTCGTAGTCACGCTCGAGCTGCGCGAACTGCTCCGCGGACTTCGCGTGCACGTCTGCCTCAGTGATCGGCTTGCCGTCGACCACGGCGAGAACCTGGCTCGCGCCGGAGGCCTGCGTCTTGTCCCCGGCCTTGGCCGACTGCGAGCACGCGGGGAGACAGAACCCCAGCGCGAGGACCAGGACCAGGACGCTCGAGAAAGCGTGGCGCGAGCCGGTCGGATTGAGGTGGATCGGTTTCATCGGTTGGGACTCCTTTATGACGGGATGGGGGGCTCCACGAAAAACAGGGGCGCATTTTAGCACAGGGGGTTCTCACGGCGCTCAGCCGGCGAGATGCCGCGCCACCAGGCCCTCCAGGATGCGCTCGGCGGTGACCCCGCGCAGGCGCATGGCGGGACCGCCGAGGAGAGCCTCGGCAAGGGCGAGAATGGCCCGCCGGCTCCCCGGCGGCGGGACCGGCTCGACGTCCAGGGAGCGCAGCACCGCCGCCGCGGCGGTGGACCACGGCCGGCCGGCGCGCGGGTCTTCCCAGCCGCCGGCCGCGGCGAGCGCCTCGGCCGCGGTCAAGAGGTAGATGGCGGCGCCGCTCGCCGAGTACCGAACGGCGGCGTTGGCGAATGCGCGCGCCAGGAGCTCGACGGTGGCCGGATCCACCGCCTCCGCCGGGCCGAGGAAGACGGCCAGGGAGCGGCTGCGCAAGGTGGGCAGCAGATCCATGCTCGCCGGAGCCAGAAGGAGGAAGTGGCGGGGCGCCGAGACGTGCGGCTCTTCCAGGTTCTTGAGCAGGGCGTTGGCGGCCTCGCCGCTCAGGGTCTCGGCGCTGGCGATGACGAAGACCTGGCCGCGCGCCTCGAACGGGGAGACCTGGGCGGTGCGCAGCAGCTCCCGCGTCGCCTCCACCGAGGTCGAGGTCTTGAGGTCGCGCTCGAGGATCAGGAAGTCGGGATGGAACCCGGCGCCGGATCCCGGCCAGACGATCCGCCGGCAGTGGCGGCAGACGCCGCACGGGCGCGCCTCCGGCGGCGCCTCGCAGAGCAGGGTGCGCGCCAGCTCGAGGGCGGCCTGTTGCCGCTCCGCGGCGTCGCGGCCGTGCAGGATCACCGCGGGATAGAGCCGGCCCTGGCGCGCCGACGCGAGCGCCGCCTCGAGGCTCACGCGCCCTCCTTTTGGTCCGGCAGGCGCAGCCAGGCCGCGAGGGCGCTCTGCACCTGCGGGTACGTCTCTTCGGGGCTGCCGCCGGACCGCACGGTGCGAAAACGCTGCGGCTCACCCGCCGCGAGCGCCAGGAAGCCCTGGCGCACGCGCTCGTAGAAGGCCAGCCCCTCGGCGTCGAGCCGGTCGGCGTCGCCGCGCCGCCGGCGCGCCGGCGAATGGCCGCGGGCGCGCGCGGACCGCGCCGGGAGGTCGAAGAGCAGCGTGCGGTCCGGGCTCCGGCCGCCGGTGGCCACGGCGTCCACCTGCTCGATCAACGGCAGCGGCACGCCGCGCCCATGCCCCTGATAGGCGCGCGTCGAATCGGTGAAGCGGTCGCAGAGGACGTGCTTGCCGGCGGCGAGCGCCGGGTCGATCACCTCGAGGAGATGCTGGCGCCGGCTGGCGAAGACCAGCAGCAGCTCGACGGTGCCGTCCACGGTCCCCCAGCGCGGGTCGAGGAAGATCTTCCGCAACGCGTCGCCCAGGGGTGTGCCGCCCGGCTCATGGGTGACGAGGTGGGGGACCTCCAGGCGCTTCAGCCAGGCCGCGGCACGCCTGAGGTGGGTGGACTTGCCGCTGCCGTCGAGGCCCTCGAAAGTGATGAACAGGGGTCGCTGCGGCATGGCGGAGCAAAGCTAGCACGAGAGCCTCGCTTGCCGAGCGGGCTCCTCTTGTGCCAGTGTGAAAGGAAGGCACGGAGCGGTGGACCGGAGGGCGCCCCCTCCTGCGGCCGGGATTTTGCATAACGGCTCGGGGGCGAGGTTCACCAGAAGTCGGCTTCAACCATCCGAAGGAGGAGGAGCACATGGCAGAGAAGAAGACAGGTGGTGGCGGGTTCATGGCGAAGCTGCAGCCCGATGCGGCTCTCGCCGCGGTGATCGGCTCCGATCCGCAGCCGCGCACCGAGGTCACGAAACGGGTCTGGGACTACATCAAGAAGAACAATCTCCAGGATCCAAAGGACAAGCGGACGATCAAGGCCGACGCCAAGCTGAAGCCGGTCTTCAACGGCAAGGACGCGGTCAGCATGTTCGAGATGACCAAGCTGGTGAACTCCCACCTCAAGAAGTAGACGGCGCGGGCCCAGCCTGCCCTCCATCGGACGCCCCGCCGGGACCGGCGGGGCGCGGTCCTCTCCCTCCCACGGCATCCCGGCATCCGATCTCGCAGCCATGGAATCCGTCGCCTCGTCCTGGCAGTGGGGGTTCTTCATCGCCCTCGTCCTCGCCATGCTGGCGCTGGACCTCGGCGTCATCCACCGCAAGGAGCACCGCGTGGGCCTGCGCGAGGCGATCGTCTGGAGCCTGCTCTGGACGCTCGTCGCGCTCCTCTTCAACGCCTGGATCTACCGCCGCTTCGGCAGCCACGCGGGGCTGGAGTTCCTCACCGGCTACATCATCGAGCGCTCGCTCTCCTTCGACAACATTTTCGTCTTCGTCGTGATCTTCAACTATTTCGCCGTGCCTGCCGAGCATCAGCACCGGGTCCTCTTCTGGGGCATCCTCGGGGCGCTGGTCTCCCGCGGCCTCTTCATCGGCCTGGGCACCGTCCTCCTCACCCGGTTCGAGTGGCTGATGCTCGTCTTCGGAGCGTTCCTGGTCTACACCGGAATCAAGATCCTGCGCGGCCAAGAGACGGAGGTGCAGCCGGAGCACAATCCGGTGCTCCGCCTCTTCCGGCGCTTCGTGCCGCTCTCCGCGCAGTACCACGGCAAGCGCTTCTTCATCCGCCGGCACCGCCGCACGCTGGCCACGCCGCTGATGCTGGTGCTGGTGGTGGTGGAGACGACCGACGTGATCTTCGCCGTGGACTCCATCCCGGCGGTGTTCGGCGTCACCCGCGACCCGTTCATCGTCTTCACCTCGAACATCTTCGCCATCCTCGGCCTGCGCGCCCTCTACTTCCTGCTCGCCAGCCTGATGAGCCGGTTCCGCTTCCTGAGCTACGGCCTCGGCCTCGTGCTCCTGTTCGTCGGCGCCAAAATGTTGATCCACGACTGGTATGACGTCCCCATCCATCTCTCCCTGGGCATCGTCCTCGGCGTGCTGGTAGTCGCGATCGCGCTCTCTCTCCTCGTTGCGCCTCCGCGGCCGGGCGGATAGGATCGGCGCCCATGACGGTCAATATCTTCGTTCCCCGCGAGCGCCGCCGCGGCGAGACCCGCGTCGCGGCCACTCCGGAGACCGTGCGCAAGATGGTCAAGGCGGGGTTGGCGGCGACCGTCGAACGGGGCGCCGGCAGCGACGCCTTCTTCCCGGACGGCGAGTACGAGGCCGCCGGCGCCGTGCTCACCGGCGATGCCGCTGCGGCGCGCGCCGCCGCCGACGTGGTCGTCACGGTCACCGCGCCGGAGGCGGCAGAGGCGGCGGCCCAGAAGCCCGGCAGCGTGCTCGTCGCCTTCCTCGCGCCACACCGCAACCTGGATCTGGTGCGCGCCCTGACCGAGCGGCGGGTCACCGCCCTGGCGATGGAGCTGGTGCCGCGCATCACGCGCGCCCAGGGCATGGACGCGCTGTCGTCCCAGGCCAACATCGCCGGCTACAAGGCCGTGCTCCTTGCTGCCCTCCGCCTGCCCAAGTACTTCCCGCTGCTGATGACCGCCGCCGGCACCATCAAGCCCTCCCGGGTGGTGGTCATGGGGGCGGGCGTGGCCGGCCTGCAGGCGATCGCCACGGCGCGCCGCCTGGGAGCGATCGTGGAGGTCTCCGACATCCGGCCGGCGGTCAAGGAGCAGGTGCAGTCGCTCGGCGGCCGCTTCATCGAGCTGCCGATGTCTCAGGCCGCGGAGAGCGGCGAGGGGGCCGGCGGCTATGCGCGCGAGATGGGCGAGGACTTCCTGCGCAAACAGCGCGAGATCGTCGAACGCCATCTTGCCCAGGCCGACGCGGTGATCACCACCGCGCTGGTGCCCGGGCGGCCGGCGCCGCGGCTGGTGACCGCCCAGATGGTGGAAGCGATGCGTCCCGGCTCGGTGATCGTGGACCTGGCGGTCGAGCAGGGTGGCAACTGTGAGCTCTCCGCCGCCGACCGCGAGGTGGTGCACCACGGCGTGCTCATCCTCGGCCCCTCGAACCTGGCCGCCGCGATGCCGCACGACGCGAGCAGCCTCTACGCGCGGAACGTTTTCGCCCTCCTCCAGCTCCTGGTGAAGGACGGCCGCCTCGCCCTCGACGTCCAGGACGAGGTGGTCGCCGGCACGCTCCTCACCCACGACGGCCAGGTGATCCACGCCCCCACGGCCGAGCTGCTGCAGCCGCAGAGCGTGGGCTGAGCGGGCTCCCCATCCAGGGCCGGGCTCCGCGCCGAGCCCGCGAGCCGGTACAATCGTGCTCCATGAGACGCACGTTCCCCGGCTGCCGCCTGCGCGCCGGCGCTCTCGCCCTCTGCTGCCTGCTCCCAGCCGCGGCGCCGGCGTACGCGCTGCCGAAGGAGAAGGACAAGGACGACTGGATCCGGCTGGAGACCGCTCACTTCGTCTTCTTCAGCAACGCCGGGGAGCGCAGCACGCACAGCATCGCGGCCAACCTCGAACGGCTGCGCGCCGTGCTGCTCCAGCTCAGCCCGGGGATGAAAGTCGGCTCCGAGCGGCCCACCTTCTCGTTCGTCTTCCGCAACGACCAGACGATGACTCCCTACAAGCCGTTCCGCAACGGCAAACGGCTCGAGCTCGACGGCTTCTTCCTGGCTCATCCGGACGCCAACTACATGGCCGTCAAGGCCGACATGATCTCCGGCGCGGCGGGCGTCGTCTACCACGAGTACCTGCACTATCTCCTGCACAGCACCTATGCGTCGCTGCCGCTCTGGTTCGACGAGGGGGTGGCGGAGCTCTACAGCACGTTCAAGTCGAACGACGAATTCGCCGAGATCGGACACGCCTCGCCCCAGCACATCCGCTGGCTGCGCGAGAATTCGCTGATCCCGCTCACCCAGCTCTTCGCGATGGACGCCAGCTCGCAGGACTACAACGAGGGCTCCCGGCGCGGCGTCTTCTATTCGGAGTCGTGGGCCCTGGTCCACTATCTGCTGCTCGGCAACGAGGCGCGGCGCGCGCAGGCGCAGCAGTACTTCCGCGGGCTCGCACGGGGAGCCCGCAGCCCGGAGGATTTCCGCCGCGCCTTCAACGCCGACGAGGCGACGCTGGAAAAGGAGCTGCGGGACTACGTCCGCCGCAATCTCTTCAACTACAAGCGATTTCCGGTCGATCCGGAGGCGACGCTCCAGGCGAAGGTCCAGCCGATGCCCTGGCACGAGACGCTCGCGCGCCTGGGAGAGCTCCTGATCTTCGAAGGTCCCGAGCAGTCGGCCGCGGCGGCCGAGCACTTCCGGGCGGCGCTGGCCGTGAAGGCGGACTACGGCCCTGCGCTGGCCGGCCTGGGCCGCATCGCGGAGGCGGCGGGACGGCACGCCGAAGCGCGCCCCTTGCTCGAGCGGGCGGCCGAGGTCACGCCGGACGACTTCGTCCTGCAAGTCCGCTATGCGCTGGATCTGCTCGCCGACGGGCAGGGCGGCGAGAACCTGACGAAGGCGCGCGCCGCGCTCACCCGCGCCGTGGCGCTGCGGCCCGACGACGGCAATGCCTGGGCGCGGCTCGCCGAAACCTATACCGGCGAGACCGTGCTGACCCCGGAAGCCCTGTCCGCGTTCGAGAACGCTCACCGTCTCCTTCCCGGCGACTTCGCCGCAGCTCACAACGTGGTGCTCGTCCGCTCGCGGCTCGGCCAGGGCAGTGCCGCCGCGGAGCTGATCGAAAAGGACATCGCGCCCTTCTTCGGCCCCGCGGAGGTCCACCAGGCCTGGCTGGCGTGGAGGAACGAGAACGCGAGCCAGGCCGAGCGTCTGATCGGCGAGCAAAAGCTGGACGCAGCGGCCGCCATCCTCGAAGACATCCAGAAGCGGGTGCCCGCCGATCTCGCCAAGCCGATCGCGGACCGGCTGGCGGAGATCCGCCGCATCACCGCCCACAACCGCTTCGCGGCGCGCTACAACGAAGCGGTCGCCCTCCTCAACCAGCAGAAGCTCGCCGAGGCCCTCCCGATCCTCAAGGAGCTCGCCGCCGCCACCGAAGAACCGGACACGGCCGCGGCGGCCCGCAAGCTCGCCGAGCAGGTCGAGGAGATGCTCAAGACGCAGAAGAAGCGGAAGTAGGGGCGGGTCGGGTATCCTCTGGGGGCCATGCGACACGCCCTGGTCCTTCTCCTCGCCATCTCCCCGTTCCTCCCTGCCCTGCCCCTCCGCGGCGCCTCCACCCCGGCCCCCGTCGGCACCGGCGGCGCGGTGGCTTCCGCCGACGCGCTGGCCACCCAGACCGGGCTCGACATCCTGCGCGCCGGCGGCAACGCCGTCGACGCCGCGGTCGCCACCGCCCTCACCCTGGCGGTGGTCTACCCCGAGGCGGGGAACCTGGGCGGCGGCGGCTTCGCCGTGGTCAAGATGGGCGACCAGGTGGCGGCGTTGGACTTCCGCGAGACCGCTCCGGCGGCGGCGACGCCCACGATGTACCTCGACGCCGCGGGGAAGCCGGTGCCGAACGCCTCCGTGGTCGGCCCGCTGGCGGCCGGCGTCCCGGGCTCGCCCGCCGGCCTCTGGGAGCTCCACCACAAGTACGGCAAGCTGCCCTGGGCGCAGGTGGTGGCTCCGGCCGGCAAGCTGGCGGCCGAAGGCTTCCCGGTCGACCGCCACCTGCACGACCTGCTGGGCAAGGACGAGACCCGCAAGGTTCTGCTCCCCTTCCCCGAGACCGCCCGGCTCTGGTATCCCGGCGGGGCTCCGCCGGCCATCGGGACGGTTCTGCGCCTGCCGGAGCTGGCGGCCACCCTCGACCGCTATGCCGCGCAAGGCCCCGCCGGGGTCACCACCGGCGACGGGGCGGCGGCGATCGCGGCAGCCGTGAAGCAGCACGGCGGCGTCCTCACCGCCGCCGACCTCGCCGCCTATCAGCCGGCGTGGCGCGAGCCCCTGTTCCTGGCGGGCTTCGGCTGGAAGATCGCCACCATGCCCCTCCCCTCCTCGGGCGGCATCATCCTCGGCCAGACCATGAGGATGCTCGAACGCCTTGGCTGGGCCAAGCTCCGCCGCTTCGGCGCCGACCGCGACCACCTGCTCGCCGAGGCTTTCCGGCGCGCCTACGCCGACCGTTTCCTGCTCGGCGATCCGTCCACCACCAGGGCCACCGCGGCGCAGCTCCTCGACCCCGCCTGGATCGCTGAGCGCGCCCGCGGCATCCGGCGCGACCGCGCCACTCCGTCCGCCAAGGTCCGGCCGCGGACCGGCGGACCGGCGCGCGAGGGCACGGAGACGACCCACCTCTCGGTGATCGACGGCGAGGGGAACCTGGTGGCCATCACCACGACTCTGAACGGCCTCTTCGGCTGCGGCCTCTACGTCCCCGAGGTGGGCTTCTTCCTCAACAACGAGATGGACGACTTCGCGACCGCGCCGGGCAAGCCCAACATGTTCGGGCTCGTCCAGGGCGAGGCGAACGCCGTCGCCCCCGGCAAACGGATGCTCTCCTCGATGATGCCGACGATCGCCTGGAAAGGAGAGGAGGAGGTCGCCCTCGGCGGCCGCGGCGGCTCGCGCATCCCCACCAACACGATCGAGGTGCTGTTGAACGTCATCGTGGACGGCGATCCGCTGCAGACCGCGCTCGACCGCCCCCGCATCCACCACCAGTGGCTCCCGGATCGCCTGGAAGTGGAATTCGACGCCCTCTCGCCCGAGACCCGCGCCGAGTTGGAGCGCCGCGGCCACATCGTCCTGGCGAGCGACGCAACGGCCAAGGTGCACGCCGTGCACCGCCTCGCCGACGGCCGGTGCGAAGCCGGCTCCGATCCGCGGGGCACGGGAGCCTCGGGGATCGTCAATCCCGAGAAGTAGAGGAGACTCCTCCATGCCGATCACCTTCTACGACCATACGGGGAAAGCGGTCGCCTACGCCGAAGACGACGTCCACGTCTACCTGTACTCCGGGCTTCCGGTCGCCCACATCATCGAGGGGTCGGTCTACACCTATGGCGGGCGCCACCTCGGCACCCTGCGTGCGGGTCTGCTCCGCGACCATGGAGGCCGGTGCGTCTTCTTCACCGACGACGCCGCGGCGGAAGGCTCGGCCCTGCCCGAGAAACGGCTCAAGCCGCCGAAGCTGCTGAAGAAGCCCAAGCCGCCGAAAGACCGCCGCGAGCCGGCGCCGGACCGGCCCGAGGAGGCGGAAGGGTGGTCGGAGGTGTCGGCGGAGACGTTCTTTACGTCTTGAGCCAGGCGGTCCTTTTGAATTCCTGGCTCACGCCTCGAAGCGCAGCTCCGGATCGTGCTGCGCCCGATACAGAAACGCCACCAGGCGGCGAACCAGCTCCAGGGTCACCGTTTCGAGCTCGACCGCCCTGCGGAAGAGCCCGAGCGCCTTTCGCGCCTCTTCGTGAACGCCCTGGGCGCGGAAGACGGCCGTCATCGTGGTCACCAGCCCCTTGACCTCGGCCGTTCTTCCCTGTTCCAGGTAGAGGCCGGCCAGCTCAAGGCTCACCAGGGCCTCGTCGTAGCGGATCGCTTTGGCCGCGAACGCGGCCCGTGCCTCCGCCAGGGCCGCGATCCCCTCCGCCGTCGAGCCGAGACCGCCGGCGATGCGGCCTTCCAGCCAACGCAGTCGCCAGGGATCGATGCCGTGGATGCGTTGGCCGGCGCCGGCGAAGGCTCGCAGCTCGGGGAGGAGCGCCGCCGCCTCTCGGTGCCGGCCGGTATGGCAGAGGCAGACCCCCCAATTGAAGCGCATCCCGAAGTACCAGCGCGGCTCGCGCTCCCGGTCGATCCACAGCGCCGCTTCGTGCAAGGCCGCGACGGCCTCCGCGTAACGCCCCATCTGCTCCAGGACGGTTCCTTTTTTCAACAAGATTCGCCCTCTCCCCTCGCCGCTGGGGTGCATCGCCAGCGCCTGGTCCAGCCGCTCCAGCGCGGCGGCCCACTTGCGTTGGTCGCGCAGGAGGGAGGCTTCGAGATCGAGCAGGCGCGAGCCGTCGAGGAGCCCGGTGTCCGCCGCCGAGCCCTCCTTCCACAGCATCCAGGCGCGGCGGAACGCTTCTTCAGCCCCCGGCAGGTCGCTGTCCACGCGCCTAGCGTTGCCGATGAAGGCCCACACGTAGGCGGCGAGCAGGCAGAGCCAGGCCGGCGCGCCGGAGAGCTGTTCCACCAGCCGCAGCGCCAGCGCGGCGAGGTGCACCGCCTCCTTCGGGTCGTCCGCCGCGGCTCGTGCGCTTTCGTGGCAGAGGCGCTCGGCGCACGCCCAGGTCTGATACCTCGGGGTCTCCTCGACGAGCGCCAGCCGCGCGCTGTGGGTCCTCCCGCGGAGCCGCTGCCACAGCTCGGCGGCGAGCTCCCGGTCGGCGGCGGCCGGTGGAGGCGCAGGCGGCTCGATGCGCTGGGCGGCCGGCGGCGGCAGGAGCGGAACCTCGCCTTGGAGAGCCGCCTCGACGGCCGTTCCCACCGCCCGGGGGAGAGAGGCCATCGCCGGCGGCCGGCGAGCCGGCGGGAGCCGACCCGCGGCGACGGCGCGCAGCCGGCGGAACGCCGGCAGAAGGGCTCTCACCTCCGCCAACGGGAGGCGCGTCGCGGCTTCGATCTTCTGCCACGTCCGGGGCTGCGCCCGCCGCTTGCCGTGCCTGTATTTGGAGACGTCGGACCGGTTGACGCGCGTCTTCGCCGCGAACGTCTTCCAGTTCCAGTCGAGCACCAGAAGGATCAGATCGAGGGTCAGCCGCACCTCGTCTCGTTCGGTCTCCGGGATGTCCGTCGCCATGCTCAGTGCCCTCCTTCAAGGGAAAGGTGCGCCTTCGGTTGCCTCCCGCGGTCAAGTTCTTGAGCCCTGCGGGCACCATACTGCCAGGGAAGACACTCGCGCGGCCAGGGTGGCTGCGCCGGAGGTGTCTCGAAAGGAGCCTCGTATGTCCCTTCAGCCTGCCCGCCGAACCGCCGTTTTCGTGCTGCTCGCCGCCCTGCTCCTCGTGCCGGGTGCCGCGTCCGCGGCGCCTCGCTCGGCCTCCCCGAGCTTCTTGCCGCAACTCTGGAGCCTGCTCGCGGCCCTCTGCCCGGACGCCGGCTGCCTGATCGACCCGAGCGGCCGCTGCAAGGGCACCCTGGCGGCGGCTCCCGCCCTGCCGGCCACCGTGGACGCGGGGTGCCTGATCGACCCGGACGGCCGCTGCAAGGGCACCCTGGCGGCGGCTCCCGCCCTGCCGGCATCCGCGGACGAGGGGTGCCTGATCGACCCGAGCGGCCGCTGCGCGAGCGGCCATTAGAGCAGAGAGGAACCGCCGGGCCGGAGCCGCTTCGCCGGCCCGGCGGGCTCAACGCTCCGCCTCGAACCGCAGCTCGGGGTTGTACCGCGCTCGATAGAGATAGGCGACCAGGCGCCGCACCAGCTCCACGGTGAGCGTCTCGAGCTCCACGGCCTGGCGGAACAGCTCCAACGCCTTCTGCGCCTCCGCGTGCACGTCCTGGTCGCGGAAGACGGGCTCCATGAGGAGGACGAGCCCCTTGACCTCCGCCGTGCGCCCCTCCTCCAGATAGAGCCCCGCCAGCTCCATGCCGGCCAGGGCCTCGTCATACCGCCTCGCCCGCGCGTGAAACTCGGCGAGCACCGTGGAAAGCGCCGCCACCCCTTCCGCCCGCCGGCCGCGGCCGGCATCGACGCGGCCGACGAGCCAGCGGAGCCTCACCGGATCGCAGCCGCGATCGCCGCTGCCGGCGAAGGCCTCCAGCTCGGGGAGGATGGCTTCAGCTTCTTCATAACATTCGAGGTGGCAGAGCGAAACGGCCAAATTGAAGCGCTGGCCGAAATGCCAGCGCGGCTCGCGGTCCCGGTCGATCCAAAGCGCCGCTTCCCGGAGCGCCTCGACGGCCGCTATGTAGTCCCCCATCTGCTCCAAGACGGTTCCTTTCTTCATCAGGATTCGGCCTCTCCCCTCGCCGGCCGGGTGCAGGGCCAGCGCCCGGTCCAGCCGTTCCAGGGCGGCGGGCAGTTTCTTCTGGTCACGGAGCAGAGACGCTTCGAGGTCGAGCAGGCGTGAGCCGTCGAGGAGGCCGACGTCGGCGGCCGAGCCGGCCGTCCAGAGCTGCCAGGCGCTGCGGAAGGCCGCTTCGGCGGCGGGCAGATGGCCGGCCACGCGGCGGGCGTTGGCGACGTGCGCCCAGGCGTAGCCGGCGAGCAGAGACCGCCAGGCGGCCTCGCCGGAGACCCGCTCCGCCACGCGGAGAGCCAGCTCGGCCAGCTCCAACGCCTGACCCGCATCGCTCGCCGCCGCCCGGACGCTCACCTCGCAGAGCTTTGGGACCAGCGCCCAGACCTGGTAGTCCGCATTCTCCTCGACGAGAGCGATGCGGGCGCTGCTCGACCGCCCCTTGAGACGCTCCCAGAGCTCCTCCGCCCGGCGGCGGTCTTCCTCTGCCTGGGCCGCCTCCGCCGCGCGGAGAACCTCTGCGAGGGCCGTCTCGTACGCGACCCGCCCGGCGTGGGCGGCGGCGGCCTCGATCTGGCGCAGCACGGGGGCGGACAGCTCCACGGGCGAGCCGGACGAGCTCTGCGCAGGGAGGAGCAACTCGGCGCAGAAGAGCCCCACGCCGAGCCGCTCGCGGTCCACGTCGATGGCGTCGAGCAGAGCGCCGGCGCGCTCCGGGCTCATCGGCTCGTCGCCGCTCTCCAGCTTGGAGACCATGCTCGCCGTGATGCCGGCCGCGAGCGCCGCATCCTTCTGCTTCACACCCGCGGCCTGGCGGACGATCGAGACCGCGAAGCTCAGAGGGGGCGGCGGCGTTTTTGCGCTCATCCGGTTCCGTGTCTTTGCGTGGGTGCTCTTCAAAGAGAAGAGTGTATGCCGAAGCGCAGGCGGGACAAAGAATTTCGACTTCACGGAAACGAGACTGCCGGAAGGCAAGAAGTTGAGCGGCCTTCCGGCGATTTGTGGCATCGGCGGGACACCGGAGGTCGCGGGAAACCCAGAAACTTGAGCGAGCGCTGGCCACTTCGTGGCGGGCTGTCCGCGCCGGCCCCTCTCGCCTTTAGCCTTGGGGGCGGAGGCGCCCGGCCTGGGCGCGCGGCACGATCTCGGCGAAAGACCGGAACAGCTTATGGAGGGCGGGCGGAGCGTGAGCGACGACCCACATGGAGGGCTGCGATGGAACCCCATCTGACCCTGGCCGAAATCGCCACCCTTTTGGCGGAGGATCGCTTCAGAGGCTTCGTCAAGCATCTTGCCGAGACCTGCTCGGCCTGCGGCCAGGTATACCGGGAGGCAGAGGCCCTGATCAAGCGCTTCCGGCACTGGAGCGCGGAGGTGGCGATTCTTGAAGGGCGGGAGGCGGACGCTCTGTTCGAAAAGCTGATGGGCCGTGGGCAGGAGTTTGCCACGCGGTCATGGATGGCCGAGCACGACGCGAGCTTGCAGACGTGGGGCGTGGCATGGGTGGCTTTGGAGCACGCCCGCCG
>Ga0075436_100000570_pt1 | contig 24112 bp, 21 predicted proteins | sample RhiMethybrSRZTD5_FD_75303 | JGI IMG/M metagenome (GOLD analysis project Ga0075436, IMG submission 75303) | Populus rhizosphere microbial communities from Tennessee, USA - Rhizosphere MetaG P. TD hybrid SRZTD5 | ecosystem: Host-associated > Plants > Roots > Rhizosphere > Soil | place: USA...
AGGACCCCTTCCGCATCGGCTATGAAGCCGTGCGGACGCTGGTCGACCAGCTACACGGCAAGACGCCGCCCAAGCGCATCGATCTCAGCGCGCGCGTCATCACCAGGCCCGATCTGGAAAGTCCCGAGATCAAAGCCCTCCTGAATCCGGATGTGAAGAAGTACTTGAATTAAGCGACGGGGCTAAACTCGTTCCACCAAAGAGGCCGCGGCCTCCGGTGTCACGACTCGTACCGGTGAGCCAGGAAACCCCTTTGGATCGCGGGTCACGATGGCTTGGCAGTGAGCTGCTTCTGCTGCGGCTGCTGTAACCGCGTCCTCGAAATCGCTCCAGCCGAGCTCCAGAGCTCTGCGAATGACTTCGGCATCCACCTTGGCCACGTCCAGTACCCGGAGGATGGCATCCACTGTACGACGTGCTGTAGCCGCGCCGCGCTCGCGGCGGACGAGGTAATGAATCGTGATAACGGCGTGCGCCGGAAGGGATCCGTTCACCTTCCGGCCCTCTATCGCCGTCCAAACCAGCGCGCTCGACGCCACATGAGGCTTCCGGTCCAGCAGGATGTCGAGGATTACATTGATGTCCAGGAGGAATCTCATCCCCGATATTTCCGGGCCAAATGCCGTCTGTAATCCTCCGGATTCGCTCCCGTTAGCGTTCCTCGCAGGGAGCGGAGCACCGGGGTCTCGGCCGTAACGCCACGCCTTCTGGACACCAGATCCAGATAGGCTTCGACCAGCTCGGAAATTGAAACGCCGCGCGTCTTGGCATAGCGCTTCGCGCGTTCGACCACGGAATCATCGACACTAAGAGTCAGTTTCGATATGTACGTATTATAGCTCGATAAAACGTACGTATACTTTCAGCCCACCCGCGCCCCAGCCGTTGCGCCCACGGCCACCTGCTCGATAGCTTCGAGCGCCCTCTCACAGCCGGCACGGTCCACATCGTAATGCGTGACAATCCGCATCTCGCGGGTATTGACACCGTTGAAGAGCACGCCTCTCGATTTAAGCCGCGCGCTGAATTCCGCTGTCGAAAGTCCGGTGCCGCTGATATCGAAGATCAGAATGTTGGTTTCAACCGCCCGTGGGTCGATTGAGATTCCGGGAATCCTGGCAAGGGCCTGCGCCAGGAATCGCGCGTTTTCATGATCGCGCCGCAACAGCCGGGGGTGTTCCTCCAGGGCGATGAGCCCCGCCGCCGCCAGAACGCCAGCCTGTCGCATGCCGCCGCCCAACCGCTTGCGGTAGAGCCTGCCCCGCTCGATATCCGCACGTGTTCCCGCCAGCATCGATCCCACCGGCGCGCCTAACGCTTTCGAAAGGCAAAACATCACGGTGTCCACGGGGGCAACGATCTCCCGCACCGGCGCTCCGAGCGCTTCCGCCGCATTAAAGACGCGCGCTCCATCCATGTGGACCTTTAGGCCGAGCTCGTGCGCGCCATCAGCAATCTCGCGAATCACCGCGAGCGGGTACACTTTTCCACCCGCCATGTTGTGCGTATTTTCGATTTCGATCAATCCGGTAGGCGCCCAGTGGGGCCCGAGCGGCCGGATCTCGCGGCGGATTTGTTCCCATCTTAAAATGCCGTCATCCGCGATCACGGGTCGCGCCACGCAACCGGAAAACCAGGCTATCATCGCCAGTTCGTAATTGAAAACGTGCGACCGCGCTTCGCAGATCACCTCCCGGCCGTGCTCGGTGTGCAGCTTGACGCCGATGGTGTTGCCCATAGTGCCGGTGGGTACGAACACCGCTGCTTCCTTGCCCGTGATCTCGGCGGCGCGCTGCTCCAGGCGGTTGATGGTCGGGTCTTCACCATAAACGTCGTCGCCCACTTCGGCCTCGGCCATGGCCCGCCGCATGGCGGGAGTTGGCCTGGTAACGGTATCGCTGCGCAAATCGATGATCATGTGGTGATGAACTCCTGAAATACTTCGTTGGAAACGAGGACGCCGCGATCCGTCAACCGCAGCATGCCGCCTTGCCTTTCCAGCAGGCCGTTGTCGAGGAATCGATTGATAGGAGCCTCGTACCGTCGCCATTCCCGCTGATTCGGACGGATGCCCGCGGCCAGCCGCAGACCGACGAAGAATCTCTCTTCATCCAGATTCGCCGCAGTTGAGCCGATGGCAGGCAAATCGCGCTCGGCGTAGTCTGCCGCTGCTTCGGCGTTCCACCGCCGCCGTTCGCCATCGAACGAATGCGCGTCCGCGCCGAACCCTACGTAAGGCTCCAGGCGCCAGTATTTGAGGTTGTGTCGCGATTCCCAACCCGGCCGCGCAAAATTCGATATCTCGTAGCGGGAAATTCCGAGCCCGGCCAGCCGCGCGACCGCCATCTCGTACAGCTCGGCGGTCAATTCATCCGGCGGAACGTCTGGCGCGCCGTAACGCTTTCCATTTAGCAGCACTTCGTTCCCCAGTCGGCTATCCTCATCGATCTCGAACATGTATACCGAGACATGCGGAGGCGCCAGGCGCTCGATCCAGTTGAGCGATTCGGTCCACGACGCAACAGTCTGACCGGCAAGCCCGGCGATCAGATCGATATTGATGTTCTGGATGCCGCACTCCCGCAGCATCGCGACCTCGCGCGCTACGATTTCGGCCGTGTGCTTGCGGCCGGTGCGCGCGATCTCCCGCTCGACGAAGCTCTGTACGCCGAAGCTTACGCGGCTGATCCCGCATGCATGCCACGCGCGCGCCTGTTCGGCAGTTACCGTCCCGGGGGCAGCTTCGATACTTGCCTCGAGCCAAGGCCTGCCCGGCAGGGCGTTCAATAAGGCGCGCAGGGTTTCTCCGTCGATCAGGCTCGGCGTTCCGCCCCCCAGATAGACCGTCTCTGGCTGCCACTGCCACTGGTGCCGCTCGATTTCCCGCCGCAGAGCGCTCAGATATCTCGGCTCCAATTCGCGCGGAAGAACGCCGGACGCGAAATTGCAGTAAGTGCACTTCTGCGCGCAGAACGGATAGGAAATGTAAACGCCGGCCACTTTGTTAATGATACCTGGATAAACGCCGCTTCTTGGCCGTTACAAAATCAAAGCCGCCGGAATCACTCCCGGCGGCTCGCCAAAACGCTGCTAAGGATTGAAACCTAGTCTCCGAATGAGCCGATTGCTTCCTGCTCCTCGGTCTTCGCAGCTTGCGTGGCCGGTTTCAGGCCGGCGATACCGTTGAGTGGTACGAACCCGGCGTCATCGGCTTTTTCCTTCAGTACGACCTGGCGATAGAGCTTCATCATTTCCGCGTTGTGCGCGGCTTCCCGCCGCAGCTTTTCGTTACGATCGCGGATCTTTTCTTCGCGGGCGTTCTTGGCGATACCCAGCTTGTCGAGATCGGTCTGCACGCCGGCTTCCACGGCTGCCTTGTTTAGCACCAGATGATGCTCGGCGTTCGCCAGCGGAACGCTGTGGTTTCCGGCAAAGATTTCATGACGCCCGTGCTCGTCGTACCACTTGGTGAGCGTCGCGGTCATGTGCATTTTCTCGATAATGTTGCGCCAGCCGACGCCGGTGTTATAGGCGCAGAAGGAAATTTCGCCTTCCTGGGTAGCATACGGGATGATGCACTGCTCGGTGCGGCGGAAATCATAGTTGAACAGATCCTGGAACCACATGCCGGCAATGAACAGGAAATTCCACCGATCTTTGCGGCGCTTCTGGATGTCATCAATAGTGCGGTCGCCTGAAACTTTGCCGTAGTTGCGGCCGGTGGCTCCGAAGCACTTATCGAACTTCGTCAGCAGATCGGTCAGTTTGAAATGAGTAGGCGATTTGAACGGATCGTAGTTGCGCAGCAGCGAGAGCGTTACGCCGACCACCGAAAGAAATTTTCCGCGGGCCGCATCGTTGACGCGCGCTACGTCCTTCGACAGCCGTTCGGCGTCCAGGAACGACGTGACGGGGGCGCGCTCCTTGGTTTCCTTATCGACCATGATCGCCAAACCGACGCCGCAATTGGGGTGACAGCCACAGCTCAATTGCCCCCAATCGTGCTGCGGCCCGTGAACCAGGTCGGCCCAGTCGGAAAATGTGCTCATGAAAGAGATGGGGAACCAATCGCGGGCGGGCTCGCCAATGCCGGTCTGGCTCTTCAGATCGTGCGCGAGATGCGACAGCGTGTAACGCTGCGCGTGCCGCCGGTCGTCGGTAATGGCTTCGTCGCGCCCCGTGAAAGAGACAGGCTGGAACGAGCAGAACGAAATCTTCTTCGGATTGTCGAGCGCAAACTCGACGATGCGGCCCACCTGCTCGTTGTTGATGCCGTTCAGAATGGTGGTGACCGGAACGATTTCGACGCCCGCATTGTGCAGGTTTTCTATGGCCTGCAGTTTTACATCGAACAAGTTCCCGACCTTGCGATGCGAGTTGGCGGCGTTACCGATACCATCGAATTGCAGGTAGGCATAGCGCAATCCGGCTTCGGCGGCCTTCTTGGCAAACTCGAAATCCTTGGCGAATTCGATGCCGTTGGTGGCCGCCTGGACGCTGTTGTAACCGACCTTCCGTGAGTAGCGCACCGCATCCAGAAAGTACGGCGAAAGCGTCGGTTCGCCACCCGAAAACTGCACCGACATCTGACGCCGCGGCTTGATGGAGATGGCGTTATCGAGCAGAGTTTGGATATCTTCCCAGCTCAGCTCGTGGACAAACCCGACCTGGTTGGCGTCCATGAAGCACGGATCGCACATCATGTTGCAGCGGTTGGTCAGATCCACGGTGAGCACCGATCCGCGCCCGTGCTTGATCGTGCTCGAGCCGTGGTTATGGAGTTTCTCATCATTGTGGGCGAGAATGTCACGGCCCGGGAAAACCTCTTCGAGGTGCTTGAAGAAAGCCGTGTCGATGGCCATAACGTCCTCGAAGTGGCCATGCACCGGGCAATCCTTCACCATGAGGATTTTGCCGTCGCGCTCGATGACCTTGGCCTTGATTTCGCCGACTTTCTCATGTAACAGGATCTTGTAGTCTCGCTTGCCATCCAGAATCTCTTTGCGGATTTCGGGAATGCAGCGGGGACACAGCGAATCGGTCTCGCGGGGCCAGCCCAGCGGCGGCTTGGTCTTCTGATAAGACTTCAGCAGCGGCTTGTCAGACCATTTCGGCGTAAAAGAGGGGTTCTGGCGGATCTGGTTCAGCTTGTCGAATACCGTCCAGGCGGCACCCGCGGCTACGGTCAGCGCTTTCTCGGCGTATTTGATCGGCTTGTGCATATCCTCTCTCTTCCGTTTGAGTTAGCGGCATTCGCAACAAGATACACTGCGAATAAATATGCTTCAACTTCCAATGGCGTGTCCCTCAGTATAGTCCAGCCCGCCTTAAGGGGACTACCTGAATGAATTAAGATGCTTCTTTTCTTGCTTGTATGGGGATACTCGATGGTTGAACGGCTATATTCGGCATCCGGCGGTATCAGGCCGATAAGGCCATGAATCCAGTCGGTTTAGCAGCTTTCCGACCCGGCGTGCGGTACTCTTGCAAGAGGCAACATGAGAATACTCGTTACAGGGGCGCATGGATGCATCGGCGCGTGGACGGTCAAAGCGCTGCTCGATCGTGGACTGGATGTGATGGCCTATGACCTCGACCCCCACCCCCGCCGGCTGGAGCTGATCGCGCCTCCTGAGCATATCCAGCGAATCGCCATCCACACCGGCAATATCGACGACACGGCGCGCGTTAAGGCGCTGGTCAGAGATCAGGGCATTACGCACATCGTGCACCTGGCCGCGCAACTTATGCCGTATTGCCAGACAAATCCGGTGGCGGGCGCCATGGCGAACGTGATCGGCACGCTCAATGTCTTCGAGGCGGCGCGTGACGCCGGACGCACGGTGCGGGTGGTATATGCCAGTTCGTCGGCCGTGTGGGGGCCAGAGGAGGCTTACGGCTCGGGCAAGCTCTCCGAAGCCGAACCACTCAAGCCATCGACCCACTACGGAGTTTTCAAGCAGGCGAACGAGGGCAGCGCGCGGGCATTTTATATGGCGAATGGAGTCTCGAGTATCGGTCTGCGGCCATGGACCGTTTACGGCGTCGGGCGCGATGCGGGGCTTACCGCGGACCCCACGCTCGCCATGAAGGCCCTCGCACTCGGGCGGCCTTTTCAGATCCGCCTGACTGGGCACATGGATTTGCAGTACGTGGAAGACGTGGCTGAATCATTTGTGCGGTGCCTGCTTTCGCCGCTCGAAGGCGCGCGCGTGTTTAATCTGGAAGGCACGGTCGTAACGATGGACGATTTCGTTCTTGAACTGGAGAGGCAGAGGCCGGGAACATCGAGGCTGATCACGGCCAGTGGGCCGCAAGTACCGGTGGCGTATCGCATGGATGGCGCGCAACTCCGAAGTCAGGTTCCCGATATTCCCCGGACGTTACTTGAAAAAGGTATTGCCAAAACTTTGGATCTTTTCGCACAGTTGGTCATTAACGGACGATTAAACGGGTGAGTTGCCCCATCACGTTTGTGTTAAGGTTCTACAAAAGCGCCTTCTCCAAGAGATCAGAATGAGGCGAATGATCAATCATCCCGAGGCGACGGGCGAATGATGCGAGGGATCTCAGGATCCTGGCCGTCGAGTCAGCGTGAATATTCCCGGTGATTGCACTCTCTTCTCCCGCCGGTGGCAGGAGGCAAAGGGATGCGCAGGGGTGAACGGTCCCCGGTCTGGGTGACTATGTGATGGGGGCCAGCCGCAAACAAGAGAGTTCCCACGCCCGCGCGCCGCAGCTCCTTTTGGACAAGAGCCTCGATCCGTTGCTGGTCATTGAGGCCGTAACTCTCGTCTTTCTTGAAGTCAATCAAGCCGCCATCGATAAGTACGGCTATAGTCGCGAAGAGTTCTACCGCATGCGGCTCACCGATCTGGTTTCGCCGGAGAACCGGGGCCGGTTGAGCGAATTGATCCGGAGAGAGCACGTCGGGTCGGCGGAATTCGGCGACATGCGGCATGTTCTCAAGAACGGCCAATCGGTGGAGATCGACATGGTGGTGTACCCTGTGCGGTTCGCTGGCACGAACGCGATGCTGGTAGCCCCGCAGGAGGGCACGCGGCGCACACAGCTCGAAGAACAGCTCCGGCAAGCCAGGAAAATGGAAGCTGTCGGGATGCTGGCGGGAGGCATCGCGCACGACTTCAACAACCTGCTGACTATTATCAACGGCTATAGCCAGATGCTTCTCGGCAACTTGCCCGAGGGCGACGAGAACCGCAGTTCGGTGGAACAAATCATGAAGGCCGGGGAGCGCGCGGCGGAGCTAACGCGTCAGCTTCTGACCTTCAGCCGGCGCCAGGTAGTGCGTCCCAAGGCGCTCGATCTGAATGCGGTAGTGGCATCCACGGCGGTCATGCTGCGGCGCCTCATCGGAGAGCATATCGAGCTCCACATCGTGGCTGCCCCGGATCTTGCGAAAGTACACACCGATCTCGGCCAGCTCGAACAGGTGATTCTGAATCTGGTGGTAAATTCACGGGACGCCATGCTGAACGGCGGCACGTTGATTATCGAGACACAGAACATAGATCTGCTTGACCCTTATGTCGGGCAACACACCACGCTCCAGCCGGGGCGGTACGTGATGCTGGCGGTCACCGACAGCGGGACCGGGATGGATGTCCAGACGCTATCCCACCTTTTTGAGCCATTCTTCACTACCAAGGCACCGGGTCAAGGCACCGGGCTGGGGCTCTCTACGGTCTACGGTATTGTGAAACAGAGCGCTGGCGAGATCGTGGTGTATAGCGAGCCCGCGCAAGGAACCTGCGTAAAAATCTATTTTCCCGCGGTAAATGAGACCGCGATCGACGATGTGGCCGAGAACATCCCTGAGAAGGCATTGGCAGGCTCGGAAACTATTCTGCTGATCGAGGACGAGGAAGCCGTCCGCAAACTGGTGCGCCGGACTCTTGAAAAACACGGCTACCAGCTTTTGGTAGCTGCCAGCGGAACGGAAGCGCTGGAGCTGGCCCGGAACTACACGGCATCCATTCAACTGGTGATCAGCGATATAGTGATGCCGCACATGGGTGGCCGGGAGGTTGCCGAGCAATTGAGGACTGTGCGTCCGGGAATTCAGGTTCTGTTTATCTCGGGATACACGGAAAACACCATGACGCGCGGCGGCAACATAAGCGAGGGCGAAACCTTCTTACAAAAGCCGTTCACGCCGCTAACGCTGGCCCGACGCGTACGGGAGATGCTGGATAAGGCCACCAGCAAACTCGACCCACCCCGAACAGGGCGCTGCAACACGTAGGCTACAACAGCCCCGCATACCAGGCGATCACCTTCTGACCTGTAAGCGCCACGAACATGGCGGCGAAGCCTAGAAAAGTACCGAAGGGGAGTTCGTAGGTGGACGCGTCCTTCTTGGTAAAGCGGATGTAGATCAAGCCGATCACCGATCCGGAAATCGACCCGAGGACCAGAGTCAGCAGTGTGGCCCGGAGTCCCAGGAACGCGCCGATCATGGCGATCATCTTCACGTCGCCTAATCCCAGTCCCTCTTTGTGCCGGATCTTCTCGAAGAGAAGTCCGCCAAGCCAGAGGAATCCCGAAGGTAGCGCCGCGCCCAGTGCGGATTCGGCTACCGACATCCACGCCTCGGCTGGCCGGATCCCCAGAGCCGGGAGCAGCAAGTGCGCGATCACGTCATCGACCGGTACGAACCAGGCGAGCGCGAGGCCCACGACTGTACCCCCGAGAGTAAATTCATCGGGGAGGGTACGCTCTTCGAGATCGGCGAAGGTCAGACCTACGAGCAGCGCGACCAGCAAGCAGAGCTTGGCCGCAGGGGCGGTGGGGCCGAGGGCAGTCACGATCGCAAAAAACAGAGCAGCGGTTAACAGCTCGACGATTGGGTAGCGGGCGGAGATTGGCTGGCCGCAATGCCGGCAGCGGCGACCGAGCAGGAAATAGCTCAAGACCGGGACGTTATCGTACCAGGCGATCGGATGTTCGCACGCCGGACAAAACGAACGTGGACGCACGACCGAGAGATCACGGGGCATGCGGTAGATGCAGACGTTGAGAAAGCTGCCGATCAGCAGGCCGGCGACCAGGGCTACGAGGGATTCGATGATCAAGCGATCGCCTCATACACCGCGAGCGTGCCGGCGACCATTCGCTCGACGGAGAATTTCTGCTGCACCGTGCAGCGCGCCTGCGCGGCCATTGATTGAGCGAGCGCGCGATCCGCCATGAGGCGGCGGATGGCGGCGGCAATGGCTTCGGGAGAGTTCTCGGTCAGCAGGCCAGTGCGCCCATGCTCGACAATCTCGGGGAGCCCGCCGACATTGCTGGCGATCACAGGGACACCCGCAGCCATGGCCAGCAGAACCGCCGATCCGAGTCCTTCGGAATGCGTGATATAGAGAAACAGCGCGGCGTGCGCCAGATCTTGCTCTAAATTGCGCGAACTCTGGGCGGTAAAACCGGCAAGCTGCATACTCTCGAGGGCTAGCTTCATTCCTTTGCGCGGATCTGCGCTCTCGGGAACTATAATGTCCGGACCATCTGACTGTGGCTGCACGGGCACGCCATCATACACCACACTGGTGCGCGATGGTGCGACTCCCGCCTCGCGCAGCATTCGCTCGACGAACCGGGAAACGGCGACGTAATGCGAGGCCCGCTGATATTTCCAACGGGAGAGCGGGTTGTGCCTGACCGCGAAGGCCACGCGCCGCGAAACCACCAGCCTATCCGGTGCGACGAGAGCGGCGGCAGTGTGGGAGCGCGCATCGTGGGCGTGTAAGACGCCGGAAGCGCGACTGTGCCGGGCCAGTGACCGCAGGCTCAGAGCGTGGACTTCGATGCCGCGGCGCTGCGCATCGGTGAACAAGGGTGACCCGGCGCGCGCCAGCAACCGGTTTGCGTGACCATGGGCCCGGAGACCCTCGATCAACCGCAAAACCTGCCACTGCCCGCCGCGCATCTCTGCTCCGGAATCGATGTGGAGAATCTGCATGAGCCAGCTATGACTTCGCCTTTGCGATGGATGGCATTCAGCTCATGTTCCGCGCTTTCGCGTATTTCAAGAAAGTGTAGAGAGCCGACATATAGGCGATAGTGAGGCCCTCGAGTCCGTCCTGGAAGCCGCGCTGCAGGAAATAGGTTTTGGTGAAGGTCCAGGCCGGATCGAGAATCATGTTTCGAAGATGAATCTTTTCTTTTCGCGAAACCAGCTCCTCCGCCGCGAGGGTGGTGTAGCGGTCCATGGTTTTAAGATGCTCGGACAGAGAATCGCAGGTGTAGTGCAGCAGGTTGGATTCCAGATGGCCCACGCGGCCCTCGACGGCAACGCTTTCGTGAACGAAGTCTCCCACCCATTTGGCCTTGGCGCGATGGTAGAGCCGGACCTTGCGGTCGGGATACCAGCCGCAATGCAGGATCCAACGCCCGAGGTATTGCGCCAGGCGCGGCACGGTGTAGGCGTCGCAGGTGGGCCCTTTTTTCTTGAGGGTCCAGATCTCGCCTTCGAGAGATTCGCTGAGCGCTTCATCGGCGTCGAGGGAGAGGATCCAATCGTGCGTGGCCTTTTCGGCCGCATAATTTTTCTGCTTGGCGTATCCGTGCCAGGGGCTTTCCAGGATGCGGGCGCCGAGATTGGAAGCCAGCTCGACGGTGCGGTCGACAGAGCCCGAATCCACTACCACAATCTCGTCGCAGCACCGCAAGCTCTCGATGGCCCGCGCGATATTCCGCTCCTCGTTCAGCGTGATGATCGTGGCGGTGATGTTCATGCGCGGCTCAGAAACCACCGGTGTAAGTGATGGGAGCGACGGTAAACGAGAGCAGGAAGATAACGAGCGCGAGCCAGGCCAACTGGCGGCGGCCCCGCCCGATATCCGACGGGTCGTAGATAGCCGGGTGCCGCATGCCGAAGAACAGCAGCAGCACGGCCCAAACCAGCCAGCCCTGCCAGTAAAAGATCCCGATGGGGACGAGCAGGGCGATGAACAGGCGTGAAAGCAGTTTATGCCGCTCGCCGGCTATCGAGTAGAGAATGTGGCCGCCGTCGAGCTGGCCGATCGGCAGAAGGTTCAGTGCCGTGGCCAGGATGCCGATCCAGGCGGCGCGCGCCACCGGGTGCAGGTAGATTTCCGACGGGGCCACGCCGGGGAAAATGGCGCGCTCCATGAGCCAGACTAAAGCCGGTGTGCCGAACGTGAATGCGCCCTGATGCGCTATGCCGTGGAGAATTTTCGAATAGGCTAGGCCAATCGCGAGAGCTGGCAACAAAAAGACGAATCCGGCAAGCGGCCCGGCGACCCCGATATCGAACAGCACGCGCTTGCTGAAGATCGGGGCGCGGATGCGGATGAACGCGCCCAGCGTACCCGTGAAGGTGGGCGCCGGCAGAAAGTAGGGCAAGCTGGCGTCCACCCGGTAATACATGCACGCGAAGTAGTGTCCGAACTCATGCGCCAGAAGGATCGTGAGCAGCGTAAGAGAAAACGGAAGGCCCCGGAAGAGAAATGCGGGTTCCCTCCAGAACGATTCGAAGACCGCGAGATCGCGCTCCAGATCGAAGAAGGGCAGATCGCGCGTGAAATTGTAATCCATGCGCGCGCCCACGATGGTGGTGGTGGCGAGCGTCACGGCGAACATCAGCGCGTGCAGCCAGTAGCGCTGCTTGGGCCGAGCGGGGGCGATGACCTGCGCATGCGCGCCGTTGCCCGGGGCAGAAGGATAGTAAGCCGCTGAAAAATCCTGCGGAGACACGATGATCCGTTACGGACTTCTTACTGCAGAGTCTGCAGTTCCTTGCCGGGCTTGAATCGCACTGCCTTTCCAGGAGGAATAGAAACCTCCGCGCCGGTCCTGGGATTCCGGCCGATACCCGTCTTGCGAGGCTTCACGTTGAAGACACCGAAGCCCCGCAACTCGATGCGGTCGCCATGCTCGAGGGCCTTCTTCATGGTTTCGAAAACGGTCTCGACCGCCATTTCCGCCTTGGTCTTGGTGATGCCGGTTCTGTTGACGACTTCGTTGATAATGTCCAGCTTAATCAAAGCAGCCTCCCCGCAGTAGGACAACATCATGATAGGATTAGGTTTATCTACATGTCAAGCAAGGGCCCCGGCGCGCTTGCGGCAGGCATCGGCAAAGCCGAGTTCTGCGGCGCGTGCGCCAAGTTTCCAACCGGCGTCACCATCGTTACGGTGCGCGACGCGCAAGGCAGTCCGCACGGCATGACAGCCAGCTCGTTCACATCAGTTTCGCTCGCGCCGCCCCTGGTGCTGGTCTGCGTAGACCACGGCGCGAAGGTGCTGGGGCATTTACGGCCATCGAAATACCTGGGCATCAATATATTGAGCGAGAGCCAGCACCAGCTATCGGTCCATTTCGCACGGCGCGGACAGGACCGGTTCGATGGGGTCGACTGGACCGCGGGACATCACGGCGTTCCGTTGATTCCCGGTGTCCTGGCGGCGCTCGAGTGCCGGATCGACCGCATGGAGGACGCGGGCGATCACGCCATTGTGATCTCCGAAGTGCTGCGCACGGAATTCCGTGATGGCAGGCCGCTGGTTTACTTCGGCAGCGGTTACCACAAACTGGATGGATCAAACGGCGGCTGATGCTGCGCTTTCCCAAATCCGCATATGTCTCATAACGGTGAACCAAACCCCCTCCTGGATATCAACTTCCAGATTCCCTTCGATCGCATCCGGACGGAGTACGTAGAGCCTGCGGTGAGCCAGTTGCTGGCGGACGCGCAGACACGGCTTGAAGCGATCGCGCAGCAGACAGAACCACGAACATTCGAGAACACCATGCGACCGCTGGATCAGATGACCGAGCGCCTGGATGTCGCGATGTCGGTGGTGAAGCATCTCGAACACGTCGTTACCTCTCCAGAATTGCGCGCCGCGTACAACGCCGTGCAACCGCAGGTGAGTGCATTCGAATCGAGCATCCCTCTGAACGAAGGCCTTTGGAAGGCCGTGCAGCAATACGCCGCCACCGATGAAGCCAAAGTGCTGACCGGTACGCGCAAGCGATTTCTGACCAAGACGATCGATGCCTTCCGGCGCCATGGGGCGGAGTTGGACGCAGCCGGCAAAGCGCGACTGGAAGCGCTGGACGTTGAATTGAGCAAGGTCACGACCAAGTTCGCTGAAAACGTTCTGGATTCGACCAATGAATTCCATCTTGTAATCGGCGACGAGCGGAAGCTGGCAGGGCTGCCGCCAACCGCTATCGCGGCGGCCCGCGCCAGTGCCGAAGCCAAGGGCGTGACGGGCTGGCGGTTCACCCTGCAGGGGCCGAGTTATCTGGCGCTGATGACGTATCTTGACGATGCGGAGATACGGCGGCAGGTGTACCACGCCTACAGCACGCGCGCCACGTCCGGCGATCACGATAACCGCCGGATTCTGAGCCGGATTCTGGAGCTGCGGGGCGAGAAAGCCAAGCTGCTGGGGTTCGGGAACTTCGCCGACCTGGTGCTGGAAGACCGCATGGCTCACTCGGGTGAGCGCGCGCAGAAATTTCTCGCAGAGCTGAAGGAAAAGACTGAAGCGCGGTTCCACGAGGAAAACGAGGAGCTGGCCGCCTTCCGCCGCCGTCTCGAGGGACCGGGCGCTGCCCCTCTCGAGGCGTGGGACATCGCGTATTACGCCGAGAAGCAGCGTGCCGCGCTCTACGACTTCGACGAAGAGGCGCTGCGGCCTTACTTTCCGCTGGCGCGTGTAATTGAAGGATTGTTTGCAACGGTCGAGAGGCTTTATGGGATTCGCGTCGCCGAACATCCGGGTGCGCCGGTCTGGCATCCGGATGTGAAGCACTATGCGATCTACGATCACGATAGAAGCCTGCTGGGCGCGTTTTACGCGGATTGGTACCCGCGCGAGACCAAGCGCGGCGGCGCCTGGATGGATGTCTTTATCACCGGACTGCCGGGCGAGGACGGTTTCAAACCGCATCTTGGGTTGATGTGCGGCAATCTGACGCCGCCCGTCGAAGACAGGCCGGCGCTGCTGACCCACAGGGAAGTCGAGACCATCTTCCACGAATTCGGCCATCTGTTGCATCACTGCCTGAGCCGTGTCGAGCTGCGCACTTTGGCGGGCACCAGCGTGGCGTGGGACTTCGTTGAACTGCCGTCGCAGATCATGGAGAACTGGTGCTGGGAGCGGCAGGCGCTCGATCTTTTTGCTCGCCATTACAAGACCGCTGAGCCGATTCCCGAGGCCCTGTTCCAGAAAATGAAGCGCGCGCGAAATTTCCGCAGCGCCAACGCGCAGATGCGGCAGCTCGGCTTCGGGTTTGTCGACCTGGCGCTGCACATCGATTATTCACCGGCCAGGGACGGCGACGTGATGGAGTATGCGCGGCGCATCTTCCAGCAATTCTCGCCAGCACAGCTGCCGCCGGACCATGCCGTGATCGCAGGATTTACGCATCTGTTCGCGAACCCGGTGGGCTACGGCGCCGGCTATTATTCCTACAAATGGGCCGAGGTCCTGGACGCCGATGCATTTACCCGCTTCCGGGAGGAAGGAATCTTCAGCCGCGAAATCGGCATGGAGTTCCGGGACAAGATCCTGGCTCGGGGTGACAGCGAAGATCCCGCCGAGCTTTACCGCACGTTCATGGGCCGCGATCCGGAATTGAACGCTCTGCTGGAAAGATCGGGCCTGCTGGCCGCGACCAGCGCATGAGACCAGCGCACTGGTTTGCGGGTATGCTCGCGCTTCTGTCCGCCTGCGGTTCCGCGCCGCCGAAGGAACAGCTGCAGAGCGCGGCCGCGCCAGGTCCTGCGAAGCCAACAGACGAGAGCCGGCGATTCCCGTTGGCCGACCAGGCCAGCATGCGGCTGGTGGATAATCACGTGCTCGGCAAGGATTTTCTGCCGGGAGGAAACGTCTCCGATTACCTGCGAAAAGGGAAAACGTACCAGCTTTTCCTTGTGCACGCGAAATCCGCCGAGGACGCGGCGCTGTTACTGTTCGACTTCAAAGGGCACCTGCGCGACGCGAAGTATTTGGCGCACATGGGCGGATATTTCGGAACGGATGGATCGACGTCAGTCTACCTGTTCCAGAAAGGCCCTTTTCTCGCCGGCCTTGTAGGGCTCGCGGAGAAGGAAGCGGATCCTTTGGCGCGGCAGTTTGCGGCGAGGTTGAACTGATGAGTACGATGATGAATTCCAGTCCCGGCGGCGGGCGTCGGGTCGCTTACGCGGTGATTGCTGTCGTGGGCGCGGTCGCGGTCTACCTGGGAGTGGGGGCATACGCCGCTAGCCGCTGGATGAAGCCAAGGCGGAACACGGAATTTGGCGCGACTCCGGCGGCCTTCAAGCTGGAATATCGGGACGTGCGGCTGCCATCCCGCGAAGCAGGCATCGAGCTCTCCGGGTGGTGGATCGCGCGGGCTGGAAGCACCAAGGCAATCGTCATGGTTCACGGCCGGGGCGAGAATCGGACTACGGAGTTCTACGATCATTTCCTGGATCTGGGGGCGGCCCTGAATACGTTCGGCGGACGCGGTTTCAATATTCTCATGATCGACCTGCGCGCGCACGGACTGAGTGGGGGTGAAGACTCGGCGTGGGGGGTCGGCGAGCGGCTCGATGTGGAAGGGGCGGTGGACTGGCTCAAGGGACAAGGATTTCAGCCGGCCGCCATCGGCGCGCTCGGTGCGTCGCTCGGCGCGACCGCGTGTGTTCACGCTACAGCGGAGGACACGGACATCAGCGCGCTCGTGGTGGACGGCGCCGGCACGAATGATTACGCCACTATCCAAAAGAGCTGGCGCAGGATGACGGGCACGCCCCAGCTGTTCCTCGGGGCGGGCGTCCTCATGGAACGCCTCCTGTACGGGTACGACATGCGCACGCTTCGCCCGGTAGACGTCTTGCCGAGGCTCGCGTCGCGGCCGGTGATACTCATTTATGGTTCCAAGGAAATGACCGACGAACGGCGGCAGCTCATCCGGGCCGCATTACCCGGCGCAGAACTCTGGGTGGTGCCGGGCGCGGCGCACACAGGCTCGTATACCGCAGTCCCCCAAGCTTATCTGGAAAAAGTGGGCGGCTTCTTCGAAAAAAACCTCAAGTGAAGAGATTACTCTTTCGCCACACGGACTAGCTGCTTGCCCGTGTTCTCTCCCTGCAGCATGCCGATGAAAGCGCGCGGCGTGTTCTCGATGCCGTCCACGAACTGCTCGCGGTATTTCAATTTTCCGGCTTTCAACCACGCGGCCATCTGTTTCAGACCTTCGGCGTAGCGAGGGGCGAATTGAAAAATGAGGAAGCCTTCGGCGCGGGCCTGCTTCACGATCAGGCGCGAGAGCAGGCGCGGGCCGGTCCCGGGTTTTTCGTCATTGTATTGCGCGATCTGGCCGCACAAGACGATGCGCGCGCCCGTATTGATGAACCGGAACACGGCATCGGTAATCGAGCCGCCGACGTTGTCGAAGTAGACATCCACGCCGTTGGGGCAGAGTTCCTCGAGTTCCGCGTAGTAATCCGGCGTGGTTTTGTAGTTGAACGCCGCGTCGAAGCCCAGCTCCTCCCGGAGCCATGCGATTTTTTGATCGCTTCCGGCGATCCCGACGACGCGGCAGCCGTTGACTTTCGCGATCTGCCCGGCGATAGAGCCCACCGCACCGGCGGCGCCTGAGATCACTACAGTTTCGCCCCGCTGAGGCCTGCCAATATCGAGCAGGCCGAAGTACGCTGTCAGCCCTGGCAGACCGAGCACGCCGAGCGCGGTGGAAAGTGAGCCTGAACTGGGGTCGAGCTTGCGCACGCCTTTGCCGGAGGAGATGGCGTACTCCTGCCAGCCAAAGAATCCTTCCACGAAATCGCCGGCGTCGAACTGCGCACTCTGCGAGTTGACGACTTGACCAACGGCGCCGGCGCCCATCACCTCGCCGATCTGCGCCGGCGGAGCGTAGGACTTGACATCGTTCATGCGGCCGCGCATGTACGGATCGACGGAAACGTAAAGCATGCGCACCAGGATCTCACCGGCTTTCGCCTCTGGCACGGAGGATTCGACCAGCTTGAAGTCGGACGGCTTCGGTATGCCCGAGGGGCGCGCCGCCAGCGTGATCTGCTTATTTACTTGCGGCATACTTCCTCAACTCCAGCTTGGCCACATCCTCACGATGCACTTCGTCGGGCCCATCGGCGAGACGCAGCGTGCGGCTGTTAGCCCAGGCCGCGGCCAGGAAGTAGTCGTCCGCCACGCCACCGCCGCCATGGGCCTGAATGGCACGGTCGATCACGCGCAGGGCCATATTCGGGGCCACGATCTTGATCATCGCGATCTCGGCGCGCGCGGCCTTGTTGCCAACCGTATCCATCATCCAGGCAGCTTTGAGCGTCAGCAACCGCGCTTGCTCGATCTCGATGCGCGAGTTGGCGATGTCGGCGCGAATTGTGCCCTGTTCCGAAATTTTGCGGCCAAACGCCACGCGCGACTCGGTGCGCCGGCACATTTCCTCCAGCGCACGCTCCGCCACGCCGATAAGCCGCATGCAGTGGTGGATGCGGCCCGGGCCCAGGCGACCCTGCGCGATCTCGAAGCCACGGCCTTCACCCAGCAGGAGATTCGACGCCGGCACGCGCACGTTTGTGAAAATGATCTCGCCGTGGCCGTGCGGCGCGTGGTCGTAGCCGAACACGGACAACATCCGGTCGATCTTGACCCCCGGCGTCGCGAGCGGAACCAGTATCATGGATTGCTGCTTGTGGCGCGGCGCTGCGGGATCGGTCTTGCCCATGAAGATGGCGATTTTGCAGCGCGGATCTCCCGCGCCCGATGACCACCATTTACGGCCATTGAGTACGTACTCGTCGCCCTGTCGCACGATGCTTGCCTGGATGTTGGTGGCGTCCGAAGATGCAACTTCCGGCTCGGTCATGCAGAAGCAGGAACGGATTTCTCCGGCAAGCAGCGGCTTCAGCCATTGCGCTTTTTGCTCCTCCGTCCCGTAGCGCGCCAACACCTCCATGTTGCCGGTGTCCGGTGCCGAGCAGTTGAAGACCTCGGGCGCCATGGGCGAGCGGCCCATGATCTCGCACAACGGCGCGTACTCGAAATTGCTGAGGCCGGCGCCGTATTCGTGGTCCGGCAGAAATAGATTCCACAACTCGGCGGCGCGCGCTTTGCGCTTCAGCTCTTCGATGATGGGCGTTGGTTTCCAGCGGTCACCGGTGGCGATCTGCTCGTGATACAGCTTCTCGTTTGGGTAGATGTACTCGCCCATGAACGCGCGCAGCCGGGATTCGAGATCGCGGACCCGGGCGGGGAACTCGAATAACATAAAACTATTGAATTGTGCTCTGACCTTCCACGGGGAGGTCGGTCGGAATGACATTCCGGTTGATGTGACGATCGAGGTCGATCACGTAGGTCTCCTTAGCCTCGATCAGCACCGGAGAATGCGTGGCCGCGACGATACGGAAAGCCTTTTGGTCCACCAGTTCCATGAGCATTTTGAGAATCCGCCGCTGATTGGACGTGGAGAGAGCCATTTCCGGCTCATCCAGCAGGAGCACGGTGCCGTCAGGAAAGCTTGGGAAGGTCTCGCGAAATAGTGACAGCATCACCTGGCCGTGGCTCGCTGTCTGGACGAATTCCTTCATTTGCGGCTGGCTGTCGAACAGCTCGAGGTGCGTGCGCGGATTATGCTGTTCCGCGTCGAAGAGCAACACCCGGTCCGCATCACTCTCGCCTCCTTCGAGCTTATAGACATAACCGTCAACTTCATCGCCGCGCATCGCGTAGTAAATCGCTTGCAGAAGGGTGGACTTTCCGCAGCCATTCTCACCCGTGAGCATGATCAACGGATGGGACAGGTCCACGATCACGGGCATGTGAAGGTTCAGGTTGGCGAAGACGGGGTGGGCCAGGATCTTGAGAAACATAGGAATTTCCAGGATAGCTTACGCCTTCTGCGCCTGCTGCTTTAGCTTCGCGCGCATCACTTTCTTGTCGAACTTGCCGACGCTGGTTTTCGGGATTGCGTCGACGAACAGCACTTCGTCAGGAAGCCACCATTTGGCGAAGCGCGGCTCGAGATGCTCCAGAATCTCTTCCTTCGTCACGCGATCCTGAAATTGAGGCTTGGGAACAATCAGGGCCACCGGCCGCTCCTGCCACTTGGGATGCTCGACCGCGACCACCGCAGCCTCCAACACTTTCGGATGGCCCATGATGGCGTTCTCCAGATCGACGCTCGAAATCCACTCGCCGCCGCTCTTGATGACGTCTTTGGCGCGGTCGACCAACTGCACGTAGCCTTCCGGATCGATGACGGCAACGTCTCCGGTGCGGAACCAGCCGTCCATGAACGCTTGCGCCGAGCGGGGGTCGTTATAGTAACCGCTGATCACCCAGGGTCCGCGCACCTGTACCTCGCCTATGGTGATGCCGTCCCACGGAATTTCGCGGCCCTGATCGTCCACGGCGCGAAGATCTATCCCGACAACCGGCAATCCCTGCTTGGCGCGGATGGCGAAACATTCGTCGTCCGCGCTGTTTTCGAGATGACGCTTCAGTGAGCACACCGTCCCGATGGGCGCGGTCTCGGTCATGCCCCAAAGATGCCGCAACTCGATGCCGTGCACCTTTTTAAACGTCTCAATCAACTGGCGCGGCAGAGCGGAACCGGCGCCGATGCCGAGCCGCATGCTCGAGACATCAAATTTTTCTCGCTGGAGCGCAGCGTCGAGGCCGATCCAGATGGTGGGCACGCCCCCGGCGATGGTGACTCGCTCGTGCTGGATCAGTCGTGCCAGGTCGCGGGGCTGCGGCTGCTCGCCCGGCAGCACGATCTTAGCGCCCGTCATGACCGCGGCGAACGGCGTGCCCCAGCCGTTAGCGTGGAACATCGGAACGATTTGCAGCAGGACGTCGCGCTCGCTCAAGGCGAATGTATCGGCCATGGCGAACGACAGGCTGTGCAGGAAGAGGGCCCGGTGGCTGTAGACCACTCCTTTCGGATTTCCGGTCGTGCCGGAGGTGTAACAGATACCCGCCGCGCAGTTTTCATCCAGTTTCGGCCAGGAGTACGCCTCCTCCGGGGCGCTGGCCAGCATCGGTTCGTAGCCGTCGCTAACCCCGCCGATGACTACGATGCGCTGCACGCAAGGTATTCTGTCGCGGATCTTTTCGAGTACCGGCACAAGCGATTGGTCCACGAAGATGACTCGGTCTTCCGCATGATTGACGATGTACGCGAGGTCATCGGAAGAGAGTCGTAGATTGAGCGTGTGCAGGACGGCGCCATAGCATGTGACAGCGAAATAGAGTTCCAGGTGCTGATAGGTGTTCCAGCAAAGTGAGGCGACGCGATCTCCTGGTTGGATCCCTAATTGTCGAAGCGCATGGGCCAGGCGATGTGTGCGCCGGTAGTAATCGGCATAGCGATACCGGTGCTCGCCGGACGTTGTCCGAGAGACGATCTCCTTGTTTAGAAACAGCCGTCCCGCACGCTCGAGAAAGTGAGGCAAGGTCAGCGGATAGTCCATCATCAACCCGTTCATACGCCCTCCCCGGCCGTGGACTCGGAAGCTATGTGCCGCTCCATGTTATAAGCGAATTATGACGCGATTGATGGCTACGCTTGTAGCGACAGCCGCGCTGGCTCTTGGAGCGGTGGACGATCCGCTCCAGACGCTCCGCCCCGGACATCCGCGTCTGATCCTCCTCGATAGCGAGATCGAGCACATACGTTCCCTCATTCAGCAGTATCCGCCCGCGCGGAAGATTTACGCCGATGTTATCAAAGAAGGGGAAAGGCTCCTGACGATATCCCCGGTGGAGTACAAACTGGTGGGCCCACGGTTGCTGGCGCAGAGCCGCCATTGTCTCGACCGCGTCTACACGCTGGCGCTCCTCTATCGCCTCACCGGCAGGAAGTCATTCTTGGATCGCACCATCCAGGAGCTTCGCACCGCGGCCGAGTTTAAGGACTGGAACCCCTCGCATTTCCTCGACACGGCCGAGATGACGCATGCGTTCGCTATCGGATATGACTGGCTGTATCCAGCGTTGAGCGCGGAGGATCGCGCCTGGATGCGGACAGCAATCGTTGAGAAAGGCCTCAACCCCGCGCTCGCCGCATACCAAGGCCAGGCGGCCTGGGTAACTGGGCGATTCAATTGGAACCAGGTCTGCAACGTTGGAATCGCTCTGGGGGTGTTGGCGGTGGCGGACGAAGAGCCCGAAAAGAGCCGGACTTTGCTGCGGGATGCCCTCGACTCCATTCCGCACTCGCTGGCTTCCTATGCGCCGGACGGCGGTTGGGCCGAGGGTCCGGGCTACTGGCACTACGGCACCAGCTATACAGTCGTCTTTCTCGCGGCGCTCCAATCCGCGCTGAATACGGATTTCGGTTTGTCCACGGCCAAGGGTTTCGACCACACCGGGCGTTTCCGGATTTATTGCAGCAGCCCGTCGGGAAAAACATTCAATTACGCCGACTCCCATGACCACACCGAACCCGCTCCAGAAATGTTTTGGCTGGCGCGGCGGTTTACCGAGCCGGTTTACACGTGGCAGGAGCAGCGCGTGCTCGACGCCGGTGGCGCTCCCCATACGCTGGACCTGGTGTGGTTTCAACCGGACGGACGCAGTCCGAAACAGGCAGGGTGGCCGCTGGACGCTATCTTTCACGGGGTGCAGACTGCATTTCTGCGAAGTTCCTGGGACGACGCAAACGCTGTTTTCGTGGGAATAAAGGGCGGCGACAACAAAGCCAATCACGGCCATCTCGACCTGGGCGCTTTCGTGCTGGATGGCGGCGGCGTGCGCTGGGCGCTCGATCTCGGCCCTGACGACTACAATCTTCCGGCATACTTCGGCGCGCAGCGCTGGCGATATTACCGTATGCGGACCGAATCGCACAACACCGTCATGATCGATGACGAGAACCAGGACCCTCATGCCGAGGCTTCCATCAGCGCACATTTGTTCTCGCCGGATCTCTCCTGGGTGGAAGTGGATCTGAGTCACGCATATCGCCGTTTAAAACTTTTCCGGCGCAGGATCGGTATCACGCAGGGCCAGCAGGTATTCGTTCACGATGTACTCGAAAGCGACCAGCCGGTGGAAGCGCTCTGGGGCATGCTCACCGATGCCGATGTAAGTCTCGACGGCCAGACGGCCGAGCTCCAAAAGAGTGGGTGGACGCTTTCCGCGGAAATCCTCACACCTCGGCATGCGGTTTTTGACATCGTCACAGCGGTAGCCCCTCCGCCGCAGGCGCCCAATCCGGGAGTCAAGAAACTGGTTGTCCGGCTCGGCGAGAAGGTCAAGGAGATGGATCTCAGCCTGACATTGACGCTGCACCGAACGGGACAGCCAAAACCGAAAATAACGCCCAAACTAGGATCCTGAAGTGCGCGCCGCTGTTCTCATCGCTATAGTGCTGCTGCGAGTTGGTGGCTGCCCCTCGGTCCCGGCTCTGGGAGCGCAGGCGGTCCTTTTCGCCGCTTCCCCTGCCGGCGACCCGCTCGGTCACCTTGCGCGCAAGGTGTTCGACTTGGCGAACCGGCAGCGGCGGTTGCACGACGTGCGCCCGCTCGAATGGAGTAATGCCTTGGCTCAACAGGCGAGGCTGCAAAGCGCGAACATGATGGAGCGCGGTTTCTTCTCGCACACGGACCCGGTTCGGGGCAAGCTGGCAGCGCGCCTGACTGCTGCCGGGATCCGATGGAGCCGCTGTGGGGAGAATATTTTTCGCGAAAAGGGAATGGATGATCCTGCGGACGCCGCCGTAGAAGGATGGATGCAAAGTCCAGCGCACCATGAGGGACTGCTCGATCCATTGTTCACCCAGGCTGGCGTAGGCATTGCCATCAGCCGGGATACCGAATATTTCATCACGGAAACGTTCATCGGTCCGCCTAAGTAATACTCACGAAGGTATGCACCTCCGCGCGTAGTTGTGCCGTGACTTAAGCCGTTGCAATCCCAGCCCGCGCATTCTCCGGAACCCTATCCTAAAATGGGTAATCCTTCATGCGCGCTCCACTGCTGTCGGTACTGGTTGCCCTTTACAACGAGGAGGAGTTCATCGCGCCCCTGATCGAGCGCGTGCTCGAAGCCCCTTTGCCGGACGGGATGGAGCGCGAGATCATCGTGGTGGACGATGGATCGAGTGACGGCTCGGCTGAGATTGTCGCAGCGCTGGCGGCACAGCACCCGGAAATCCACCTGGTGCGACTTGAGCGCAACCGCGGCAAAGGTGCTGCCATCCGCACCGCCATCGAACGCGCGCGCGGCGATTTCGCCATCATTCAGGACGCCGATCTCGAATACGATCCCCGTGAGTACGCCCACCTACTGCGCCCTCTCCTCGAAGGCAAAGCCGATGCCGTGTATGGATCGCGCTTCATGATTGTGGGAGAGCGCCGCGTGCTCTACTTCTGGCACTCGGTTGCGAACCGCTTGCTCACGGAGTTCTGCAATCTAGTGGCTGACCTGAACCTCACCGACATGGAGACGTGCTACAAGGCCTTCCGCACGTCGCTGCTCAAAAGCATCCCACTGCGCAGTTGCCGCTTCGGGATTGAGCCGGAATTGACCATCAAGACCGCGAAGCGCCAGGTCCGGATCTACGAGACTCCCATCAGTTACCACGGGCGCACATACGAAGAGGGGAAGAAGATCGGGCTCAAAGATGCTTTTGAAGCCGTGTTCATCATCCTCCGGTATGCGTTCACGAACGACATTTACAAAGACTCGGGTCCGGACATTCTGCACGCCCTCTCCAAAGCGCCGCGGTTCAACCGTTGGATGGGCGATACCATACGTCCATATCTGGGCGAGAGGGTACTCGAGATCGGCGCCGGCATCGGAAATCTCACGCGGGTTCTGATCCCGCGCATCAAGTGCTACGTTGCCGCCGACATCGATGGGGAGCATCTGGCGCGTCTGGCCACGCGATTTCAGCACCGTCACAATCTGCATGTGCAGCACTGCGATCTGGCGAATGCCGCTGATTTCTCCGATTTTGCCGCCACCATGGACACCGTCGTCTGCCTCAACGTCCTCGAGCATATCGAGGACGACAGGCAAGGCCTGCGCAACATCCACGCCGCACTGCGGAAGGGCGGGAGGGCCATCGTGCTGGT
>Ga0075436_100000575_pt1 | contig 24042 bp, 22 predicted proteins | sample RhiMethybrSRZTD5_FD_75303 | JGI IMG/M metagenome (GOLD analysis project Ga0075436, IMG submission 75303) | Populus rhizosphere microbial communities from Tennessee, USA - Rhizosphere MetaG P. TD hybrid SRZTD5 | ecosystem: Host-associated > Plants > Roots > Rhizosphere > Soil | place: USA...
CCGATCTTCAGCGGCATGCTCTTCGGCGGGACCGTCTACTACTTCTATGTCCTGCCGATCTTCGGCGTGATCTACGGCGTCCGCTCGATCACGCGCGGCTTTGTCATCGGCGGCATCGTGGGCATCGTGCTCAACCTCATCGCCGGCTTCATCAGCCTCACCGCCTCGGGGATCTTCAGCCCGGGAGGCTAGCCTCCACCGCCTCGTCCCGGGCCGGGATCGCGAGCATCGGAATCAGACCGGCAATGAGACACATCACCACCGCGAAGCCGATCGCGACGGTGAGGGACCGCGCGATCACGGGACCGGCGATGGCCGAGCCGATCGGATTGCCCACGGAATTGAGCGCCATTGAGATGGCGAACGCCCGGCCGAACCAGGCCGGAGACGTCCGCCGCTGCCGCAGCGTGAACAGACCAACGTCAAACGGCCCGGTCGCCAGTCCGAGCAGCACGACCGATACGACCACCACCGCGACGTTTCCCGCGAACGCGAGGACCGCGGTGCCGGCGGCCCCGATCAGGATCGCGATCACCATCATCTGACGCTCGCGGCCGATGCTGGACATGCGGCCGGCCACGAGTGCCGAGACCATTCCGAAGCCGCCCATCACCCCCCACATCGCCCCGACCACCGCAGGCCCGGAGTTGAGGCGGCTGAGAACGAGCACCGGGAGCGCGATCACCAGCACTCCGTTGCCGAGGTTGTAGGCGCTCAACGTCAGGGCAAGCCCGCGGAGGGTCGGGTTGCGCAACGTGTATGCGAGGCCGTTCCACGCGTTCCGCATCACGGAATCGACCGCCTTAGCGCGGATCGACGGGTCGTGCAGTCCCACCAGCGCGCCGGCGGCCGCCAGGAAAAGAAGACCCGAGGCGATGAGCCCCCATTCGCCTCCGAACAAACCGACCAGGGCCCCTGCGAGCGGCGACGCAAGAAGGGTCGCGATCACGTTGCCGCTGCTGTCCAGGCCGTTTGCCCGTTCCCACAGATGACGCGGCGCGATGATCGGAAAGAGCGACCGCATTCCCGCCCAGCTCAGCGGTCCTGTCACCGACGAGAGCACGACGATCACCAGAAGAGACGGCGGCGAGAGGTTGTGCGCCAGCGAGAGGATCGCGATCGCGCCGAGCGTCACGGCCGCGACGACGTAATCGACCATGATCAGGCGCGCGCGACCGTAGCGGTCGAGCAGCGCTCCGCCGATCGGCGAGACGAGAATCCCAGGAAGCGACGCGCAGAAGGCGGTTGCACCGGCGAGCTCGGGCGAATGAAAGCGCTGGAGCACGAACAGGACCATCGCCACGGATCCCATGGAGTTCGCCATGCGTCCGAACACCAGCGACGTGTACATGCGCGCAAACCCGGGCACGCGCATGAGCGCGCCGTAGGTGGCCGGCCGGGCGTCGCCCAGGGGAAGCTAGACCGCGACGCGCGTGCGCGCGGCGACCTTGCCGGGCCGCCGCTTCGGCTTGCCGCTCACCGAGCCGTTGCTCGACGAGCCTTTGTGGCCGCGGAGCACATTCGCCAGGTAGTGGCCCGTCGACGACGCGGGATCGGCCGCCAGCTGTTCCGGCGTGCCCTCCGCGATCAGCCGCCCACCCTTGCCGCCTCCCTCCGGCCCGAGGTCGATCAGCCAGTCCGCCGTCTTCAGCACGTCGAGGTTGTGCTCGATCACGATCACCGTGTTGCCGTGGTCGACCAGGCGGTGCAGCACCTGCAGAAGCCTCTCTACGTCGGCGTAGTGAAGGCCTGTCGTGGGCTCATCGAGCAGATAGAGCGTCCGCCCGGTGTCGCGGCGGGACAGCTCGGCCGAGAGCTTGACGCGCTGCGCCTCACCACCTGAGAGCTGCGTCGCCGGCTGGCCGAGACGGATGTAGCCGAGCCCGACATCGTGCAGCGTCTTCAGCTTGACCCGAATGCGCGGCACGTTCTCGAACACCTCGAGCGCCTCGTCAACCGTCATCTCCAGGACGTCCGCGATCGAATGCCCGCGGAACTTCACCTCCTGGACCTCGCGCGAGTACCTGGTGCCATGGCACACCTCGCACGGCACATACACATCAGGCAGGAACTGCATCTCGATCTGGATGATCCCGTCGCCCTGGCAGGCCTCGCAGCGGCCGCCTTTCACGTTGAAGCTGAACCTTCCCGGGCCATAACCGCGCATCTTCGCCTCGGGCATGCTCGCGAACAGCTCGCGCATATACGTGAACATCCCGGTGTAGGTCGCCGGGTTGGACCGCGGCGTGCGGCCGATCGGCGACTGGTCGATGTCGATCGCCTTGTCCAGGTGTTCGAGGCCCTCGATCGTCGTGTGCGGCCCGGGCTTGTCCTTCGCCTTGTAGAAGTACTGCGCAACGCGCCGGCTGATGATGTCCGTGACCAGCGACGACTTGCCGGAACCGCTCACGCCAGAGACCGCCGTGAACGTACCGAGCGGGACCGCGACGTCCAGGTTCTTCAGGTTGTTCGCCTTGGCGCCACGAACCACCAGCTTCTTGCCGTTGCCTGCGCGCCGCTTGCGCGGGATCGGGATGGCGCGGTCGCCACGGAGGAACGCGGCCGTCAGCGAATTCGGGTCGCGCAGCACCTCCTCGACGGTTCCCGCGGCGATGATCTCGCCTCCGTGCTCTCCCGCGGCGGGCCCGATGTCGACCATGTAGTCGGCGGAGCGAATCGTCTCCTCGTCGTGCTCGACGACGATCAGCGTGTTGCCCAGATCTCGAAGCCTGACCAGGGTGTCGATGAGCCTGCGGTTGTCCCGCTGGTGCAGACCGATCGAGGGCTCGTCGAGGATGTACAGGACGCCCATCAACTTCGAGCCGATCTGCGTCGCGAGCCGGATGCGCTGCGACTCGCCGCCGGACAGAGTGTTGGCCGGGCGATCGACGGTCAGGTACTCGAGGCCGACGTCGATCATGAACTGCAGCCGCTCGAGAATCTCCTTCAGGATGCCGCGCGCGATGAGCAGCTCGCGCTCCGTTCCGGTGAGGCTCTTGAAGAAGTCGATCGCTCCACTCACCGACTGCTCGCAGACCTGGGCGATGTTTTGGCCGTCGATCGTGACCGCGAGTGATTCCGGCTTCAGCCGCCGGCCCTTGCACGCCGGACACGGCTTCTCCGACATGTAGCGCTCGAGCTCCTGCTTCAGGTACTCGGACTGCGTCTCTTCGTAGCGTCGCTGCAGGTTTGCGACGACACCCTCGAACGGCGCCTCGTACCAGCGCTGGTGCCCGTACTGGTTGCGGTAGCCGAACTTGATCTTCTTCTGGCCCGTGCCGTCGAGCAGGACATCGCGCTGGTTCTTGGGCAGCTTCGACCACGGCTTCTTCATGTCGATGCCGAAGTACTTGCACACGGTCTCCAACAGCTCGGGGTAGAAGAACTGCGACTTGCTCCACGCCGAGATCGCGCCGTCGGTGAGCGACAGTGAGGGATCTGGGACGACGAGGTCGCCGTCCACCACCAGCTGCGAGCCCAGCCCCGTGCACGTCGGGCACGCGCCCTGAGGGCTGTTGAACGAGAAGTTGCGCGGCTCCGGCTCGGGCACGCTCGTGCCGTCGTAAGGGCACGCGTAGTCCTGAGACATCTGGATCTCTTCGCCCTTGTCTACGGGCGCCACGATCACGCTTCCTCCGCCGAGCCTCGCCGCCGTCTCGATCGAGTCCACCAGGCGCGTTCGCTGCTCGGGCCCGATGACGATGCGGTCCACCACCACCTGCACGTCGTGCTTCTTGTTCTTGTCCATCGGGATCGTCTCGCCGATCTCGTAGAGGCTCCCGTCGACCCGCACGCGCACGAAGCCGGACTTGCGGATGTCATCGATCAGTGATCGGTACTCACCCTTGCGGCCCTTGACCACCGGGCCGAGAACCATGATCCGGGTGTCCTTCGGCAGCTTCTCGACCTGGTCGGCCATCTGCTCCACGGTCTGGCGTTTTACCTCGCGCCCGCACAGGGGGCAGTGCGGATGCCCGATGCGCGCGTAAAGGAGGCGCAGGTAGTCGTAGACCTCCGTCACCGTCCCGACCGTCGATCGGGGGTTCTTGGAAGTGCCCTTCTGATCGATGGAGATCGCGGGTGACAGCCCTTCGATGACGTCGACGTCGGGCTTCTCCATCTGGCCCAGGAACTGCCGCGCATACGCGGACAGCGACTCCACGTAGCGCCGCTGTCCCTCGGCGTAGATCGTGTCGAAGGCAAGCGAGGACTTGCCTGAGCCCGACAGCCCCGTGAACACCACCAGCTTGTCGCGCGGGATCGACAGCGTGACGTTCTTCAGGTTGTGCTCGCGGGCGCCGCGAATCGTTATCTGGTCGGTGGGCATGAACCTCTAATGATTCCCTGTTCCGCTAAGGGCCATGCCTGGTCCGCCTCCAGTTCCGAACCATCGTCTTCTGTTTCGGCGCCGCGGCGATCGCCAGCGCCACGTCAGCGTCCTCTTCCTTCAGGGGCTCGTCGCCTGAAAGCCGCTTGCGCAGCAGGATGATGCGGTCGCGGACCTTGGCCGCGTCCTCGAACTGGAGCTCCTTGGCGAGCCGGCGCATCTCCTTCTCGAGGTCGCGCGCGATCGCGATCAGGTCCTCGCGCGGCACGCCCGCCCCTGCCATGAGCTCGACCGCGTCGGCCTGCAGGTCCTTCTCGTTGATCTCCAGCGCGTAGATCGCCTTCTTCACCGTCTCCGGCGTGATGCCGTGCTCGGCGTTGTACGCGATCTGCCTGTTCCGCCTCCGCTCCGTCTCGTCAAGCGCCGACCGCATGGAGTCCGTGATCTTGTCCGCGTACATGACCACATGGCCCTCAACGTTTCGAGCGGCCCTGCCGATGATCTGGATGAAAGATCGGTAGGCGCGGAGGTAGCCCTCCTTGTCCGCGTCAAGGATGCCGATGAACGCAACCTCCGGAAGGTCGAGGCCCTCGCGCAGCAGGTTGATTCCCACCACCACGTCGACCGCACCCGTGCGCAGGTCACGCAGAACCTCGATGCGCTCCATCGCATCGAGCTCGGAGTGCAGATACTTGACCTTGACCCCGTACTCGCGGAGATAGTCCGCAAGGTCCTCTGCGAAGCGCTTGGTGAGGGTCGTCACGAGCGACCGATGCCCGAGCTCGGCGCGCTTCTTGACCTCGGCCAGCAGGTCATCGATCTGCCCGGCCGTTGGTCGCACCTCGACGGTCGGGTCGACCAGGCCGGTAGGCCGCACGACCATCTCGACCTTGCGCTGCGCGCGACGCATCTCGTATTCGCCCGGCGTGGCCGAGACGTAGACGACATTGCGGGCGCGCTCCTCCCACTCGTCGAAGCTGAGGGGCCGGTTGTCGAATGCGCTCGGCAGCCGGAAGCCGTACTCAACCAGCGCCGCCTTGCGCGACCGGTCGCCGCCGAGCATGCCCCCGATCTGCGGCACCGCCACGTGGGACTCGTCGACGAAGATCAGCGTGTCGTCGGGCAGGAAGTCCATGAGCGTGTACGGCGCCTCGCCGGGCTGGCGGCGGGTCAGGTGTCGCGAGTAGTTCTCGATGCCGGCGCAGGTGCCGGTCTCACGCAGCATCTCGAGGTCGAAGTTCGTGCGCTGCCGCAAGCGCTGCGCCTCGAGCAGGCGGCCGTGCTCCTCGAACCACCGGCATCGCTCCTCGAGCTCGGCCTCGATGTCGACGATCGCGAGTCGAAGCTTGTCTGCCGGCGTCACGTAGTGCGACGCGGGGAACACGGTGAAGGCGTCGCGCGTGCCAAGGATCTCACCGGTGGTCGAGTCGAGCTCCTGAATGCGCTCGATCTCGTCGCCGAAGAACTCGACGCGATAGACCTTCTCTTCGTTGGCGGGCACGAGGTCGACAACATCGCCGCGCACGCGGAAGCGCAGGCGCGCGAGGTCGTAGTCGTTGCGCTCGTACAGCATCTCCGTGAGCTTGCGCAGGAAGACCTCGCGGCGAATCGATGCGCCTTTCTCGACGCGCAGCGACTCGCCCATGTAGTCCTCCACGGAACCCACGCCGTAGATGCAGCTGATGCTCGCGACTACGAGCACGTCTCGGCGCGTGATGAGGTTCTGGGTGGTCGAATGCCGCATCCGGTCGATCTCCTCGTTGCGGCTCGAATCCTTCTCTATGTAGGTGTCGGTCCGGGCGATGTAGGCCTCGGGCTGGTAGTAGTCGTAGTAGCTGACGAAGTACTCGACCGCCGTCTCGGGCAGCAGGCGGCGAAACTCGGCGCACAGCTGCGCGGCGAGGGTCTTGTTCGGGCTGAGAACGAGCACCGGACGCTGCAGCTGCTCGACCGCCCACGCCATGACGTTCGTCTTGCCGCTTCCGGTGACCCCCAGCAGCACCTGCTGCGTGAGGCCCGAGCGCACGCCCTCGACGAGCTGCTCTATCGCCTGGGGCTGGTCTCCAGCGGGTTTGAAGGGCGCGTCCACGCGAAAGCTGGAGGGCATCGGAGACACAATTCTAGGGCGAACGGGCGTTCGTGGGGAGCTAGAAACGGCCGAGCGTTACCAAGGTATGGAAGACAAACTCCGGGGCAAGGCGGAAGAGCTGAAAGGCAAGGCGACCGGCGACAAATCCGAAGAGTGGAAGGGCAAGGCCCGCCAGAAGTTGGGCGAAGGCAAGGACAAGGTGCGCGAGGCCGGTCAGAACATGCAGGACGAGGCCGACCGCCAGCGCGGCGCGAGCGAGCGCGAATGGGAAGAGTCCCGCGACCCGGGACCGGAGCGGTAAGGCCTAAGCAAGCGAAAGGATCAGCGCCTCGACGTACGAACCGGCGCTGAGACCCTGATCGCCGGGCGGCACGCGCACCAGCGCGTGCGCCCCGGCCAGGGACATGAGACGCGAAGAGGACTGCGACCCGGTGGACGATGCCACCAGGTCGGACCCCTCTTTTTTCAGGGTCACCCGGTGGTATTCGGTGCGTTCGGCCGTCGCCTGGGCATCGAACCCCATGCGCACGCGCAGGGTCGGGCGCCGCAGCTGCGCGAACCCCTGCATCTTCCGCAGCGCGGGCCGGACGAAGACCTCGAACGTGACCAGCGAGCTGACGGGGAATCCTGGCAGACCGAACGCGACCTTACCCCCGTCCAGGGTTGCGTACGTGAACGGCTTGCCCGGCTTGAGCTTCACCCGACCGATGTGAACAGTGCCCAGTGACTCGAGCAGCGGCTTGACCAGATCGTGCGTGCCCACTGAGACGCCGCCTGAGGTGACCAGCGCGTCCGCATCCTCGAGGGCCGACACCACGAGCTCCCGAAGTGGCTCGGGCTCGTCGGGCGCGATGCCCAGCAGCTTCACCTCGGCGCCGGCCTCGCGGAGCGCGGCCAGCAGCGCCCAGCGGTTGGAATCGGTGATCTGGCCCCGACCGGGTGCCTTCCCCACCTCGATGAGCTCGTCGCCAGTTGACAGGAGGGCGACGCGCGGCCGCCGGCCCACCCGGAGGTGCGCGAGGTTCAGCGCGGCAGCGAGGCCGATCTCGGCGGCCCCGAGCTGCGTGCCCGCGGGAATGACCATCTCCCCCTCCCGCACGTCGGCGCCCGGGGCGTGAAAGTTCGAGCCCGGGCGCAGCCCGGCAGGGACCGTCACCGCATCCCCATCGCCCTTGATGTCCTCGAACATGACGACGCAGTCGGCTCCGGCGGGCAGCACTCCTCCGGTCAGGATCCGTGCGGTGGTGCCGGCCTCGATGCGGCCGGAGTAAGGCCTTCCCGCCGCGGACTCGCCGAGGACCCTCAGCGTCTTTCCGGCATCGGCGGCCCGCACCGCGAAGCCGTCGACGGCGCTGACGGGGTCAACCGGCAGCGAGGACGGCGCGCGCACGTCCTCGGCCACCACCCGTCCAAGGCATTCGCTGAGGTGCACCGATTCGACCCCCAGAAATGACGTTCGCTCGAGGACCACGGCGGCCGCGACCTCGGCGTCGACCAGCGGGTAGGCGCTAACCCTCACTCATTCATGATGGAGCGCTTTCATCGGCTCCTGCGCGGCCGCCCGCATCGCCGGCAGGAGGCCGCTGCCCATGCTGAGGGCCACCGCGAGGACGAGCGCCACCGCCGCCGCCGTCAGGTCGGGCCGGAAGGCTTCGACCGACACCCCCGCGACGGGGGGCACGATCGCGTCCACCGCAGAGTTGCCCGCGCGCGCGAGCAGAGCCGCGACAGAGCCTCCGGCGATGCCGCCCGCGAGTCCGAGGATTGCGGCCTCGGCCACGAACAGCAGCATCACGTCCCTGGACCGCGCGCCGACGGCCTTGAGGATGCCGATCTCGCGGGTACGCTCCAGGACAGAGGCGAACATCGTGTTGGCGATGCCGAGACAGGCCAGGAGCAGCGCGACCAGCGACAGGCCGAGCAGCGCGACGCGGAGCCGGCCCAACAGCTCCTCGAACCCGCGCAGCTCGTCTCCTGTCGTCTGAGCCTGAAAGCCTAGCCCCTGGATGTCCGCTCTGAGCCCCTCAACGGTGGAATCCGAGTCGGCGAGCAGCGTCACCGACACGTATTCGGTCGCGCCGCTCCAGTGATTGGCGGCCGCGGCGGCCATCCAGTGGGCGGCGACCAGCCGGCTCGGCGCGAAGCCACCGACATCCCCTGAGGGCATTGACACGTCCGACGCGACGCCGACGACGAGCAGCACGAGCTGCGCGGGCTTCGCCGCCGAGTCGAAGAAGGTCACCGACTTGCCGATCGCCTCAGCCGGCGAGGTGAATCCGAGGGCCGCCGCCTCGCGCGCGCTCAGCACCACCGAGGTCGAGCTGTCGGTGGCGGGCATCGTCCCGGCAACCAGGGTGACCGAATTGTCGAGGTGCGCCAGCGGGGGCAGCGAGAGCAGCACGTCCGTGCGCTGGCCGGGTGCGGTGCTGCCCATCGTGAAGGCGCCCGACATCGCGATGTCGCCCCATCCCGCCAGCACGTGCGGCCGGCCTGTGAGCACGCCGAGAGACCCTGCGTCGAATGAGGCGCCGGCGTAGCTGGCCGGGCGGACCACGATCTCGTCCACGCGCGTGTTGGCGAACGCGGATCCGCTCAACGCGTAGCCGAGCCCACCTGACAGGGCGACGATGAGGCTCATCGCCGCGATCCCGATCGCGACGCCGGTCGTGGTCAGGAACGTGCGCAGCGGCCGCCGGCCCGCGCTCAGCAGGCCGAGACGCAGGTTGTCGCGCCAGTGCATCCGCGGCGCGGCCAGCATCGGGTCCTGGTTGCGCACCGTCCGGGCGCCTGAGTCGAGCTCGAAGGCGCGGCCGTCCGCCATGCGTATCGCGCGTTTGGCGTGCCGGGCCACCTCGGGGTCGTGGGTCACCAGGACGACCGTCACGCCCCGCCGGTTCAGGTCCTTCAGCAGCTCGATCACGCGCGTGCCGGCGGCCGAGTCGAGACTGCCCGTCGGCTCGTCGGCCAGGATCAGGCCCGGGCGGTTCGCGAGCGCACGGGCGACGGCCACGCGCTGCTGCTCGCCACCTGAAAGCCGGCCGGCGCGCATCTTCGCCTTGGACGTGAGCCCGACGAGGTCCAGCAGGTGCAGCGCGCGCTGGTGGCGCTCCTCGCGCGGGACGCCGGCGAGCAGCATCGGCAGGCTGACGTTCTCCTCGACCGACATGGCCGGGACGAGGTTGAAGGTCTGGAAGATCGTGGACACGTGCTGCAGGCGGTAGTCGGACAGTGCCTCCTCTGGCAGCTGTTCCAGCACCATGCCCGCGGCGTAGACCTTGCCTGAAGTCGGACGATCGAGACCGCCGAGCAGCGACAGGAGGGTGGACTTGCCGCAGCCGGAGGGGCCGATCACGGCCACGAACTCGCCCGGCCCGATCTCCAGCGAGACGGCCCGCAGCGCGGCCACCTTCTGGTCGCCGCCGTCGAACTCCTTGGTCACCTCGTCGAGGCGCAGGCCCACGGCCTGGCCGATGAGATCGTGGAACTCATCGGCGTCCTCGGGTGCCGGCTCGACCGGCATCTCGGTGGCGATCTCAGCCTCCGGCGCCGGACCGCGGCGCTGCACGATGCGGCGAATGAGGCGCCGGCGCTCGCGCTTGCGGACCGCGGCGACAGGAACCGACTCGGTGGCGGCCTCCGCGGGCGCGGCGGTTTCGGGAGTCGCGACCGGCGTGTCGACCGCCTGTCCGATCGGAACGGAGACGGCGGCCTCGGCCACCGCGGCGGCGCGGCGCCGCGCACGCCTCTTCCGGCCCGGCTTATCCGGCTCGGCACCTTCCTTGGGTTGATCGATTGCTGCAGCCATCTCGCGCTCAGGCAGTGTAAGTGGCGACTTAACGATTCATGCCGGGCTTGGCGACCTGGCCGGCCAGCCATTCCAGGTAGGGCACCGAGCCGCCCGCGACGTTGAGCTCGATGATCTCCGGGCGCTCGTAGGAGTGGTTCTCGTTGAGGTACTCCATGACCGCTTCACGCCTCGAGGCGACCGTGCGAATCATCAGGAGCGATTCGTGCTCGCGCTTCAGCAGATCCTCGGCGAAATAAAAGGAATGGACGGTGGGCACCACCGAGCAGCTGGCCGCCAGGTGCTCGACCACCAGGCCTTCGCCGAGGCGCTCGGCGTCATTGCGGCCGCCGGCGGTCACCATCAGGAGGATCGGGAGGTCGTCATCATGCATCGCCTAATTCTGGGCGCCGCGAGGCCGGTCGAGCCAGACCGTCGCCGCCACCATCGCGATCGCCCCGAGCAGGATGCCGCCGAGGACGTCCGACTCCCAGTGAACCTCCAGGTACAGGCGGTCGAACGCGAGCAGCACGATGATCACAACGGCGGAAGGCAGCGCAAGGGCACGCGCCCATGGCCACGGCGCGAGGCGGCGGATGACGAAAGCCAGCAGGCCGTAGACGAGGACCGCGCGAACCATGTGGCCGCTGGGGTAGCTGTTGTGCGATCCGGCGATGCTCGTCCCGAGGAGCGAGGTGATGCTGGGTCCGTCGTCGTGGGACACAGTTCCTGGCGGCTGAGGGTGGTAGAGCTGGGCCTTGTAGAAGATCTCGAATGCCTGGACGGCGACAAAGGCGAGGAAGACCCAGGCGTCGGCGGGAAAGCCGCGACGGATGAGGTAGATCGCGAGCAGGACCATCAGCAGGGTTGTCAGCTCGAGGCCGCCGAGCTCGGCGATGGCCTGGAAGGGCCGGTGCAGGGAGGGGCGCCAGAGTCCTGCGAGCACCTGCTCCACGGTGTGGTCGGGACCATTGAGCCAGCCGATCGCGACGGCGAGGGTGAAGCCCAGAAACGCGACGCCGAGCGCCGCGATGGCGACCAGCCTGGGGATCAGCTGTTTGAACGCGGTCATGCGCTCAGCGCTGGCAGTGGCGGCAGAAGACGGTCGTTCGACCGCCGATGCGCACCGTGGAGAGCGGCCGTCCGCACGTCAGGCATGGCTCGCCTCCGCGCCCGTACACGGCGAGGACCTCCTGCTGGGTTCCCATCTCTCCCCAGGCATCGCGATACGTGTCAACGGAGCTGCCGCGGTTGCGGATTGCGGTTTCGAGCGAGGTGCGCAGGGACTCGTGCAGGCGCGCCGCCGATTTCTTGCTCACGCGCGAGGCGCTGCGGTCCGGACGGATGCGCGCCTGGTAGAGCGATTCGTCGGCGTAGATGTTGCCGACGCCAGCAAGCGTGGATTGGTCGAGCAGCACGGCCTTGAGCGGCGCGCGGCGCCGGTGGAGGGCCCTGTACAGGGCCTCCGGCGTGAAGTCGGGGTCGATCGGCTCGGGGCCGAGGCGCGGCAGTGCGCGTGCCGCGAGGAGGTCGATCTCGGTGCCGAGGAGCAGCCTGCCGAAGCGCCGCGGGTCGCGATAGCGCAGCTGCTTGCCGTCGTCCAGGTCGAAGATCGCGTGAGTGTGAGGCGCGATCGGCGTCGACGGATCGACGATGCGCAGCTGGCCGGTCATACCGAGGTGAACGACCATCAGCACGCCTTCGCCGAGGCCGATGAGCATGTACTTCCCACGCCGCCGCAGCGATTCGACCCGCATGTCTGTCACCGCGTCGACGAACTGCTCGGGCTCCGGGTGACGGACGATGGTCGGGAAGCGCAGCTCGCAGCGCACGATGGTGCGCCCGACGAGGTGCGGCCGGAGATCGGCCGCGATGGTCTCGACCTCAGGAAGCTCAGGCACGAACGACCGCGAGCTTCTTCATGTCAGCCCAGTTCGGTCCGACCTTCGCCTCGACCTCGATTCCGGTCTCGAGCTCGTACGCACCCGTCATCAGGCGCGGCACCGTCTCGGCGAAACGCTCGATCTCGTCCTCGGGGACCTCGAAGAGCAACTCGTCGTGCACCTGCAGCAGCATGCGGCCCTCGACGTGGTCAGCCTCGAACTCGCGGTGCAGCCGCACCATCGCGATCTTGATGATGTCCGCAGCCAGCGACTGCATCGGAAAGTTGATCGCCATCCGCTCGGCCGCGCTTCGCAGCTGGAAGTTGGGCGAGCGCAGGTCCGGGATCGCGCGCCGCCGGCCGGTGGAGCTGACGACCAGGCCTTCTTCTCGCGCCCGCTTCTTGACCTCATCCAGGTACTCGCGTAGCTTCGAATAGGTCGCCCAGTACTGCGTGAGGAAGTCGCGAGCGACGTCTCCGGTGATGCCGAGCTGCTGTGAGAGTCCGTACTCGCCCTGTCCGTAGATGGAGCCGAAGTTCGCGACCTTCGCGAGCCGGCGCTGGTTGGGATCGACCTGCTCGATGGGCACCTTGAACACCGCGGCAGCGGTCGCGGTGTGGATGTCCTGGCCCGCGGCGAACGCGGAAAGCATCTTCGGATCACCGCTGAGGTGAGCCGCGATACGGAGCTCGATCTGCGAGTAGTCGGCGGAGATCAGGACATGGCCAGGCCGCCCCGCCGTGAATGCGCGCCGGATGCGCTGGCCGAGCTCGGTGCGGATCGGGATGTTCATCAGGTTCGGGTTCGACGACGAAAGGCGTCCGGTCGCGGTGCTCGCCTGGCCGAATGACGTGTGCACGCGCGCGGTCATCGGATCGACCAGCTGCGGCAGCGCGTCGACGTAGGTCGACTTGAGCTTTGACAGCTGGCGATGCTCGAGGATCAGGCCGATGATCGGGTGCTTCTCCCGCAGGCTCTCCAGCGTGTCCGCGTCGGTCGAATAACCGGTCTTCGTGCGCTTGCCAACAGGCAGCCGAAGGTCCTCGAACAGAACCTTGGCCAGCTGCTGCGGGGCGTTGAGGTTGAACTTCTGCCCCGCAACCTCCTCCACCTCGGACTCGATCGCCGCGAGCTGGGCACCGAGCTCGTCCTGCATGTGCTTGAGATACGGCACGTCGATCGACACGCCCTCCGACTCCATGTCTGCGAGCACGCCCGCGAGCGGCAGCTCGATCTCATGAAACAGATAGTCGACACCGAGGTTGCGCATCTCGGCCTCGAGGCGCGGCCGCAGGTTGAGGATCGCCTCCGCCCGTCTTCCCGAAAATTCAGCAGCCTCTTCCACAGCCACTGCCGAGGGCTTGCGCGCGGCGCGCCCGGTGCCCAGCAGCTGCTCCGAGCTGGTCAGGTTCATGTCGAGGAATTCGCGCGCGAGGTCTTCGAGGCGCGGATCGCGCGAGCCGGCGCCCAGGAGGTACGCGGCGAGAAACGTGCTGAAATCCCACGACCTCTTGCCGCCGCCGAGCGAGCGCAGCGCAAGCTCCGACTCTTTCGCGTCGTGGCCGCTGACCGAATGGTCGGCGAGGGTGCTCGCCACCGCGTCCATCGCGTCAGGCCGCGAGACATAGAAGGTCGCGCGTGAGCTCGAGACTCCGAGACCAAGCACGCGCGCGGCGCGCCCGGCGCCCTCGGTGAACATGAAGATCCCGACGTGCGACCCGTCGATCAGGCTCGCGGCTTCCACCGGGTCATCGATGATCCTCAACCCCGCCGGCGCGGGCGCCGGCTCAAACGCCAGGCTCGGCTGCACAGGTACCTGGTCGGGCGGCGGAAAGCGGCTGAGCAGCTGGCGAAACTCGAACCGGTCGAAGACTTCCCGAGCCTTCTCGTAGTCGTAGCGCGTCCAGCGCGCCTGCTCCAGGTCGAGCTCCACCGGCACGTCGCGGACGATCGTGACCATGCGCTTGCCGAGGCGAACCTGGTCGGCGTTGGCTTTCAGCGAGGTCTTGAGCCGGCCTTCTTTCAGCTCCTCGACACGCTCCAGCAGTGACTCGATGCTGCCGTATTGCTGCACGAGCTGGGCCGCGGTCTTGTCCCCCACTCCCGGCACGCCCGGGATGTTGTCCGACGTGTCGCCGCGCAGGGCCTTGAAGTCGATGAGCTGCGGCGGCTCGAAGCCGTAGCGCTGGCGGACCTGGTCGGGTCCGTAGACGAACGTGTCGGTGATCCCGCGCCGCGGCACCAGGGCCTCGACCGACTCAGAGACGAGCTGCAAGCAGTCCAGATCACCGGACACGATCGTCACCGGATGGCCGCGCTCCTCACAGATGCGCGAGAACGTCCCAATCAGGTCGTCGGCCTCGAAACCGGGCACGCCGTAGATCGGGATCGTGAAGGAGGTGAGGACGTCACGCACCTTCTCGATCTGGGGCCGGAGGTCGTCGGGCATGGCGCGTCGCCCTGCCTTGTAGTCCTCGTACTCCTTGGACCGGAAGGTCGGAGCGCCCACGTCGAACGCGGCCACGGCGAACTCGGGCCTCGACGCCAGGACGATTGCAAGCATCGACGTGAAGCCGTAGACCGCATTGGTCACGTCGCCGGCCGACGTGCTCATCGGAGGCAGCGCGAAGAACGCCCGGTAGATGAGGCTGTGGGCGTCGATCAGGATCACCCGCCCGCGCCTGCCTTTCGCCACGACAGAATTCTAGGAAGGGTTCGGATACCCCTTTTGTGGCACTACGTGTGTGTGAGGGAATCCAAGGGGCCCGGCGGTAAAATGGCGGCGAGGATGAAGAACCTCATCGAGGTCGCGGTCGACAGCATTCGTATCCACATGCCGACCGCACAGCACCTCGTGATCCTCAAAGAGAAGGAGGCGGACCGCTACCTCCCCATCTGGATCGGCTCCTTCGAAGCCCAGGCGATTGCCTCGAAGATCTCAGGGAACTCTGTCGGCCGACCGCTCACTCACGACCTCATGGCCAGCGCCCTCGGTGACCTGGGCGTGAGCATCAAGCGCATCGTCGTGACGCGCCTCGCGGACCAGGTGTTCTACGCGAGGCTCTACGTGAAGCAGGACGGGCGTGATCTCGACTTCGACGCGCGGCCGTCTGATGCCATCGCCCTCGCCGTGCGCGCCGAATGCCCCATCTACGTCGCCGCCGAGGTGATGGACAGCGCCGGCATCATTCCGGAGCCCGACGAGCAGACAGACGACAAAGACCGCGGTGAGCTCCCCGTCGACGAGGAGAGGCTTGCGGTGTTCCGCGACTTCGTCAACAGCCTCGACCTGCCCGAGCTCCCCGATGAGCCCGGCAGCAAGGACGAGCCGGGCGGCCGCCGCGGCCGCGGCTAGGACACACAGCCCACGCCAATAACGGGCGACCTCGACGTCGCCGTTCGCATACTCGTCGCCCTCGGCCTCGGCCTGGCCCTGGGGATCGAGCGTGAGTACCACGGGCACCCGGCAGGCATACGCACCATGGCGCTTGTCGGAGTTGGCTCCTGCTTGTTCACGGCACTGGGCTTCGAGCCGGTGTTTGGCAAGGTGGTCGACCCGACGCGCATTGCGGCGCAGATCGTCACCGGCGTCGGATTCCTCGGAGCCGGCTCGATCCTGCGTCAGGGTGAATACGTGCGCGGCCTCACGACCGCCGCGTCGATCTGGGTGGTCGCTTCGCTTGGCATGGCCGCGGGCTTTGGATACTTCGTGGTCGCGGCGTTCAGCGCTGCCGTCGTGATCATCACACTGGTCGCGATCCGCCCGCTGGAGAACCGATTCTTCAAGAATTCGCGCAGCCGGCGGCGGACGGATCCGCACACTGACGAGGTTCCCGGCCAATGAGCGAGCCGAAAGTTGCGATCGTCTCGGACTCCACGTGCGACCTTCCGCCATCACTGGCAAGCGCGCGTGGCATCACGATCGTTCCTCTCACCCTCAACTTCGAGGGTCATTCGCTGCTCGACGGTTTCGACATCACTCCGAGCGAGTTCTACCGCAGGCTGCCCACCGCGACGTCGCATCCGACGACGTCGCAGCCCTCACCGGGACGCTTTGCGGAGGCCTATGAAGCGCTGCTCACCAACTACGACTCGATCGTGTCGCTGCACATCTCGCAGAAGCTCAGCGGAACTTTCGAGTCGGCACAGCAGGCGGCGGAGATGACGGACCCGACGCGCGTGCACGTCGTCGACACGGAGGTCGTCTCCATGTCGCTGGGGCTGATCACGCTCGGCGCGGCGACGCTGGCGGCGGGCGGGTCGACGGCCCAGGCCATCGTCGAGAAAGTCGACTCGATGCGCGGCCAGGTGCAGACCTACTTCTCGGTGGCGACGCTCGAGTTCCTGCGTCGAGGCGGACGCATCGGCCGCGCGAGCGCGATGCTCGGCTCGGTGCTGCAGGTGAAGCCGGTCCTTTCCATCCGCGATGGGCTGGTCACGCCCCTCGAGCGCGTGCGCACGTTCGACCGCGCGCTCCAGCGTGTGGTTGAGCTGGCCCGCGGGGTCGACCGCGGGCATGGGGTGTGCGCGATCGTCGGCCATGCCGCGGCCGAGGCCGAAGCGGAGCGCGTCTGGCGGGAGCTCGAGCCCATCGCGGAGACCCTGATGATCCAGCCGCTCGGCCCGGTGGTCGGGGCGCACGCCGGCCCAGGCGTGGTCGGCGTCGGGGTTTACCCGGCGGACCTGCTGCCGTTGGGCATCAAGGGTTCGAAGACAACCGGCACGCGCCGCTGATTCCTCGCTCCATCCGACGGAAATGCGCATATCCCCCGCCGTAGGGGCCGTTTTCTGGCGGAAATGCGCATATCAGCCATGAGGAGCGGAGCGCCACACCACCGCGACCGGGCTGACCAGCTTCTCCAGCGCGCCGTCGACCGCAAGCGCCTGCAGGTGCGCCAGCCCCTCCTGGAGGGCCAACCGCTTCTCATAGAGGTTCGAGCGCTCGCCCCACAGCTTGAGCGCCACCTCCCAGGCCGTCAGCTCGCCCTCCGCGACGATCTCCCGGACGCGGTCGAGCCGGCGCCGGTGGTGCGCCGTCAGGATCTCCACCCTGCCCGCCGCGTCGGTGAACGGGCGTCCGTGCGCGGGCAGGATCAGACGCGGCTTGAGCGCGGCCATCCGCCGCAGCCCCTCCAGGTACTCGTGCAGTGGGTCAGGCGTGGACTGCGGATGCAAACCGATGTTGGGCGACAGGTCGGGCAGCATGTGGTCGCCTGCGAAAAGTAGGCCGCCCTCCTCGGCGTAGAGGCAGACGTGGCCCGGCGAGTGCCCGGGCGTCCACTCGACGCGCAGCTCGGTGCGCCCGAGCGTCAACGTCTCGGCTCCGTCCAGCTGCACCGCCGGCTCCGCGGGCGCGACGACCTGGCTCAGAGCACGCTGCGAGTTGCTCAGCACCTCCGCCTCTTCCCCGGGCACGCCGTTGACCAGCAGGTAGCGCCGCACCTCCTCGACCAGGTGCTCGAGCTCGACGTACCGCGGGTTGACCAGCGGCACCTCCAGCCGGTGCAGGTAGAGGTCCGCCGCACCCGGTCCGGCGAGGACGCCCGCGGCGCCGTAGTGATCGGGATGGATGTGCGTCACGACCAGCTTGCGCAGCGGCTTGCCGCCCAGCTCCTCCAGCGCGGAGTGAATCAAGGCCAGCGACTCCTCGGAGTTCATCCCGCAATCCAGCAGGTCGACGTGATCGCCGCCGGCGAACAGAAAAACGTTGACGAGGCCATCCTCGAAAGGGATCGGCAGGCGCAGCTCGAACACGCCGTCCGCCACCTCGTTGAGCCCCGCCACGCCCAAGATTGTCGCGTCCGGCTGCGTCTAAGATGAGCTCAGGTGCGCGGTTGGCGGCGCGCCATCACTCAGGAGGATTCGATGTCCGACGTCCAGGTGACACCCGATCAGATATTTGAGGCGATGCCGCAAGCCATCGTTCCCGAGAAGGCCGGCACCACCAACGCGATGATCCAGTTCGACCTCTCCGGCGACCAGGGTGGCAAGTGGTGGGTGAAGATCCACGACGGACAGGCCGAGTCGGGGCAGGGCGACGCGCCCGAGCCGCCGAAGCTGACCCTCCTCGCTGACGCGATGGACTACGTGAAGATCTCGCTGGGCCAGATGGACGGCACGGCCGCCTTCATGCAGGGCAAGCTGAAGATCAAGGGCGACATGGGCCTGGCGATCAAGATGCCGACCATGTTCAAGCGGCCGAGCTAGTCAAGACACGCATCGCGTTTAGCCCGGGTTTATCCCGGGCGTCACGAAGCGTCCTGCTTCCAGGCGCCTCCCAACGTTGCCCGGCGTGCCCTGGAGGGGGTTTCGCGGGGGAGGACCGCAGCCCTAACCCGCGCGTTCAGTAGTAAAACTTCCAGGTGCTGAGCCTGGAAGACATCGCCGCCTCCAGGTCCAGGTTACCGCTGCCCGACCGCAGGTCGAGCACGACGACCTGGGTCGGCGTGAGCGCCACGCGGCGGCCATCGTCGAGCCGGACCGCCTCCGCGGCGTTGCCCCAGCTGATCGGCGTTGCGTTGGGCGCCGGCCGCAGGTCGTCCTGCAGCCAAGAGGTGAGGTTGGGGGACCCCTTCCGCTGGTAGGTCGAGACGATCATGTAGCCGAACAGGCCCACCTGCGGCGTGCACACGGCCGGAGGCGTGTCGGTGCTGCCCGGCGAGGCGCTCGGGGTGGCGCACAGGATGTCGGGGTCGCACACTGGCTCTGGCGAAGGCTGCCCGGCCACAGGGCTCGGAGTCACGCAGGGGACGTCGGTGATGTCGAACGTGATGTCGAGCTCCTGGAGGCCCCTGATGTCCACCGAAGGCTGGGCCCTGAGGTTGTACTTCCAGTGCTGCGGGTAGCAGAAACCCCAGCCAACCGGGTCGGCGTAGCCATGATCTTGGCTGGAGCACTTGAGATCTGAGCCGAGTTGCTGGACACTAGGCACCGGGCGATTCGTATCGCCTGGCTGGCAGGCGGCCAGAAGTACGGCTAGCAGGGGAATTGCGAAGATGCGGGGAGTCATGTTGTCGGCCCCGAGTATGCCGATATGGATGGACGTTCTGTCTCCAAGAATCCGAACGTAGCCCGTCCCGGTATAACGGGAAAACGCGGCATAGGGGGGAATTTCATGGGATCACGGAAGCGTCCTGACGAGGAGCCGGAAGCGAAGCTGGAGGCCAGCAAACGGCAGCTGGAGCACCTGGTGCTGACCTTCGAGGCGGACGGGCATAAATCGCTCGCCGACAGCGTCGGCAGCGCGAATGCTTCGATTCCGGAAGACGTGGACCTGGCGCAGGCACTGTCCGACCGGGACACGACGGACATCCTGGTCCACCTGCTGGACCAGAACCGCGAGCAGGTCGAGCGCGCGCTCGAGCGCGTGAAAGAAGGCGCATACGGTCTCTGCGAGGACTGCGGCCACCGCATCCCGTCGGAGCGCCTGCGCTACCAGCCGTCGGCGACGCGATGCGTCGACTGCCAGGGCCGGTGGGACCGGGTGAACGGCCGCACCGCCTGATCCAAGACCAAGAAGAAAAGCTTCCAGTACACCCTCCCCCGGCTGTGGCCGGGGGAGGGTTTCTTCTTGTCTAGGTGCGCGACTCGCGGGGCCCACGCCGATAAAGGACGGCGGCGCCGCCCAAAACCAGCGCAACGACCACCAGCACGACTCCGATCCAGAACCACTTGGGGTCGCCGGTCATGAAGCTGCCCTTGATGTAGCCGAGACCCTGGCCGATCCAGACTCCGCCCATCAAGAACAGCAGCACGGCGACAACCGTCCCTCCGACTCTCATCGAGGCCCCGATACCTTGGTCAGTTACACACCGCCGTAGACGACCGACTTCTGCTCGGTGTACTGGTGGAAGGCCTCGAGCCCATGCTCCTTGCCAAACCCGGACTGCTTCGTGCCACCGAACGGCAGCTCGTCGTGGGCGATCTGCAGTGCGTTGACCCAGGTGTAGCCGGCCTCCAGCTCGTTCACCGCGCGCTGCGCCGCGGCCATGCTGGCGGTCCAGATCGACGAGCCGAGCCCGAACTGCGAGTCGTTCGCGAGGCGCAGGCCCTCGTCGAGGTCCTTGATCCGCCGCACCGGCAGCGCGGGTCCGAAGACCTCCTCGGTCCACATGCGCGCGCCGTCCGGCACGTTGTCGAGGATCGTCGGCTCGATGAACCAGCCCTTGTCGTAGCCGTCGCCCTTGGGCCGGCCACCGCCGTAAAGGACCTTGGCTCCCTTGTCCACGGCATCCTTGATCTGCGCCTCGACCTCCGCGCGCTGCGTCTCGCTGTGCATCGGACCCATGCGGCTGTCCTTCTCGAGGCCGTTGCCGGGCTTGAGCTTCGAGGCGCGCGCAAGCAGCTTCTCCATCAAACCGTCGTAGGCACCTTCCTGCACATAGAGGCGCTTCACGGCCAGGCACGCCTGTCCGCAGTTGAAGAACCTGCCGACCGAGATGGCCCGCGCCGCGGCCTCCAGGTCAGCGTCGTCGAGCACGATGCAGGGATCGCTGCCGCCCAGCTCCAGAGTGACCTTCTTCAGCTGCTCGGCCGCGCGCGCCATCACCTTGCGCCCGGTCGGCGTCGAGCCGGTGAGCGCGATCTTGCGGATGAGCGGGTGCCCGACGATCGCATCCCCGGTCGCCGGTCCGAGGACCACGTTGACGACACCCTCGGGCAGGCCCCCCTCGATCAGCGCCTCGATGCAAGCGAGCGTCGCGAGCGGCGTGGTGCTCGCGGGCTTGAGGACAACCGTGTTGCCGGCGGCTATCGCCGGCGCGACCTTGTTGGCAGCGAGCGTAAGCGGGAAGTTCCAGGGCACGATCGCGCCGCAGACGCCGATGGGCCGGCGCACGACCAGGCCGTAGGTCGTGACGTCGGGAAGACTCACGTGCTCGCCGTGGATCTTGTCTGCCAGGTCAGCGAACCAGGCGATGTTCTCGCCGAACCGCTGCGCCTCGATGCGTGACTCGAGCAGCGTCTTGCCCTGCTCCTTCGTGAGCATCGGCGCGATCTCCTCGACCTTGCCGAGCATGTGGTGGGCGGCCTTGTGCAGGATCTCGGCGCGCTTGTTGTGCGGAAGCTTCGACCAGGCCGGGAAGGCCTTGGCCGCGGCCTGCGCGGCGCGGTCGACATCGGCCGCCCCGCCGGCCGGCACTTCGTCGACGACCTCGCCGGTCGCCGGGTTGCGGACCTCATAGGTCTGGCCTGACTCGGCCTTGGTCCGCTCTTTTTCGATGATCATGGTCGCCATTCGCTCACCCCTTTGATTCTTCGCGTTCCTGATTCAATTATCGGATGGCTGTAAGACTCGAGAAGGAAGGCAAGGTCGGAGTCATCGTTCTGGACCGCCCGCCCGCCAACAGTTACGACTACTCCTTTCTACGTGAGTTCGCGAGCGCGATCGACGATGCGCGCGCCGACGCTGACGTCCGCAACGTGGTCGTCGCGAGCGCTTCGGAGAAGTTCTTCTCCGCCGGCGCGGACGTCACGCAGTTCGCCGCGGGCACGGCGAGGCAGCGCTTCATGACGGCGCTTTTGGCGCACGAGGCCTTCCGGAAGATGGAGAGCTCACCGCTGGTCTTCATAGCGGCGATCGCCGGCCACTGCCTGGGCGGCGGCTTTGAGCTCGCGCTCGCATGCGACCTGCGCTTCGCCGCGGAAGGCGGGTACCAACTCGGCCTGCCCGAGGTGAACCTCGGCCTGTTCCCCGGATCCGGCGGCACGCAGCGGCTCCCCCGGCGGATCGGCCTCGCGAAGGCGATCGACTTCATCTCCAACGCAACCACCATGAAACCTGCGGAGGCGAAGGAGCTAGGGCTCGTCGACCGCCTGTTCCCGGATGCGGCCGCCTGTCGCGCGGGCGCCATCGAGTACGCGGCCAAGCTTGGCGAAGGTCCGAGCGTTGCGATCGGACACGCGAAGCTCGCGGCGACGCTCGGTTTCGGCGGCCCCATCGATCTCGGCCTGGCGCTCGAGCGTGAAGCCATCGGGCGAGTCTTCGTCAGCGAGGACGCGGACGAAGGCATCAAGGCTTTCAGCGAGAAGCGGAAGGCGACTTTCAAGGGGAAGTAGTTCGCACACGTCGGCGGTTTCCTGATACAGTCGCCGGACTAACAACAAGGAGGTGCGCTCAATGGTCAATCCGAAGCTTTGTGTGATCTGGCTCGCAGCCGCCTCCGAGGCCGCGCTCTAAACAGCAGCAGGTCCTCCGGGGCGGAGCGGGTTCCGTCCACCTTCATTTGAAATCCGGAGGATTTCGCGTTGCCTCTTCAAGACGAGCCCCAGCTCAAATCGTTGGGCTGGGACACCTGGTTCGAATCACGATTCTGGCCTCTGCACGAGCAGGGCCTTGTTCCCGCACGCGTCAGCGCCGATTACGGTGCCGAGTACGAGGTGCGCGACGGGCTCGAGACCATTCGTGCGGTCGCGTCCTCGCGCCTGCGTGAAAACGGGACTCAGCCTGCGGTCGGCGACTGGGTCGGGCTCCGCTATCGCGCGGGTACTTCGGTCGTCGAGTCTGTCGTCGAGCGTCGCACAACGTTCTCGCGCAAGCAGGCGTCAGTCCAAACAGTCGAGCAGGTGCTGGCCTCGAACGTCGATGTCGCGTTCGTCGTCGCGTCTGCGCCGGACCTCAACGTGCGGCGCATAGAGCGCTACCTCACGATGGTGTGGCAGAGCAGCGCTTCACCGGTCGTGGTGCTCACCAAGGCCGACGTGGCGGCGTCCGCGGACGAGATGCGCATCGAGCTCGAGGCGGTGTCCGCGGGCTCGCCCGTGCTGGTCACCAGCAGCGTCACCGGCGAGGGCGTCGATGAGGTCGGCGCGCAGCTGAGACCCGCACGCACGGGCGTCTTGCTCGGGCCCTCCGGCGCCGGCAAGTCGTCGCTGGTCAACCGCCTGCTGGGCCACGAGGCCATGCGCACGCGGGTTGTGCACCGGTCGGGCGAAGGCCGGCACGTGACGTCGCACCGGCAGCTGTTCGAGGTTCCCGGAGGCGGCGTGATCATCGATACGCCGGGTCTGCGCGAGGCACAGCTGTGGGCCGGCGAAGACGCCCTCGCCAGCACCTTCGACGACGTCGAGGAGCTGGCACGCCGGTGCCGCTTCCCCGACTGCCGGCACGATACCGAGCCGGGGTGTGCCATCAAGGAGGCGATCGTCGAAGGCGCGCTCGACGAGGGACGGCTGAACAGCTACCACAAGCTGCAGCGCGAGCTGCGCGCGGTCGCGGCAAAGAGCGACGCCCGCCTGCGTGCAGACGAGCGTCGCAAGTGGAAGCAGATCGCCGTCGCGAACAAGGTCCGCGATCGTTACTTCCGGTGATGCCTCCCGTCCCACCAGGGGATGTGGCCCTTTGCGATACGGTCGAGGACGCGGTCGGCCTGCGCCTGGGTGATCTGCTTGTGGTCGACGAGCGTCTCGAGGCGCGGCTTCAGCACGGCCAACAGGCGGGCCGTGAAATGGGCCTTGTCCAGCCCCTTCGCCTTGGCCAGGTCTGAGACCTTCTGCCCGGCCTTCAGGTCCTTGCGCAGCTCCTCAGGCTTGAGGCCCAGCACGTCGGCCTCCGACTCGAACACGGCGGCGCGCACGGCGCGGCGATCGGCGTGCTGGTCCTTGTTCGGCTGGGAGGTGCTGCTGCTCGGCGACGGGCTCGGGCTCGGATCCGCGGCGCTGGCAAGACCGGTGGCCAGGCCCAGGCTCAGCACGGCCGCTGCCGCGCTGCCTCCGACGACTTTGACGGCGACGACGGTGAATGCGTTCATGTCCGATCACGATGACCTCGCAGTGTCAGACGACCGTCGAAGCACGATCAGTCTTCTGTAAGACCGCTGCTGCCGGCGCCCGCGGGCTTACCAACTCCTGAATGTGCCGCCGTCGCCGGCACGCGCGGCTCATGACGCGAGGCGCTTTCAATTCGATGACGCGGCGAAACCTGGTGATGCCGGGACGGCCGCCATCGCAGAGGTCGACGAGA
>Ga0075436_100000579_pt1 | contig 23926 bp, 18 predicted proteins | sample RhiMethybrSRZTD5_FD_75303 | JGI IMG/M metagenome (GOLD analysis project Ga0075436, IMG submission 75303) | Populus rhizosphere microbial communities from Tennessee, USA - Rhizosphere MetaG P. TD hybrid SRZTD5 | ecosystem: Host-associated > Plants > Roots > Rhizosphere > Soil | place: USA...
GCGCGCATAGACTTCGCCGGGCGCCAGGGGAGGTGGCAGCGGGCCGCGGCGCGAGGGATGGATGTAGCCGCCCTCCTGGGGCACCGGCGGGCGGTTGACCGTGATCGGCTCGCGGCGCACAGGCTGGGACTCACGTTCGCGGGGAGCCACGGGCGGCGGTGGCGGCGGCTCCGGGCGCGGAGCGGGTCCGGGCGTCGGGCTGGGAGCGGCCGTAGCAGCGGCACTCTCCTCCGCCGGCGTGCCTTCCTCCTGCAACGCCGGCTCCTCGGCCGCCGGGAACATCAGCTCAGCGCCCTCGGGAAGCTGGTGGAAGAGAGCGAGCTCCTCCTCGGGGGACAGCGCCTGGAGAGACCTTTCGCTGGCGGGCAGCGTCTGGATGCGCGGCTCCACCTTCTGGATCAGCGTCCGCGGGCGGTTGGGGCGCAGCGGGTTGACGGCGGGGCGGCGGGCGGCGGGCGGCGGTGCCAGCGAGCGCCGGCGCGACGGCTCGGGCGGAGCCGGCGCGTCCCGCAGGATGACTTCGCGCGGATGCGGGAGCTTCTTGCCCTGCAGGATCGCCTGGATGATGTCGGTGTCGATACCCGCGTCGTCGCCTTCGACCCGGACTCCGATGGACTTCAGCTTGAACACGAGGTCCTGGTTGGAGATCCCCATCATCCGCGCGAGGTCCTGGACTCGAATCTTTCCCATAGGCTTTGTCTCTGACTCCTATAAATGCTGCCCTGCGCGGCCCTACTCGCCCTCTTCGGAGCGCGGCTCCGCGGTCTCCGCCGTCGCGGCGGCGTCCTTCTCGGCCGGTTTTTCGGCCGGCTGTTCGGCCTCTTGGCCCGGCCACTGCACCGCGGCGCGCTGCTGCTCGCTCTCCTGGAAAGCCCGGCTCAACGCCGCCATGAAGTCCTCGTCGCTCGTCGCCGACGGGGAGTCCGGGGCGCGGAACGTCTTGCCGATGTCGGCGACTCCGGCTTCCCGGTGCGCCGCCTGTTCCACGGCCTGCTCCTCGGCCCAGGCCGCCAGGCGGTCGGCGAGATCCTCGTCGACGCCCTCGACCGCCGTCAACTCGCTCGTGCCGGCCTCGAGCAGCGCCTCGGGCGTGTCGAAGCCCGCCTCGCGGAGGCTTTCGGCGATCTCGGGCGTGACCCCCGGGACCGTGCTGAAGTCGGCCGCGGGCGTCGCCGGGCCGACCGCCGTCTGGAGCATGCGCGCCAGCGCGTCGGCCACCTCGTCCTTGACGTCGCTTTCGCTCTTGATGTCGATGCGGCAGCCGATCAGCTCCGAGGCCAGGCGCACGTTCTGGCCGCGCTTGCCGATGGCGAGCGAGAGCTGCTCGTCCTCGACGATCACGTCGAGGTGCGGCACCTCGCCCTGGTGGGTCACCGAGACGCGGGTGATCTTGGCCGGCGCGAGCGCGCTCTGCGCGAACGTCACCAGGTCGTCGCTGTGCTCGATGATGTCGATCTTCTCGCCGCGCAGCTCGCGGATGATGGACTGCACGCGCGAGCCCTTCATGCCGACGCAGGCGCCCACCGGATCGACGTCCCGCTCGCGGCTGTAGACCGCCACCTTGGCGCGCTCGCCGGGAGCCCGCACGGCGTTCTTGATCACCACCGTGCCGTCGTAGATCTCCGGCACCTCGGTCTCGAACAGCTTGACCAGCAGGCGGGGATCGGTGCGCGAAAGCACGATCTGCGGCCCCTTGGGCTGCTTGTGCACCTCGACGATCACGGCGCGGATGCGCTCGCCCTGGCTGTAGCGCTCATGGCGCGCCTGCTCGGAGCGCGGCACCACCGCCTCGGTGCGCCCGAGGTCGATGATGATGTCGCCGCGCTCGAAGCGCTTGACCGTGCCGTTGAGCACCTCGCCGACGCGGTCGATGTACTCGTTGTAGATGTTCTCGCGCTCCGCCTCGCGGACGCGCTGGTAGAGCACCTGCTTGGCCGACTGGGCGGCGATGCGTCCCAAGCCGTCGGTGGGGATGGGGAGGTGGACTTCGTCGCCGACCTGGGCGTCCGGCTTGTGGTCCTGCGCCTCGTCGACCGTCCACTCGGCGAGCGGGTCTTCGACCTCTGCCACCACCTTCTTCACGATGAAGGCCTCGAACTTGCCGGTTTCGCGGTCGAGGTGCGCCCGCACCGGTTCCTTGATGCGGTGCTGCTTCTTGGCCGCGGACGCCATGGCGTCCTCCAGGGCGGCGATCCACCGCTCGAGGTCGATGTCCTTCTCCCGCGCCACCTGGCGCAGGATCTCGTTCAAGTTCAGCTCAGCCGTCTGTGCTTGAGGCATGTGGTTTTTCCGTCCTATCTCCGTCTCGATGCTGCTACAGCTCGATCTCGAGTCGAGCCTGGCGTATGTCCCGTAAGCTCACCTCGTGGCGCTCGCCCTTCGGCTCCGCGACGACGACGACGCGGGCGTCCCCTTCGGGAGCGCCCTCTGCGAGGTCGAACGACTCCAGCCGGCCGATCACCGTCTTCTTCCGCCCCGTCGCCGGGTCGTCCATCGTCACCCGCACCTTCCGCCCGACGAAGCGCGGATAATCCCGCGCCCGGTAGAGCGGCCGGTCGAGGCCTGGGGACGACACCTCCAACACATAGCGGCTCTGGCCGAAGTCCACGACGTCGAGCCAGGCCGAAGCCAGCTTCGAGACGTGCTCGCAGTCGGCCAGCGACACCCCCTCCGGCTTGTCGAGGAACAGGCGGAGAATGCCACCCTTGATCTCGACGTGGACCAGCTCGCATCCCGCGGACTCTGCGATCGCCGCGAGCTCCGGCTGGAGCTCGGCGACGCGGCCCGTGCTCTTCGTCGTCGCCTCGCTCATCGAACGTGCCGCCCCTGGGTCAAAGCGCCGTGCTTGCTCCACAACAAAAAAAGTGGGCAAAACATGCCCACTCCTTACCGACCGTCACCGGTCAGGGCAAGCTGGCGGCTACAGTATAGAGGAGGTTGGGTTCGGGCTCAAGTTGAGGGCCTCAGCCGGAGGGTTGAAGGCCCTCGCCGCAGCCAGCACCGCCTCGAGCAGCGGGCGCGTCCGCCGGAGCTGGCGGAAGCGGATGAGGGCGTCCCAGAGCGGCTCCAGCTTCTTCCAGGCGGCGCTGTAGAGCAGGCTGGTGAGGCGGCTCTCCCAGGTGGCGTGATGCGCGCTGGCGCGGACGATCGAGCGCCAGCGATAGAATTCCTCGTAGGCCCACCAGTAGCCCGCCGCGAGCTGCTCCTCGGACATCCCGCGCGTCCGATAGACCACGTGGCGCGTGTCGTAGAGGTCCCAGTCGTGGGTCAGGAGCCTCCCCTCGGCGGCCATCCGTGCGTGGAGCGCCGTGCCGGGATAGGGAGTGAGGATGTGGAAAGTGGCGGTCGTGATGCCGCTGTCGAGCGCCCAGTCCACCGTCCTGCGGAAGACGTCGGGGCCGTCTGCGTCGAGGCCGAAGACGAAGCTGCCGTTGATCTTGATCCCGAGATCGTCGAGGCGGCGCACCACGGTGCGGTAGTCGCGGCCCAGGTTCTGCCCCTTGTTGCTCTGCCGCAGGTTGTCCGCGCTGAGCGTCTCGAAGCCCACGAAGAGACTGCGCAGCCCGGCCGCCGCCGCGCGCTCGATCAGGTCGCCGTGGAGGACCGAGTCGACCGTGGCCGCGCCCTGGAAGAGGCGGCCCATCCCCTGCAAGCCGGCGAAGAGCGCCGCGGCGAAGCGCCGGTTGCCCAACAGGTGGTCGTCGAGGAAATAGAGGTGCCTGCCGGGCAGGCGCTCGATCTCGGCCAGGGCGTCGTCCACCTGTTGCGTGTAGAAGGAGCGGCCGCCCTGGAAGAACGCGTCCTTGTAGCAGAAATCACAATGGTGGGGACAGCCGCGGGAGACGACGATCGAGTTGGGGACGAAGTAGAGATTGCGCCGGATCAGATCGCGGCGCACCGGCGGCAGCCGTTCGAGCGTGCGCTCGGAGGAGGCGTAGCGCGTCCGCGGGCAGCCGGCGGCGAGGTCGCGCAGAAACTCCGGGAACGTGGCCTCGCCGGGACCGCAGAAGATGCTGTCCGCATGGGGCGCCGCCTCGTCGGGGAGCGCCGTCACGTGAAGCCCGCCCAGGACCACGTAGGAGCCGCGGGCGCGGTAGTGGTCGGCGATGGCATAGGCCCGCCGGGCATTGGTGATGTAGACCTGGATCACCACCAGATCCGGCCGGTCGTCGAGGTCGAGAGACTCCACGTGCTCGTCGGCGAGCGTGATCTCCGTCGCCGGATCGAGATACGCGGCGAGCGTCGCCAGGCCCAGGGGCGGAAACAGCGAATACTTGATCGGCCGCCAGAACGGTCCGGTCGCCTCGGTGAGCGCCGGCAGGATGAGCTTGACGGTACGCGGTCGCGGCATGGTCACCTCCCGCCTCCATCAGAGGCCACGCGGATGTCCGGCATGGGGCGGGCAGATGGAAAACCGCGGGGAGATTGTGGCGGAATCATGGCCTTCGCCGCGAGCTGGTAGGCTAGGCGCATGATCCACGGCGCTCACATCCTCCTCTACAGCAGCGATGCGGAAGCGGACCGGGCATTCCTCCGCGACGTCCTGGGGTTTCAGAACGTCGACGCCGGTCACGGCTGGCTGATCTTCGCGCTGCCACCGGCGGAGGTCGCGGTCCATCCGGACGAAGATGCGGGCGCGCAGCCCCGGGCGGAGCACGGGCTCCTGCACTCCGACCTCTACCTCCTGTGCGACGACTTGCAGGAGGAGATCCAGGCGCTGGCGGCCAAGGGCGTCGATTGCACCGCGGTGAGCGAGGAGCGGTGGGGGATCAGGACGACCATCAAGCTGCCGAGCGGAGGCGAGATCGGGCTCTACCAGCCCAAGCACCCGACGGCGCTTGGGCTCACCAGGTGACGGTGTTCCACCTGACTGGGGAGTGATTGCCCCACCAGGAGCTGTGGCAGCTACGAGCCGTGCGGACGCGGCACTAAATCGTGCGGGGGCCGCACCAAGTCGTGCGGAGGTCGGAACGAGTCGTGCGGAGGCCGCACCAAATCGTGCGGCGACAGGAATGAGCCGTGCGGAGGTCGCATCGAGTCGTGCGGCGGCGGCGCCAAGCTGTGCGGCGACCAGAATGACCCGTGCGGTGCTGGCACCAAGTCGTGCGGAGGCCGCACTGAGTCGTGCGGCGACCGGAATGAGGCTTGCTCAGCATGGCCGCAGAGTAGCAGAATCCAAACGGGCGGCCACGCAGGGTGCCTGACGGTATCCTGCGGACCGCCCCTACGGAGGCAAAAAGGCATCGGCCCGAGTTTTCGTTCGTGCCTGGACTATCCCAGCCGCGCGGCGATCAGAGTCCGCGCCTCGTCCATCATGTCGGCGACGTCTCGGCTGACCCCACGGGCTCGCCGCCCGTCCTTGCGAGGCTCGGTGTCGAGCCCATGGCCACAGCGGCACCTCCCACTCCCATGACCTGCAGCAGGCGGCGGCGCGTCAAGGCCTTCGCCGTCTGCTCGTCCTTTTCGGTCTGCATGCAAGATCTCCTTTCTCGTCCGTGTCCCCAAGAGGGGCTTCCCGCCAAAGGAAACGGCGGCGAACGAGAAAAGCCCTCAGTCAGCTACGATTGGTTCGAGGGAGCCGCGCGGCAGTGGTTACTAGCTCTGGTAGTGCCCGCCGATCGCGATCACGTAGAGGTTCTCGTCGTCGAACCTATAGATGAGCCGATCCTTGAGGGAGAGCCGGCGGGACCAGAAGCCGCTCAGCTCGTGTTTGAGAGGCTCGGGCTTGCCGGTCCCGTTGGCGGGGTCGCTCCGTTGCATCTCTTTGAGTTGGCGGCAGAGACCCTGGTGCGCGGCGGCATCGCGCTGCCGCAGATCCTCATAGCGCTCCCAGGTGTCGCCTTCAAACACGATCGAGCGCACCGAGCTCCTCCGGCGAGGGACGATAGCCCGTCCCCTCCCGATGGGTCTTCAGCGAGCGCGCTATCTGCTCCATGAGGGATTTGTTCTGCAGGACGTACAGCGTCTCCTGCTCCCTTTCCCAATCCTCGGCGCTGACGACCACGAAGTCCTGCCCTCCGCGCCGCTTCACGCGGAGAGGGACATGATCCTCAGCCACCTTCTCGACGGCATCTCTGAGATGGCTCCGGAAATCGTGGACTGACATCTCTCTCATAGGGAGAATGTACCACAGAGTGGTACCACTGAGGAGACGCAGCCGACGGGGACTGCGGTTGTCCCCGCCGGCCTCAGCCTATCGTGATGTCCGACTGAGCCCCGCCGTTACGCGCTGTTCGGCTTCGTAGACGACTCTTGACGAGGCCCGCGGCTCCCCGCGACTCGGGTGCCGCACCCGCCACGCGCTCCACCCCCAGCCTCTCCAGGATCTGGAGCTGGCTCGTCAGTCTCTGGGGCGAGAAGGCCGCTCCAACGCTCGTCGCCCCGGACCTTGGGTGCGGTGTGCGCTGAGCGTTCGCGCTTCCGCGCTGTGTAACTTCCGGCCGCCCTCCCACCATAACGAGGCACATCTCTACAACCGCCCGGCTTCCGCCCGCGCCAAACGGGGCGCTCTCCCGTGTTGGCATCGACCTCGCATGACATCCGTCGCGCGAAGCGCACGGCGGGGAATCACATTTTCGACACGGGACGGTGATGGCGGTCCGGGATCAGGGCGAGGTTGGAACCACTGAAGACAAAAAGAAGCAGGCTCAAGCCCCTGCTGTGCCGAAAACTCCCTGCCCGGTGGTCGGGATCGGTGCCTCCGCCGGCGGCTTGGAGGCGTTTCAAGCCTTCTTCAGCGCCATGCCGGCGGCGAGCGGCATGGCGTTCGTGCTCGTCCAGCACCTCGACCCGCGGCATACGACGCTGATCCCGGAGCTCCTGGCGGAGCAGACCGCCATGCCGGTGAGCCTGGTCACGGACGAGATGCGGGTCGAGACGGACCATGTCTACGTCATTCCTCCGAACGCGACGCTGACCATCGACGACTGCATCCTGCGCGTGACCCGCCCCGACCGCTCGCGCGGCCGGCGCACCCCGATCGACGGCTTCTTCCGCTCGCTGGCCGAGGATCAGGGCGACGACGCGGTGGGCATCGTCCTCTCGGGCAGCGGCACCGACGGCGCGCTCGGCCTCAAAGCGATCAAGGAGCACGGCGGCCTGACCCTGGCCCAGTCGCCCGACTCGGCGCGCCATGACAGCATGCCGCAAGCCGCGATCCTCACCGGCATGGTCGATGCCGTGCTGCCGGTCGAGGAGATGCCGGGGCGGCTCCTCGACCACCTCCGGCGCCTCGCGGAGCTGCGCGGCGGCGGCGCGGACGGCTTCCGCGCCGAGTTGGAGGAGCATCTGCCCACGATCTGCTCGCTCCTGCGCCGCCGCACCGGTCACGACTTCAGCCGCTACAAGCGCAGCACGCTGGTGCGGCGGATCCGGCGCCGGATGGGAGAGCTGCGGGCCGACTCCGTGGCAAGGTACCTCGACCTCCTGCGCGACGGCTCGCAGGAGGCCGACCTGCTGTTCAACGACCTGCTGATCAGCGTCACCCACTTCTTCCGCGATCCGGAAGCTTTCGACCAGCTGGTGCGCAAGGTGGTGCCGAAGCTGTTCGAGAAGAAGGGGCTCGACGGCGAGGTGCGGGTCTGGGTGCCGGGGTGCGCCACGGGAGAGGAGGCCTATTCCCTGGCCATCCTGCTCCGCGAGCATGCGCTGCAGCTCAAGGAGCCGCCGCAGATCCAGGTGTTCGCCACCGACATCGACACCAACGCCCTCGAGGTCGCGCGCCAGGGCTGGTATCCGGAGACCATCGCGGACCAGGTCTCCCCCGAGCGGATCTCCCGCTTCTTCGTGCGCCACGGCAACATGCTCCAGGTGGCGAAGGAGGTGCGGGAGATATGCCTCTTCGCGGCGCACAACCTGATCACCGATCCGCCATTCTCCCGGCTCGACCTCCTGTCGTGCCGCAACCTGCTCATCTATCTGGAGAGCGACCTGCAGAAGAAGCTGGTGCCGCTCTGTCACTACGCCCTGCGCTCCGGCGGCTTCCTGTTCCTCGGCCCCTCGGAGAGCGTGGCGACCTGGCCGGAGCTGTTCCGCACCGTGGACCGCCGCAACCGCATCTTCCAGGCGAAGGACGTCGTCCTGCGGCCGCCGGTGGTCTTCCCGCTCGCCGAGCGCAGCCGTTTCCGGTTCTCCCGCTGGCAGGCCGACGAACCGTTGCCGGCCGGCACGGAGGAGACGACGGTGGCGAGCGCCTTCGAGCGCCTGCTCCTCGACCACTATTCACCCGCCTGCGTCCTGGTCGACGAGCGCGGCGACATCGTGTACTTCTCGCCGCGCACCGGCAAGTACCTGGAGCCGCCCGGCGGCAGGCCGACGTTGAACGTCCTCGAGATGGCGCGCGAGGGGCTGCGGCTCGACCTGCGGACGTCCCTGCACAAGGCGGTCACCAGCCGGGGCCCGGTGGTGTACCAGAACGTGCGCTTCGAGGGGGAAGGCGGCGCGCAGCGAGTCAACCTGTCGGTGCGGCCGATGTTCGAGCTGGGGGGAGACGACCAGGACCTCTACATGGTGGTGTTTCAAGAAGTCCCGGCCGCCCGCGGCAACACCGCGGCTCCCGGCACCGCGGGCCCCGCTGAAGGCGCCGAGGCCGACGAGGTCCCCTCTCCCGAGACGCACCGCGATTCCGAATCCATCATCCGCCGCTTGACAGCCGAGGTGCGGTCGACCAAGAGCCATCTCCAGGCCACTCTGGAGGAGCTGGACAGCTCCAATGAGGAGCTCGTCTCCTCCAATGAGGAGCTGTTGTCGATCAACGAGGAGCTGCAAGCCGCCAACGAGGAATTGCAGACGTCGAAGGAGGAGCTGCAATCGGTCAACGAAGAGCTCGAGACGATCAACACCGAGCTCAAGAAGAAGATCGAGGAGCTGAACCGGGCGCACAGCGATCTGAGCAACCTCTTCGCGAGCACGCAGATCGCCACCATCTTCATCGACCGCGAGCTGCGCATCAAGAAGCTCACGCCGGCGGCCGCCGACGTCTTCGGGCTGGTCGACGGCGACATCGGCCGGCTGGTCGCCGACATCGCGTCCCGCATCTCCTCGCCGGGCGACTTGATGGCGGACATCCACCGCGTCCTCGCCAGCCGCAGACCCAGCGAGCGTCAGGTGCGGCTGGCCGGCTCCGACGCCTGGTACATCCTCCGCATCCTGCCGTATCGCACGCTCGACCACGCCGTCGACGGCGTGGTGCTGAACTGCATCGACATCAGCGAGCTGCGGCGGGCTCAGGAGGAGCGCGCGCAGCTCGCCGGCATCGTCGAGTCCTGCCAGGAGGCCATCCTGAGCAAGACCCTGGACGGCATCATCACGAGCTGGAACGCCGGCGCGGAGGCGACGTACGGCTATACGGCGCAAGAGGTCGTCGGCCGCCCGATCGAGGTGCACATCCCGCCGGACCGCCGGCACGAGCTCGGGCCGATCTTCGCCAAGCTCCGCCAAGGCGAGGTGGTCGAGCCCTTCGAGACCGTCCGCGTGCACAAGGACGGGCGGCGGCTCGACGTCCTGCTGACCGTGTCGCCGATGTTCGACTCCGCGGGCGGGATCGTCGGCGCCTCCGCCATCGCGCGCGACATCAGCGACCGCAAGCGTTGGGAGGAGGCGGTCAGGACGGAAGCCCGGCGCAAGGACGAGTTCCTCGCCATGCTCGGCCACGAGCTGCGCAACCCGCTGGCGCCGATCCGCTACTGTCTGCAGGTCTTCGGGATGCCGAATGCGAGCGCGGCCCAGCTCGCCCGCACCCGGGCCACCATGGAGCGCCAGGTCCTCCATCTGACCCGCCTGGTCGACGACCTCCTGGACGTGTCGCGGATCTCCCAGGGCAAGATCCTCCTGCGCAAGGAGCGCCTCGACCTGGTCGCGCTGGTGCATGCGACGGTGGAAGACCACCGCGGCGCGCTGACCGCCGCGGGGCTCACCCTGTCGCTCGCGCCGCCGGCCGGCTCGCTCTGGGTCGACGCCGATCCGACGCGCCTCGCCCAGGCGGTGGGCAACGTGCTGCACAACGCCGCCAAGTTCACCGATCCCGGCGGCCAGGTCACGGTGGCCGTCGCCGTGGAGCCTGATGCCGGGACGGCGGGGCAGAAAGGCAAGGGGAGGGCTGCGATCGCCGTCCGCGACACCGGGATCGGCATCGAGCCCGAGGTCCTGGCCGAGGTGTTCGAGCCGTTCAGCCAGGCCCCGCGGGGGCTCGACCGCGGCCGCGGCGGCCTCGGCCTAGGTCTCGCCCTGGTGCGCCGCCTGCTGGAGCTGCACGGCGGCCTGGTCGAGGCGGCGAGCGAGGGGATCGGCCGCGGCACCGAGATCCGTCTGCTCCTGCCGCTCGCGGAGGAAGGGGCCGCGGCGGCGCAACGCCTGCCGGCCGCGGCGAGCGCGGGGAAGGGCCGGCGGTGCCTGATCATCGAGGACAACGTGGACGCGGCGGAAAGCATGGCGCTGCTCCTCCAGCTCCACGGGCACGAGGTGGCCGTCGCGCACGATGGGACGGCAGGCCTCGCCCGGGCGCGGCAGCTCCGGCCCGAGGTCGTGGTGTGCGACATCGGCCTGCCGGGCGACCTGGACGGGTACGCGGTCGCCCGCGCCCTGCGCGCCGAAGCCGATCCGGCCGTCGCCCCCGGCTGCCTGATCGCCTTGACCGGCTATGGGCAGGAGGAGGACCAGTGGCGCGCCCGCGAAGCCGGCTTCGACGTCCACCTGACCAAGCCCGCCGACCCCGAGGTCCTGCGGCGCCTGATCGCAGAGTGTCCCTGAGGGCTCAGGTGCCGGGGCGCCTCCTGCGCAAGCTGCCGATCGGCCGCAAGCTCGTCCTGATCACGATGCTGGCGACCTGCGGTGCGCTCCTCCTGGCGAGCTGGGCGCTCCTGCTCGCCGACCAGGCGCGCTTGCGGCGCGACGCCGCGGACGACCTGACGACGCTGGCGGAGATCATCGCGCGCAACAGCACGTCCGCGTTGAGCCTCAGCGATCCGCGGACCGCCAACGAAACCCTGGCGGCCCTGGCGGCCCGGCCTTCCATCGTGGCCGCGGCGATCTACGGCCAGGATGGCGGCCTCTTCGCGGCATACCGCCGCGACGAGAACCGGCCGCTGCCGGCCCGCCCGGGCGCCGAAGGCGAGGTGTCGAGCGGCGGCTTCCTGGCCGTGTTCCGTCCGGTGGACCTGGAAGGGCGCCGCATCGGCACCGTCTATCTGGAGAGCGATTTGAGAGAGGTGGTGACCCGCCTGCGCCTGCAGACCGCCATCCTGGCCGCGGTCTTCGTGCTCTCGGCCCTGGCGGCCCTGCTCTTCGCCTCCGGGCTGCAACGCGTCGTCTCGCGGCCCATCAGCGGCCTGGCCGCCACGGCGCGGGCGGTGTCTTTGCGCCAGGACTACTCGTTGCGGGCGGTGCGGCAGAGCGCCGACGAGATGGGCCAGCTCGTGGACGCGTTCAACCAGATGCTGGATCAGATCCAGGAGCGCGACTCGGCCCTGCTGCGCGCCAAAGAGGAGCTGGAGGGGCGGGTCGAGGAGCGCACCGCGGCGCTGCGCCAGGAGCTCGCCCAGCGCCAGCACGCCGAGGGGGAGCTCGCCTTGCGCAACACCGAGCTGCAGCGCAGCAACCAGGACCTCGACGACTTCGCCTACATCGCCTCCCACGACTTGAAGGAGCCGCTGCGCGGCATCCACAACTTCGCGTCCTTCCTGCTCGAGGACTATGGCCAGCGTCTCGACGTGGAGGGCCGGTCCAAGCTGGAGACGCTGACCCGGCTCAGCCGGCGCATGGAGGTGCTCATCGATTCGCTCCTGCACTTCTCCCGCCTCGGCCGCGTCGACCTGGCGATCGCCGAGGTCGACCTCAACACCGTGGTGGAGGAGGCCGTGGACTCTCTGGGGATCACCCTGCGGCAGCAGGACGTCGAGATCCGCATCCCGCAGCCGCTGCCGGTGGTACGCTGCGACCCGGTGCGGGTGCGGGAGCTTTTTCTCAACCTGATCAGCAACGCCATGAAGTACAACGACAAGCCGCGGAAGTGGATCGAGATCGGAACGGCGGACGGCGGCGCGCCTGCCTTTTACGTCCGCGACAACGGGATCGGGATCCAGGCCAAGCATTTCGACGCCATCTTCCGGATCTTCAAACGCCTGCACGGCCGCGACCAGTTCGGCGGCGGCGCCGGGGCGGGCCTGACCATCGTCAAGAAGATCGTCGAGCGCCACGACGGCCGGATCTGGGTCGACTCGACCTACGGCGAGGGGACGACGATCTCGTTCACGCTGCAAAAGGAGGCTTAGGTGCAGACTCCGCATCAACCGATCCTCCTCATCGAGGACAGCCCCGAGGACTACGAGGCCACGGTCCGCGCCTTCGAGCGCGCGGGTCTCAAGAATCCCATCTACCGCTGCGAGGACGGCGACAACGCACTCGATTTCCTGCACCGGCGCGGCCGCTACGCCGATCCCGACGCGGCACCGCGCCCCGGGGTCATCCTGCTCGACCTGAACCTCCCGGGCACCGACGGCCGCGAGGTCCTGGCGGAGATCAAGGCAGACGACCGCCTGAAACAGATCCCGGTCATCGTGCTCACCACCTCCGACGATGCGCGGGACGTGGAGTCCTCCTATCGCGCGGGGGCCAACAGCTACATCCAGAAACCGGTCGACGTGGACGGTTTTCTGCGCGCCATCGAACGTTTGAACGGCTATTGGTTCGAGGTGGTGGTGCTCCCGCCTGGGGGATGAACGGATGAGCCCGGCCCCGCTGCGCGTTCTCGTCGTCGACGACAGCCCGGAAGACCGCGAGGTCTACCGGCGTCTCCTCGAGCAGGCCCCGGAGCACTCCTACGAGCTGCTGGAGACCGAGCTGGGAGAGGAGGGGCTGCGCCTGGTGCGGCAGGAGGCGCCGGACTGCCTGCTCCTGGACTACCGCCTGCCCGATCTCGACGGTCTCGAATTCCTGAGCCGCCTGCGCGCCGAGACCCTGCTGCCGCAGGTGCCGGTCATCGTGCTCACCGGGCAGGGGAGCGAGGCGGTAGCGGTGGACGCCATGAAGGGGGGCGCACAGGACTATCTCCTCAAGGGCTCGATCTCGCGCCGGGGTCTCCAGAAAGCGGTGGCCAACGCCATCGAGAAGGTGGCGCTGCTGCGCGCCGTCGAGGAGCGCAGCGCCGCGCTCGCGCGCGCCAATGAGGAGCTCATGCGCGAGGTGGCGGAGCGCAAACGGGCGGAGGCGGCCTTGCAGGAGATGTACGGCGACCTGGAGACGCAGGTGCGCCAGCGCACCGCCGAGCTGTCGCGGGCGAAGCGGCAGGCCGAAGAGGCGAACCGGATGAAGGACGAGTTCCTGGCCACCTTGTCGCACGAGCTGCGCACGCCCTTGAACGCCATGCTCGGCTGGGCGCAGGTGCTGCGCACGGGCAAGCTGGACGAGGCGGCGGCGGCGCGCGCCCTGGAGACCATCGAGCGCAACGCCCGCGCCCAGGCGCAGCTCATCGCCGACCTGCTCGACGTCTCGCGGATCATCACCGGCAAGTTGCGGATCGACTTCCAGCCGGTGGAGCTGTCGCGCATCGTCGCGGCGGCCCTCGACAGCATCCGCCCGGCCGCGGACGCCAAGGAGATCCGCCTGAAGATCGCCCTCGATCCGCTGGCGGGCCCGGTGCTCGGCGACGCCGACCGCCTGCAGCAGGTGGCCTGGAACCTGTTGTCGAACGCCATCAAGTTCACACCGCGCGAAGGCACCCTCGAGGTCCGCCTGCGGCAGATCGGGGCCAACGCCGAGGTGCAGGTGATCGACTCCGGAATGGGCATCCGGCCCGATTTCCTGCCCTACGTCTTCGACCGCTTCCGCCAGGCCGAGAGCGCCGGCACCCGGTCCCACGGCGGCCTCGGCCTCGGCCTGTCCATCGTCCGTCACCTGGTGGAGCTCCACGGCGGGACGGTGGACGTGCAGAGCGCGGGAGACGGCAAGGGGGCCACCTTCTCCGTGCGCCTCCCGGTGCGCGCGGCCGCGACCGGGAGCGCGCCGCTGGTGGAGGCGCACCAGGGCATGGCCAGCCCGTGGGAGCGCCCCGAGATGCTCCAGGGGCTGCACGTCCTGGTGGTCGAGGACGAGGAGGATGCGCGCGACCTCCTGGTCGCCGCTCTCGAGCAGTGCGGCGCCCGGGTCACCGCCGTCCCCTCGGTGGCGGACGCCCTCGCGCGCTTCGACGCCGAGCAGCCCGACGTCCTGGTCTCCGACCTCGCCATGCCGGACGAGGACGGCTACTCGCTGATCCGCCAGGTGCGGGAGCGGCCCGCCGACCGCGGCGGCAACGTGCCGGCCGCCGCGCTCACCGCCTATGCGCGCCCCGAGGATCGCGTCCGCGCGCTCGCCGCCGGCTTCCAGATGCACATGCCGAAGCCGATCGATCCCGCCGACCTGGTGAGCATGGTCGCCTCCCTGGCCGGACGCCGCGCGCCGGCGGGTTAGACTGCCGGGATGCCCGGCCCGCCGCCCGACACTCTGGTGATCCTTGGCGCCACCGCGACCGGCAAGAGCGCTCTGGCGCTGGCGGTGGCGGAGGAGCTGGGCGGGGAGATCCTCAACGCCGACGCTCTTCAGGTCTACCGCGGGCTCGACGTCGGTACCGCGAAGCCCGCTGCGGCGGAGCGGGCGCGGGTGCGCCACCACCTGATCGACGTCCTCGAGCCGCACGAGCGGTATTCGGCAGGGGAGTTCGCCCGCCGGGCGCGCGAAGCCATGCAGGACATCCGGCGCCGCGGCGCCCTGCCCATCGTGGTGGGCGGCAGCGGCCTCTATTTGCGTGCTCTGTTCGAGGGGATCAGCCCTGTCCCGCCGGGCGATCCGGAGGTGCGGCGGCGCTTGCGCGAGCGCCTGGATGCGGAGGGGCTGCCGGCGCTGCGCAGGGAGCTGGCGGCGATCGATCCGGCGACGGCGGCGCGCCTGTCGGAGGGCGACACCCAGCGCGTCTTGCGTGGCCTCGAGGTGGCCGCGGTGAGCGGGGAGCCGCTCTCCGCCTGGATTTCTCGCCAACCCTTTGGGGCTCAGCGTATTGCGGCGGTGCGGGTCGGATTGACGGTCCCGAGGGGCATCCTATACGATCAAATCGCGAGCCGCGTGGCTCGAATGATAGACGAAGGCTGGGTGGAAGAGGTTGCCAGACTGCTTGGACAGGGCCTGGACCCGGAGCTGCCCGCGTTTCAGGCCATCGGGTATCGACAGCTCATCCGGCACCTGGAGGGGGAATGGTCTCTGGAGCACGCAATCGGCGAAACGATCCGCGCCACCCGGCGCTTCGCCAAGCGTCAGGAGACCTGGTTCCGGAGAGAGACCGATGTCGCCTGGTTCCCGGGCGATGATCTTAACCGTCTGATTCCTAGAGTACTTGAACATGTCAAGCACAGGGGTCTCGGGAGGGCGTATGGCCAAGCACAACATTAACATCCAAGACGGTTATCTCTTCCAGAGCCTGAAGGAAGGGCAGACGATGTCCCTGGAGCTGGTGACGGGGCGTCAGATGCTCGGGCGCCTGAAGCGCTTCGACCGGTTCGCCGTGGTCATCGAGAGCGAGGGGAAGGAAATCCTCATCTACAAGCATGCCATCGCGACCATTGCGGCAGCGCCTCACCCCGCGGCTTAGGGTGGGGGGGCTCACGCGCCGGCTCCAGACATCTGTGGCGCCGCTCGTGGCGGCGGTCCTCCTGGGCGCCTGCGCGTCCCAGCCGGCGCCGCCTCCGCGCCCGCCCGAGAAGCCGCCGGAGCTCAACCTCGGGCGCGGCGATCGGGCCTATCTGGTCGATCCCCTCGAAGGCTATCCGGAGCAGGTCGACCCCGGCCGCCGGGAGCGCCTGGAGCGCGCCTGGCACGATCTGCTGGAGCGCGCCGACGTCGCCGGAGCGCGGGCGACGGCCGGCGAGCTCGCCGCCGTCGACGCCAACCTGCTGCCGGCCGCGGTCCTCACCGCGCAGACCGACTTCGCCGAGGGGCGGCCGGTCGACGTGGTGACCCGGCTGGTGCCGGTGGGCGACCGCTATCCGGCGTATGTGGCGAGCCAGCTCCTCCTCGGCCGCGCCGCCGAGCAGGCCGGGGACATCCCGCTCGCCTACGCCGCCTTCCGCGCCATCGCGACGCGCAACCAGCTCGCCTTTCAGCGCCTCGGCGAGCTGCATCCGCGGGCCATGGAGATCCTCGGGAACCGGCTCCAGGAGGCCTTGCGGACCCACCGGCTCGACGAGGCCGACAAGCATCTGGCTCTCCTCAAGAGCTGGGGTCCCGCGGAGGCGGTCACGCTGGAGGGGGCGCGCGCGCTCGCCGTGGCGCGTGGCGACCGGGCCGCCGAGCTGACGGCGATCCGGGAGCTGTCGGCGCGGCGGCCGGACGACCGCGGTCTCCTCGAGCGGCGGGCGGAGCTGGAGGTCGCGGTCGGCGATCCCGGCTCGGGCCTGCAGATCGCCCAGGATCTCTACGACCGCGATCCGCAGAACCCGAGCCTCGCCGAGAAGCTGGCCGCCGCGAAGTTCCGCTGGCGCCTCTCGCTGCTGCCGGAAGGCGTGCAGGAGGTGGCCGCCAAACCCGAGCTCACCAGGAGCGATCTCGCCGTGCTCCTCTACTGGCTCATCCCCAACGTGCGCTATGCGCGGCCCACCAACGGGCGCATCGCCACCGACATCCTGGACCATCCGCACCAGGAGGAGATCGTGCGCGTGGTCAATCTCGGGCTGATGGAGGTCGATGCCACTTTGCATCGCTTCTCGCCGGCCGCGGCGGTGCGCTGGGGGACGGCGCTGCGCGGCCTGACCCGCGTCCTGGACGGCTTCGCCGGCGAGGAGGTCACCTGCCTCGGCAACGCCGGCAAGGGGCAGGCGTCGCAGGGCGCCGTCTGCGCCGCCGCGGCGGGCTGCGGGCTGGTCCCCTCCCAAGACGACTGCCAGATGGGAGCGCCGCTTTCGGGCGGCGATGCCGTGGAGCTCATCCGGCGCACCCTGAAGCTCCTGGGCGGCTCGTGAGATTCACCATTCCCAACTTCCTGTCGCTGCTCCGCATGGGGCTCGTGCCGCTGTTCATCATCGCGGTGATCGACGGCGAGTCCCGCAAGGCCCTCCTCATCTTCCTCGTCGCCGGCGTCACCGACGCGCTGGACGGTTTCATCGCCCGCTTCGCCAACCAGAAATCGCTTCTCGGCGCCTACCTCGACCCCATCGCCGACAAGCTGCTGCTGACCTCGGCCTACGTGACGCTGTCGATCCCGCAGCTCAACCACGGCGCGCCCATCCCGATCTGGATCACCGTCCTGGTGCTCGCCCGCGATCTGCTCATCGTGGTGATGGCCCTCGTCCTCTACCTCGCGGTGGGGGTGCGCAGGTTCCCGCCCTCGGTCCTCAGCAAGATCACCACCCTGGTGCAGGTGACGGCGGTGGGCCTGGTCCTGGTCTCGGCGTTGTGGCCGAAGCTCGAGCCGCTGGCGAGCTGGCTGGTCTATGCCGTGGCTTTCCTCACCCTGGCTTCCGGGCTCGACTACGTTCTCCGCGCCAACCGGTTGCAGGTCGCGGAGTAGGGGCGTTCTGGTACCATCCAATCAGGATGTCCGACTTCGTCCATCTCCATCTCCACAGCCAATACAGCCTGCTCGACGGGGCGAACCGCCTCGACGACGTGATCGCCGCCGCCAAGGAGGCGGGGATGCCGGCGCTGGCGCTCACCGACCACGGCAACATGTTCGGCGCCATCGAGCTCTACAACCGGGCGCGCGCCGCCGGCATCAAGCCCATCCTCGGCATGGAAGCCTACGTGGCCCAGGGCGACCTCCACGACCGCACGCCCGGCAGGGGAAGCAGCAACCACCTGGTGCTCCTGGCCGCGAACGAGACCGGGTACCGCAACCTCCTGAAGCTCACCTCGACCGCCTACCTCGAAGGCTTCTACTACAAGCCGCGGATCGACAAGGAGCTGCTGGCGCGGCACAGCGAAGGGATCATCTGCCTCTCCGCCTGCCTCAAGGGGGAGATCAACGAGAAGATCGTGGCCAACCAGGAGAAGGAGGCCGAGGCCACGGCGCGCGACTTCCTGGAGATCTTCGGCGAAGGGAACTTCTTCCTGGAGATGCAGGACCACGGGATCCCCGAGCAGCGGCTGGCCAACGACGTCCTGCGCCGCATCTCCCGGCGCACCGGCATCCCGCTGGTGGTGTCGAACGACTGCCACTACCTGCGCAAAGACGACGCCTTCGCCCATGACGTCCTGCTCTGCATCGGCACCCAGAAGACCTTCGCCGACCCCGACCGGCTCAAATACGCCTCCGACAACTTCTATCTGAAGTCGGCCACCGAGATGCATGCGCTCTTCCCCGACGACCACGGAGCCATCGAGCGCACCCTGGAGATCGCCGACCGCTGCAACCTGGTGATCCCCACCGGCACTTTCCACCTGCCGGAGTTCCCCGTGCCCGACGGCTACACCCTGCAGTCGTTTTTCGAGAAGACGGCCCGCGAGGGCCTGGACGAGCGTCTGGCCGAGCTGCGCCGGCGGAACGGTCCGGGGCTCGCCCGCCACGGCGAGGCGGTCTACCGCACCCGGCTCGAGCACGAGATCAAGGTCATCGAGACGATGGGTTTCCCGGGCTACTTCCTGGTGGTCTGGGACTTCATCCGCCACGCGCGGGAGAACGACATCCCGGTGGGCCCGGGCCGCGGCTCGGCCGCCGGCTCCGTGGTGGCCTACTCGCTGCGCATCACCGACATCGACCCGCTGCAGTACGACCTTCTCTTCGAGCGCTTCCTGAATCCCGAGCGCATCAGCATGCCGGACATCGACATCGACTTCTGCATGCGCCGCCGCGGCGAGGTCATCCAGTACGTGGGCGAGAAGTACGGCCGCGACCGCGTGGCCCAGATCATCACCTTCGGGACCCTGGCCGCCAAGGCCGTCATCCGCGACGTCGGCCGCGTCATGGGGCTCCCGTACACCAAGGTGGACCGCATCGCGAAGCTGATCCCCGACATGACCAAGTCGCTCGCCGAGGTGGCCAAGGCGGAGCCGCTGGCGGGCGAGGTGGCGCGGGATGCCGAGGTGCGCCAGATCGTCGAGGTGGGGAGCCGTCTCGAAGGGCTCACCCGCCACGCCTCCGTGCATGCCGCGGGCGTCGTCATCACCCCCAGCCCGCTCGACGAGCTCGTCCCTCTCTACAAGGCCACCAAGGGAGACGAAGAGCAGATCATGACCCAGTGGGACATGAACGTCATCGAGAGCCTCGGGCTGCTCAAGATGGACTTCCTGGGTCTGCGCACGCTCACCGTCCTCGACGACGCGGTGAAGATCGTGCGCCAGCAGGGGACCCCTCTCGACCTCGACGAAGTGCCGCTGGACGATCCGGAGACCTTCCGCATCTTCTCCGAGGGGCAGACGAGCGGCATCTTCCAGTTTGAGTCGCGCGGCATGACCGACCTGGTGCGACGGGTGAAGCCGTCGCGCTTCGAGGACCTCGCGGCGCTGAACGCCCTCTACCGGCCGGGCACTCTGACCTCCGGCATGGTGGAGGAGTACATCCAGCGCAAGCAGGGGAGGAAGTTCAACTATCTCACGCCCGAGATGAAGCCGATCCTGGAGGAGACCTACGGCGTCATCGTCTACCAGGAGCAGGTGATGCTCATCGCCGTGGCGGTCGCCGGCTTCACCATGGCCGAGTCGGACACGCTGCGCAAGGCGATGGGCAAGAAGAAGGCCGACGTCATGGCCAAGATGAAGGCCAAGTTCGTGGACGGCGCCGCCGCCCGCGGCGTGCCGCGCGAGAAGGCCTCGTCGCTGTGGGACCACATCGAGCCCTTCGCCGGCTACGGCTTCAACAAGAGCCACAGCGTCGCGTACGCGAATCTGGCCTACAAGACAGCCTATCTGAAGGCGCACTACCCGGTGGCCTTCCTGTGCGCAATGCTCAACTCCGAGCTCTCCTCCTCGGAGTCGATCGCCAAGTACATCGCCGAGTGCCGCAACATGGGGATCGCTCTCCTGCCGCCGGACATCAACGAGAGCAGCTTCCCGTTCACCGTGGTGGGCGAGCAGATCCGCTTCGGTCTCGGCGCGGTCAAGGGGGTAGGGTCCTCGGCCATCGATTCGGTGCTGGAGGCGCGGCGGCGGCTCGGTCGGTTCCGCAGCGCCGCCCAACTCGCCTCCGAGGTGGATCTGCGGCTGGTCAACCGCAAGGTGCTGGAGTGCCTGGTCAAGGCCGGCGCCTTCGACAGCCTGGGGGCCGCGCGCCACGCCCTTTGGGCCTCCCTCGACGCCGTCCTCGAGTTCGGCCAACGGCGGCGCAAGGAGCGCGACGAGGGGCAGGCGAGCCTCTTCGGCGCGCTGCTGGGCGGCGGCGACTCCGGCTCTCAGGCGCTGGAGCCGCAGCCCGATCTGTCCGCGCCGGCCTGGCCGGAGAAAGAGCGGCTGCGCGCCGAGAAAGAGGCGCTTGGCCTCTACTTGAGCGGCAACCCCATGTTGGAGCTCAGCGAGGCCCTCGAGCGGCTGACCACCCACACCCTGGCGGACTTGAAGGAGCTCAAGGAGGCGATCGAGGGCCAGGTCACCGTCGGCGGGCTGGTGAGCGGCTTCAACCGCGTGAAGATCAAGAGCGGGCCCAATGCCGGCCGCTTCATGGGCCGCTTCGTCCTGGAAGACTTGACCGGCAGCCTGCCGGTCACGCTCTTCGCCAACCAGCTCGAGAAGCTCGGCAACCAGGTCGTCGACGATCGGGCCGTCCTGGTGAAGGGGCAGGTGCGCGAGCGGGGCACCGACGTCGAGCTGATGGTCGAGGACATCGTGCCGCTGGAGAAGCTCGCCGGCCGCCCAGTGGTCGGCGTCGACGTCCTCCTCAACGGCACGGCCTCGCAGAGCCTCCTCCTGCAGCTCAAGGACGTCCTCATCGAGCATCCGGGGGATGTCCCGGTCACCCTGAAGCTCAAGCTCCCGGACTGCACCGTCAACATCGCCGCCCGCGAGACCTACAAGATCGATCTCTCGCCCGAGGTCAAGTCAGGCATCGAGCAGCTCCTCGGGCAGGGGACGGTCCGGGAGCGGTACTCGCAGGGCGCGTAGCCGAAGGAGAAAGCCGTGAACGCTGTGACACTGAAAAAAGCCAAGCGCAACCTGGAACAGCTCGTCGAGCAGGTGATCGCGGATGCGGAGCCCACGATCATTGTCACGGAGAGCGGTGATCGGGTCGTCTTCCTGCCGCTGGATGAGTACAACTCTTGGAAGGAGACCCTCTACCTGCTGGCAAATCCCGCCAACGCGGATCACCTGCGGCGTTCGATCGCCGAGGCCCAGGCGGGCGAGGTGCACGAGCGAGAGCTCCTCGAAGCATGAGGCTGGTCTTCACACCGGCGGCCTGGGAGGATTACCTCTGGGTCCAGGAGCACGACCGTAAGCTGCTGAAACGTGTCAATCTCCTCATCAAAGACACGCTCCGGGCGCCCTTCGAAGGCATCGGCAAGCCTGAGCCCCTCAAAGCCGACCTGGCAGGGCACTGGTCGCGGCGAATCACCGACGAGCATCGCTTGGTCTATACCGCGACGGCGACGGAAGTCACGATCATCGCGTGCCGGTACCACTACAAGTAACCTCGGTCTTCCGGCATGGAGATCCTCTCCACCCACATCAACGCCGACTTCGACGCCCTCGCAGCCATGGTCGCCGCGTCGCGGCTCCATCCGGGGGCGCGGCTGTTCTTTCCAGGGTCGCGGGAGGAGTCCGTGCGCAGGATGCTGGAGAGCGGCCTGGTGGAGATCTCCGAGCTCAAGCGCAAGGATGTCGATCCGGCGGCGATCACCCGGGTGATCCTGTGCGACGTGCGCCAGCGAGACCGCATCGGGATCGTCGGCGAGTGGCTGGCGGCGCACCCGGGGATCGAGGTCTGGGCTTATGACCACCATCCAGCCGCGGAGTCCGACTTGCCGGTTGCGGGCGGGATCGTCGATCCGGAAGCGGGATCGACGTCGACGCTGCTCGTCGAGGAGATGCAACGGCGAGGGCTGGCCTGCACCTCGGCCGAGGCGAGCCTCCTGCTCCTGGGCATCTACGAGGACACCGGCTCCCTGACCCACGCCACTACGGGGCGGCGCGACCTCGCGGCGGCGCTCTGGCTGTTGGAGCGCGGTGGGGATCTCGGGGTCGTTCGCCGTTTCGTGACCCGTCCGCTGGGCGCCCGGCACCTCGACATCCTGCACCGCATGACGCAGCGGCTGGAGGTCCACCGCATCCGCGGGCACCGGGTCGGCCTGGTCGAGCTCGACCTCGGCGGCTATGTGGAGGAGCTCGCTCCCCTGGTCTCCCGGTGTCTCGAGATCTTCGAGCTGCCGCTGCTTTTCGCTCTGTTCAGCGAGGCGGAGAACGACCGCGTCACCGTGATTGCGCGCGGCGAGCTCTCCGGCTTCGATCTCGGCCAGGCGCTGGCGGAGATGGCCGGCGGCGGCGGCCACGCCACCGCGGCGGCGGCGCGGCTCAAGGGGAAGACGATCGTCGAAGCGCGCGAAGAGCTGCTCGCCTTCCTGCGCCGCGCTCTTCCGCCATCGGCGCGGGCGCGCGACCTCATGATCACGCCGTTCTATGAGCTTCCCTCGTCGACCCCGGTGGACGAGGCCAAGGCGAGGCTGAACGCATGGCGGGTCACGGCAGCCCCGGTGGTCGATCCGGGGCGGCAGGGGCGGGTGACCGGCGTGGTGACCCGCACGCTCCTCGACGCCGCGATCCAGCACGGCCTGGGCAGCCGGCCGATCGAGCGAGTGACCGCCGCCGAGGTCGCCTGGGTCGACCCGGACGCGCCGGCGGAGGAAGTGGAGGAGCGGATGCTCAGCCGCCGTCCCCGCTTCGTCCTGGTGGGCGACGCGGAGGCCGGCCGGCCCCTGGGTCTGATCACCCGTATGCAGGTCCTGAGGCACCTGCACGGTCGCCTCACCGCCTTCGAGGAGCGATTGGACCGCCGCGCCGAGCAGCAGCGCGAGAGGCGAGAGAAGATCGCCAAGCTTCTGGCCCGCCGCCTACCGGACTTCCTGGCGCGGCGGATCGAAACCGTGGCCAGGGTCTCCCACGAGATGGGCGTCCCGGTCTACCTGGTGGGCGGCTTCGTGCGCGATCTGCTCCTGGCGCGGGACCTGCTGCGGGATCCGGGCGACGTCGACCTGGTGGTGGAGGGCGACGGCATCGCCTTCGCCTCCCGCTTGGCGGCAGCGCTGGGAGGCCGGGTGCGCGAGCACCGCGCCTTCCTCACCGCGGTCGTGATCGACCCGGAGGGCTTCCACATCGACGTGGCCACGGCGCGCAGCGAGTTCTACCGCGCTCCGGCGGCGCTGCCCGAGGTGCAGATGTCGGCGCTCCGCCAGGACCTCTTCCGGCGCGACTTCACGATCAACACCCTGGCCATCCGGTTGGGGCCGGAGCCGGTCCCCGAGCTGATCGACTACTTCGGCGGCCGTCACGACCTCAAGGAGAAGACGCTGCGTGTGCTGCACAGCCTCTCCTTCATCGATGATCCGACGCGCGTCCTGCGCGCCGTGAGGCTGGAGCTGCGCCTCGGCTTCCGCATCTCCTCCGAGACGTTGCGCCTGGTCGAGGTGGCCCTGGCCGAAGGGATCTTCGATCACCTCTCCGGCGCCCGGTTGCGCGAGGAGTTGGAGCTGCTCCTCGACGATCCTGCGCTGGCGCTGCGCGGCATCGACCGGCTGGCGGAGCTGGGGATCCTGCGCGTCCTCCATCCCCAGCTCGAGATGACGGACACTGCGCGCGAGCGCCTGCGCGCCGCCCGTGCCGCCTGGGACTGGTACAAGCTCGCCGGCCTCGCCGAGCCGCCCGTCCAGCCGTGGCGGCTGCTCCTCATGGCCCTGGCGGCGGACCTCGACGTCCAGGACCGCCGACGGCTCGCCGATCGTCTTCTCCTCGCCGGCGAGGACCGCCGCCTTCTCACCGGCTTCGCCCAGCG
>Ga0075436_100000580_pt1 | contig 23913 bp, 20 predicted proteins | sample RhiMethybrSRZTD5_FD_75303 | JGI IMG/M metagenome (GOLD analysis project Ga0075436, IMG submission 75303) | Populus rhizosphere microbial communities from Tennessee, USA - Rhizosphere MetaG P. TD hybrid SRZTD5 | ecosystem: Host-associated > Plants > Roots > Rhizosphere > Soil | place: USA...
GCTCGTTCGGCACAAGGCGCGCCATTACCTCCTCGCCTTCGACGAGCGCCCGGCTGATCTTGCCGGATTCGCCGACGTCGCCGACGAAAAGACATTCGATGGACGCTACTACGCGAGCATCAGAGGCGTCGGAGGTCGCGTGACGGTCTCGGGCATCGAGTATCTGAACCAAGCGGCACGTGGCGGCTTCAACACGATCGCTCATGAGTTTGCTCACCAGGTTCATATCGCGGCGCTCGGAAAATCCGAAGTAAAGAAGATACGAAAACTGTACGAACGCGCGCGAAAGGAAGGAAAGACACTGGACTACTACGCCGCGGCGAACGAGTACGAATACTTCGCGCAGGGGTACGAAGCTTTCATAGCGAAGGGCAAGCGCCCATCTGCGGGAGTTACTGCTCGACACACGAGCGACGAACTGCGATCTCGTGATCCGGAGCTCTACACTTTTTTTCTGAAACTCTGCGGCAAGTCGCAAACTTCGGGGCGATGAAGCGGCGCGAGTCGGTTGCTTGACAAGAATAATTCGCGCGTGCGACTATGCAGGCTGCGCTTTTCCAGTGAGTGGCAGTCAGCAACGCCGATTGCTTCGCACGCATCCCAAAGTTGGACCAAATTCAGGAAAATAGAAGATTAGCTCGTTAGGTTTTTCAGCGATGCTTGTATAAAGAAAGTCAGGGAGGAGTAATCGTCAGATGAAACGATCACTGCTAATGATTTCGATCCTCACGTTCTTGTTCGCGCTGTCTGTACCGTTCGCGGTAGCGCGAACGATGATGCGCGACGCCGTCGTCCAGGACCAGGCTGAAGCTGAGGCCGCCGCCTACAAAGCCTGGTACGATGCCAACAATGCAAAGGACTACGCCAAGGCGATGGATTTGGCGAAGGCTTACCTGGATAAATTCCCGAGCGGCAAATATGCGAGCTATTTGAAAGACAAATGGATTCCCCAGATGCGCGGGTATTTTTTCAACCAGGCTGTCCAGTCAAAAAACATGTCTGACATGCTTCGGCTTGGAAAAGAGGTGTTGGCAAGCGATCCCGACAACATCGATTACCTTTGGGTGATGATCAATCAGCTTCGCGTCAGAGAGATCTATGGTTCTCCTCCGGACTTTTCGCACGCGTCTGATTATGCCGACTTCGTTCAGCGCATCTCACGCCTCATCGAAGCGGGCAAGATGCCAACGGGCGTGAAGGACTTCAAAAAGGACGCCACGCTGGCTTTTTTGAATTACGACCTCGGCGTGATCGAAGCTCACAACAAGAACATTGACAAGGCGATTGATTACAATACGAAGGCAGCCACTCTCGATCCGACGGCGCCCGCTTACTACTTCGCTTGCGGGTCGCTGCATCAACAGAAGTACGCGAGCGCGGCTCAGAAGTATCAGGCTTACCCGGAGGCTGATCAGGCAGCGGTCAATGACAACAAGCCGGATGCAAAGCCCGAAGTAAAAGCCGCGCTCGATGAAGCGAACAAGCAAGCCGACGCGGTAATCGACTGTTGGGCACATTACGTAGCCCTCACTACAGACAAAAAGGAATACGATGCTGTGCGCGGAAAGGTCGAGACGGAACTGGGCAAGCTATACAACTACCGTCATCCCGACGCGCCGGCTGGTCTGCAAAAGTTGATCGAGCAATACCGCACCGGAGCGCCGCCCGCTTCGAGCAGCACATCGGCGAAGCCGCCCGAATCAACTACCGCGCGCGCCAAACCCGACGTGAAGAAGCCTTAGCTGCTCTCGCTCGATTAGAAATCGGTGAAGCCAGCCTCCTTCGAGGCTGGCTTTTTAGTTTTGAATTTGAGACTCGGCTGCTTCCGCTCAAAAGGTGACAGCTTCACGCTTCGATGTGATATATTGTGAACGCGCGCCCGTGATTGCGCGATCGTTTCTATGATTCTATTGGAACGAGAAAAACTGCTTTCGCAACTCGAGCAAAAGATCGGCTATTCGTTCCGCTCGCGCGCGCTGCTTGATCGATCTCTAACCCATCGCTCATTCGCCAACGAACGAGTCGGCGAGAACTGTCAGCACAACGAAGCGATGGAATTTCTGGGCGATTCAGTGCTTGGTTTCGTGGTCAGCGCGTGGCTGCTGGAACGCTTTCCGGATCTATCGGAAGGAAAGCTGTCGAAGATGAAAGCCCATCTCGTAAGCGAGTCGCGGCTCGTTGAATTGGCCGAAACTTTGGATCTAGGCAACTACATTCTTCTGAATCGAGGCGAGGAAAAAACCGGAGGCCGCCAGAAGCGCGCGCTGCTTGCGGATGCCTACGAAGCGTTGATCGGTGTGCTCTACATCGATGGCGGAATCAATGTCGCAGAACGATTCCTGCGGCGCGAACTGCGAGAGAAACTCTCGAGCATCGATCCTTCCTCGATGATCGGCGCGGATTACAAATCGGCACTGCAGGAGAGGCTACAGGGCGTTGGCGGACCCAGCCCGGAATACGTAGTGGTTGAGGTGCTTGGTCCGGATCACCGCAGGACTTTTCGAGTCGAGCTTCGCATCGGCGGCAGCGCGGTAAGCACCGGCGAAGGCCGCACAATTAAGCTCGCACAACAGGAAGCGGCGCGCATCGCACTTGATCCCCAGGACGATGTTCCCGGTTTAGCACCAGAACAAAAGCGAATCAAACCAGATAACAAATTGGACGATTACACTCCCGGCGAAGACGATTTCTCAGCCGAGACCAATAGCGACCTCGAAGCATTGAGTGTCACCGGAGACGCTTGATTGTGAATCTCTGAGACCCTTTGGATAAATCAACCTTATGAGCGATCAGTTGGAAGTGACGACGCAAGAAGAAACGGCCGCGACTGCAAATGAAGCTCCCGCCGGCTCGCGGGTGCGCCCACCTGAAGTGAGGACGGTCGGGACCAAGAAGGAGACCACGCAGGCGCCCTTCAAGAAGAGCGTTGTGCGCGAGTACTTCGAGTCGGCGGTAGTGACGCTGATAATGGCATTGTTCGGAATGACATTCATAGTGCAGGCGGTCAAAGTTCCTACCGGCTCCATGAAGAACACAATCTGGATTCAAGATCACCTTCTGGTGAACAAGTTCGTCTTTGGCCCTGATTCATGGAGAGTTCCCATACTTCCCGAGCGCCCAATCAGGCGAGGCGACATTGTCGTATTCAAGTTTCCGAAAACGCCCGAGACAAACTTCGTAAAGAGAGTGATTGGTCTTCCCGGAGACATGGTCGAGTATGACTCGCGAACGAACACGGTTTACATCAACGGCCAGCCGCTTCCCGAACATCGAGTGTACGTCGAGCCTCAGTACAATAACGATGACGCTTCTCCGCTTGTCCCGGTGCGCGACGATTCGGAAGGACAGAAACCTCAGTGGACGGTTTATTACTACAATAATGAACACGACAGCGTCGCTTCCACCTTCAACGACGACAGTGCAAAGTATGGAACCAGACAGCCATACAAAGTGCCCCTCAAGGGCGATCCGGTTCCGGACGAAATCAAGAGCGACCCCCAGCTTCAACGAATCTACGATGCTAATAATGACGGCTTGTATGATGCGGACCAGTACTTCTGCATGGGTGACAATCGCGACAACAGCCTCGACAGCCGGTATTGGGGCACCGTTCCGCGAAGCAGCATTGTCGGCCGCGCGATGTTTGTTTATTGGTCAATCGATCGCAACAACGACGGCGAAGGAAGCTCGAACCCCATTCTCGACTTCTTCACGAAGTCCCGTTGGTCACGCACTGGCAAGTTTATCAAGTAGTCGAAGACTTCGATTCCAGCCTACGCACGAGGCGCGTCGGCAACAACGTCGATGCTACTTTCTCCATGCCTGATCACGATTCCGTTGAGTCGCGTTTGGTTCAACTTCGATCGAACATAAGCGACCTCGGACACGCCATCGACTTATACAAGGCAAAGACCGGGGCGGCTCTCGGCGCTGGAGTGTTTTTTCTGTTGCTTGCAGTCGGTGCGGCTTATGATTTGATCGCTGACAAAGGCAAGGCGTGGCTCGCGCTTGGCATTGAGAGAGCTACTCTAGTGTTGATTGCCGCAGGCCTGGCATTGGCGGCGCTGATATTAATGGGCATCGCTGTTGTTCGAGTCAAACGCCGTGACGTCGGCTTGTATAAGCAGCTCGATGAAATGGAGCAGGAGTACGCCGATCTGCTCGAACGAACCGACCGAGACTCATGAGCGCCGCACAGTTTTGTTTGAGATCCGATCCAGTTTGTAGTCAGCGCATTAAGATTTCAATTTGTCTTTGAGCATTTGATCGGCCGCGCCCTTTCCCGCAGTCTTGTGAATACTTACGATGTCACGGCTTGTCTCCGCAACCGAATCGTAGATCACGGCGCAAATCTGATAAGGACTGAATCCTCGATCCATGAATTCTGAAAACAGCGGGATCAGTACCTGTTCGGCGCATTCCTTCAACTCTTGTCCGTCCTGCGTGTAATGATACGGCGATTGTCTTTCAACCAATACTTTTTCCTCTGGACTATTCATTCAACCCTCCGTGTCGAATAATACTTCACGACTTTCCCGACATCCAGTAGTGCGCTGGACAAGGCTTGCTTTTCGGATTTCGCAAAGCTGGTCTCAGTCGTGGATCGCTTGAGGAGCTCTGCTTGCTTCTCTAGAATGACTCTTTATTTCTTGTTGACGGAATTATCAAAATGCTGCGACACGTGATTCACGGATGGGAACGAAAACTCTCGCGTCGAGATGACAACAGGGTCGTCAGACCATTTGAATGGGGAACCGAATTTCTCGACGTTCCCCAATTCGTTGAGAGCTCCAACCGCAATCAACATCGCGATGCAATTTCTCGCTTCAATGAACTAGCAATTCTAGAGAGCGAACTTTATTTTGCGCTGGAAGCCGTGCCTCGATTCGAGATTGACGATGCCTGGCTTACGTTTCGCAGCGCGGTAACGACTCCTTACGAGGAGAACAACACGGCGAGCGCCCGTTACTTTCCCGTCACAGAACCCGGTCACAATCGAAAGAGTTCGCGTTCGCAGGAGATCGCGCGCGCGCGGAGTCGGGCCGTAGTCGTTCTGCCCCATTGGAATGCAAAAGCGCACGAACATGTGGGGCTTTGCGAGTTGCTGAACCGTTCAGGTATTGCGGCACTCCGATTGAGCTTGCCTTATCATGATCGCCGAATGGTTCCCGGGTTTGCTCGTGCTGATTATATGGTGAGCGCAAATCTCGGACGCACTTTACAAGCGAATCGGCAGGCCGTAATCGACACCAAAGCCGCCGTTGCGTGGCTGGCTGCTCAAGGTTACGAACGGATTGGAATCGTCGGAACGAGTCTCGGATCATGCATCGCCTTTCTTGCCTTCATTCATGAGCCGCAGATTCGAGTGGGCGTTTATTATCACGTCTCGAGTTACTTTGGGGACGTCGTTTGGGATGGACTGACAACCGCTCACGTCAGGCATTCGCTTGAGAAAGTTCTCACACGCGACGAAGTACGAAAAGCCTGGCTCGCGATAAGCCCGAATCCTTACGTTAGTCGTTTAAGAGGAGATTCTCGCCGGGGTTTGTTGATTTCGGCTCGCTACGATTTGTCTTTCACGCCGGAACTATCGCGGTTGTTGTTTCAAGAATGCGACCGCCACGGGCTGAGACTTGATCGAAGCGTGCTTCCGTGCGGTCACTACACGCTTGGCCGGGCGCCCTACAAGTATTACGCAGGCTACCTTCTGATGAACTATTTCCGAAAGTATCTTTGAACCCACATATCAAAAGAATCTACTTGATGTGCCTTTGATTGAGTGTTATCGTGTTCACCCATCAGGTTCGCCGCTCGGCGCGATGACAATTTTCGGCCAGGCTTGAAGCACAAAACGGAGTATGCTCGAGTCCGGGGTAACCCTAATGTGCTGGCTGATGCTCAAAGACGACCCGGTGCCTACGCGAATCAACCTGCTCAATCGCCTCACTCAGTCGTGATCCGCATTCAGGTTGCACCCTCTCAAACGGCTGTCTATACGCTGACAGCCACCGGGAATGATGGGAAGCAAGCCACACAAACGGTGACTCTGACTGTTGTGCCCCCGGATTCAGTGCGAATTGTTTTTTTTAGAGTCGATTCTCCAACTATAAACGAAGGTGGAAGAACCAGACTGTGTTATCAGGTGACCGACGCGACCGTGCCTGTGCAGATCGTTTCAAACTTTGGAGAGTCCTTCGTCCTGGGAAGTAGTTGCGCCACTGTCGCGCCCAAGCAAACCACGATTTACACATTGAAGGCCACAGGCTCAAATAGTCACCAGGAACAATCGCTAACAGTGACTGTCGTGCCGCCCGACACACCAGTGATTGATGAATTCAGCGCGCCTTCAGTAGTCGATTTAGGTGGAAGGTTTGAACTTTGCTACCAGGTGCGCAATGCAACCTCAATTCAAATTGACGAGCAGGACCACACATTTCTTTTGGTGTAGAATCCTCGCGGAAGGAGCTGTAACAGTCGTACCGTGACCGCGCGGGAAGGGCCAGTTACTTATACGCTCAAAGCCTCAAAGAATGGTACCGAAGTTCGCAGAAAACTTAATGTCTGGACACGGGAGCCAATATTCGGTCAAGTAACAGTAACGCCGAGTCCCGTCATTGCTGGCGAGTCCGCGGAGTTATGCGCGAGAGTGCTTGACGCCTCCAGCGTGAAGGATATGACGATTAGTCCGGCTGGCGAATTTGTTGGGGATTCTGGCGTCCGAAATGCTCTCGGCCTTCCAACTCTTCGGGAATACTGCTTTAGGATTAAGCCGACCGAAAGAACAACATACACATTCACCGCAACTAGCCCAAGCGGGCAAAGGCAAACCCGTCAGATCACGGTGGAGGTCAAGCAACCCACCTCCATACCGAGAATCAAAAGCTTCACTGCGAGCCCTTCGGCGGTTGCTTCGGGCGAGCAGGTGCAACTCTGCTATGAAGTGGAGAATGCGGATGGGGTCACATTTTCCTGGAGCGCGAGCGAGAAAACGTCAAGACTCATTAAAGTGAGTGAGAGATACAAGACTGCACTGATAATTGCTCAAACGAAGCCAAGCTCACAACAGGGGCCTTCACAGCCACGGTCGCCGCTGTTCGTCAAGGGGAGTAAGAATTGCGTCCCCTTCGGCCCAACTCGAACGACGACCTATGCCATTAAGGCTACGAACAACAGCGGTGAAGATAGCAAAAGCATTACCGTGACCGTGCAGGAAAAGCCTCAAAGAAACGACGGACCCCAGCAGAGTGCTCAAAGCCCAAGCCAGCCAAGCGGCGGATCGTCAACGACAGGCTCCCTTGAGGGAATGGTGGTTGATACATCTCTACAACCAATGGCGAACGTCGTAGTCACAGCTACAAACGCGCTCAACGGAAACAAATATTCAACTAGGACAGATGAGAAGGGCAGTTTTCTTTTACCTTTTCTTCCGCCGGGCAATTACAAGGTTACTGCCTCTATGCGAGGATATTCGAATACGACCATTACGGTGAGGGTCCCACTTAACGCGACTACTATTATTAAGCCGCCGAACATTACACTTCGACGCGCCGACTCCAATAGTAATAAATAACTCATTTGTAGAGACTAATTTCACAAACTATTGGTTTGGGCGATTTTCGGTGTTGTCTTTCGCTGTTGTCTTGAAGCCATTCGATGTCAATGTTAGTATCAGAACGATTTGTACCGGAGCAGTAACGAGCATATGCCTATCTACGAATATGTCTGTGAGAAATGCGGCTCCCGAATCGAGGTCATTCAGAAGGTCAACGACGCCCCGCCAAAGCGATGTCAAAAATGCCGCGGTAAGCTCAAGAGGGCGGTCTCGCGCACAAGCTTCCAACTCAAGGGCTCCGGGTGGTATGCAACTGACTACTCAGGCAAGGACGCGCCCGCAGGCAAGAAGAAGACAGAGTCGATTGCCGACAAGAAGACCGAAGCCACGTCGTCAACCGCTGCTTCGGGCGACGCGGATTAGCTGTTGAAGTGTAGTCTGGAGTTTCTATTAAACTGGCGATGTTATAAGCCAGCCGCTAGAAATATATTTTCCTGTTCTCAACCCCCGCTAGCTAACGGCTACTCATCTGTCCTCAGCCACGTCGAGACAGGCTCTCGCTTCGCTAGTGAAGCGGCACGAACGATGAGCAATCAACATGCGCAAGGAGGCCGTTGCCGTGCGTTCTTAATTGCGGGGGAGAGATGGAGCGCCGCCGTGCGCGGAAAAACCAACTTCGGCGAAGGACAGAGCATCTTAGAAACTGAAAAGAAAGACGAAACGTACTGATAAGAAGAAAGGGGAATAAGATGGCTAGCTTCCGCGACCCCGCGAGGACATTCGAACCGATTGAAGTAATTGAACGACTACTTGAGATTACGGACTATCTGGGCCACGAGCCCGTGCTATACATCTCGTCAAGCAACGACCTGGCTACGTATCTGGATTCGTTTGGTTTTGATATCTACAGCTTGACCGCAAACACAAGCGCTGCCTTCGGAACTGCTTCACGAAGCGTGTCTGTCTTGCCAAACGGAAGCCGTTCGCATGATAGCCTGACAGCGCACTGAAAGTCTCAAATCGCATAAAAGGAGGGCAAGAGTGTATTCCCACTCTTGCCCTCCTTTTATTTAATGCTCTGCTCTTTACTTATCCTCGCTTTTGTCCCTTTCTTATCTCCAAGCCTTGTTTTCGTGATTCAAGAAGATCGCTCCTGAGAAGTTCGGCCAATCTAATATCGCCGCTGCTGACGATCTTTCGTTTTGACATCGTCGCCCCTCCGAATACGGGAAGCGGTGATAACTGTCCCGCTTTGCGTGCGCGAAGCGCAGTTCGATAACGGGATTCGTGCGGATTGATCGCGTAGGCGGCTCGAAAGTGTTCCTGTGCGAGAAGCACGTTTTCCTGGCGAAGATAAATCAGTCCGAGGTGGTAAAGCGCAGCGTCGAATTTCGGATCGATCTCAACACAACGACGCAGGTGACGAAGGGCCACCTCAGATCGCCCTTCTTCCAGATATGCACGTCCAACCAGATAGTGCATTTCCGCGGACGGCTTCAAACTGAGCGCGCGCTTCAAGTGCGTGAGCGCCTCGCGAACTCTGCCTTCGCTTACAAGAATTCGTCCAAGCCCGTAATGAGCGGCAAACGAATTCCGTTTGATCTTGAGCGCTTTTCCGAGATGTCGCTTCGCAGAATCCAGATCGCCATCGTCCCCGCAGATCACCCCAAGCATCAGCCGCGCGATGTAGTTGTCCTTCTCTTCCTGGATCGCGCGTTCGAGATAAGCTCGCGCAAGCACGGGCTTGTTTAAACGGAAAAAGTGCTCGCCAACGAAGAGAGCGACCGCTACATTTGACGGATCGAGAACAAGCGCCTTCTCGAAGTAACGAATGCCCCGCTTTCCGTTTCCTTCGATGAATAAGTCAGCGCCGGTGTCGAGCAGCCGCGCGAACAAATCGAAGTTCTCACCTTCGAAACCTCCGAGCATCCGTTCGATTCGTTTATCAAACTCCTCTTGCTCGCTTGCCTGTTCATAGTGTTTCGCGATGCGATCGCGCCATAACGTTTCCAGCTTACCGCCCTCGACCGCGCCGCGCTCGGACAAGTGCTCAACCAGAGCATCGAGCATCGCGTGATCGTAGAGTCCGCTCGTCGCCTGGCGATGCAGCAGGTCAAGCACAAGCTCAAGCCGGTCCTGGCTGCGCTCGAGTTGAGATTCAAGCGAGCTTATTCGTTCAAGCAGGTGTTCTTCCAGAGTTGGCCTGAGAAGACTCTCGATCCCGCCGTAAGCTTCTGCCGCCGGCGTGCTGGTGATTATCATCAAACGCGCGCCGCACGCCCGGCACGTATCAACATTGTAAGGATTTTGATGAGTGCATTGCTGGCAAAGTATCATCGTTATAAAGCCCAGCTGAAAATTTAATCGCGCAGCGATCCTGCCTTGAAACCGGCTCTGGCAGCCAGTTCTATTTCGCGCGGCTTCCGTTCATTCGGCCCGGTCAGTACTTATAAAACCCTCTGCCAGTCTTACGTCCGAGCCAACCTGCATCGACGTACTTCTTGAGTAGGGGGCAAGGTCTGTACTTTGAATCATCGAAGCCATCATATAACACATTCATTATCGCGAGGCAAACATCCAGTCCGATGAAGTCGGCGAGCTGAAGCGGTCCCATCGGGTGATTCATCCCAAGCTTCATTATTTGATCGATGGCCTCGGGAGAGCCAACGCCTTCGTATAGTGCAAAGATCGCTTCGTTAATCATCGGCATCAGCACACGGTTGGATATGAAGCCCGGTGAATCGCCGACTTCGACCGCCGTCTTTCCCATCGCTTCGGCCAACTCGCGAGTCGCTGAACTCGTTTGATCGGAAGTCGCCACGCCGCGAATGACTTCTACCAGCTTCATAACCGGCACCGGATTCATAAAATGCATGCCGATAAAACGATCCGGCCGAGAGGTCACTGCAGCGAGCCTGGTTATCGATATCGAGCTGGTGTTGCTTGCGAGGATCACCGGCGGCGCGACAACCTTGTCGAGACGACGAAACAGCTCCGATTTCACGGCGAAATTCTCTGTCACCGCTTCAACCACAAACTCTGTTGAACTCAAATCCGCGAGAGCTGTTGTCGTCTTGATTCGTGAGATGATTCCATCTTTGTCATCCAATGTGAGCCGCTCTCTGTCGACGTCGCGTTGCAGACTCTTTCCGATCGTAGAGAGTCCGCCAGCGATGAGTTCGTCCGACACATCATGCATCACGACCTCAAGCCCCGCTCGCGCGGCGGTCTGAGCGATGCCGTTTCCCATTGTCCCGGCGCCGACCACTCCGATGGAATTGATCACGTCAACCTCTCTGCCTAACAAAAACTGTCCTGGATTATAGCCGATCTCGTTGATCGCAAATAGACATTCATGAGACCTCTCCGTTCGATTCTTGCCGAAAAAATTGCACCCGATTCGGACGCAAGGGCGTTATCACTACGAGGGCCGTCATCTCAGGCATTCTGGCATGCGGTTCCGATTAAGTCTTCACAAGCCTATAATGAAGCAATGACGTTAACACCAAACAGGAGAAGTTCATGAAACGAATAGTATCATTGGCATTAATGATGACGATTACGGTGAGCGCCGGATTCGAGCTGGCATCCGCGAAGGCTTCGGCTCAAACAGGCGACGAGCTGCTGCAGTACTTACCCGATGCAAACGGTATAGCCGTGGTCGATTTTCAAAAGATCACAGGCAGCGCATTTTGGTCGACACTCAGCAACGAACAAAAGTTCAAAAGCACAATCGAGAAGGCTGAATCCGAGATCTCCGACGTGGGTGTGAAGCTTGCTGATGTTCGCGCGCTTGCACTCGCCTTCCCGGCTGGGAACATGGGTAGTCCCATTGTTGCGATCACTGGTAGCTTCGATCAAAGCACCGTGCTCGAGCATCTGAAATCCAACGCAAAGATCAAGGTCACATCTGAGAAATACAAGGGCCTTGATCTCTACAAGATCAACCCGGCGGCTGCTAAACCAACCTCTAACGAACCGTCAACAACGAAACAATCCCCTGTTTCGCGCGAGAACGCGTTCGCTTTTCACGATTCTAATACTGTGATTGTCGGCACAGCCGACGGCGTGCGCGCTTCGATCGATGTGATCAGCGGTGGTTCATCGAGCGTCGCACAAGACCGCGTATTGATGGACGCGCTTGCGGAGAACCCTTCGGCGGCGATCAGATTCGCTCTCTCGATCACGCCTGCGATAAGCGGAGCGCTACAATCCAGTGAACTGCCCGTTCCGGATTTTTCATCGATCAAACTAATCTTTGGAGCCGTCGATGTTTCATCCGGGCTGACCCTCAATGCAACGCTGCGCAACGACACAGCGGAACATGCAAAGTCGATCGCTGACAGATTGAATGGATTGTTGTCGATGGCTAAGGGCTACTTGGGTGCCGCGCAAAATGCAAAGACGGCGCCAATCGCTGGCGCGCTCAGCACGGTGAGCATTGTCACCGTCGATATCGATGTGAAAGTTACGGGAAGCGTTCCCGCCGATCTGTTATCTTCTCTGTTTGGCTCTCCAGCTAAGAAGTGAACCCAACAATTCCAAGAGCGGCTCTGTAACGCCAACTCTCTCTCTTGTGCGTCACCGAGCCGCTCTAAACTGCAAGGTTCGTCCCGTTCTCGCGATGACTAATCTGGTTTGATCTCGCAAGCATTTCCCGGATTTCCGCCACGAGCGCAGCAAACTGAATGGGTTTAGTCGCAGCGCGATCGGCTCCGGCATCAAGAGCTTCCTGAGCGACTCCGTTTCCGTAAGCCGTAATCGCCATAATCGGAACATGCTTGACGTTCGGAAGCGAGCGCAGGCGCTTTATCATTTCGATGCCGTTCATGTTTGGCATGTTGATGTCGGTGATGATCATATCGGGTTGTTCGTCGCTGGCCGCATCCAGTCCCGTATTACCATCGCGAGCCGTTATTACTTTGAACGATTCCAACTCGAGCAGCTTAGTCATCATTTCGCGAGTATCCTCGCTATCATCTACGATCAATATTTTCTTCGACACTCTAACAACTCCTTCCCAAGGGAATGATCCTTCACGCGGTTTCAGGCCGCGCGGCTTCACCGCGATCACACTTTCAGACTAACTCGAAGCCGATAAGTGCATCGCGGCTGAAGCGACTTGCTGCCAATGCTGATACGGGGAATCGGTACGATAAAAATCGGTACGCGACGGCATAACAAGCGCACGAGTACGTGGCGAGCAGGAGTGTCTGGTGATTTCGTCGTTGGGTGAGCGGTGATTCTTGCGCTGTCGGTTGCGGCCATCCTCAGGTTGTCCACCTAAAATCTCCTTCTCGCACCAAGCAGTCAACCTAAAGGGTGCGGTGATTATATTTCAATCGAATCTGTGTGTCTATCAAAAAGAAATCCTTTGCTCGCAAGCCCGAATCGACGTTCCTTCGACTTGAATTCTTCTTCGAGCCAGGTATAGGCTTGGCGCTCTATGAGCGATGAAGTAAAGATGTTGGTGGAGCAAGCGAATACTGATTTCTATCGCGCACTCGAGTCGGGTCTTCTCGACAGGATGGATGATGTCTGGGTCCACGAAGATTGGGTGAGATGTGTGCATCCCGGTTGGGACTTGCTGATAGGCTGGCAACGCGTGCGCGAGAGCTGGGAAATGATTTTCGCCGGCGGACAAAAAATGCGAGCGACGCCTTCTGACGTCTGGGTCTATTCCGAGGGCGGCTTCGCCTGGGTGACCTGCACTGAGAACATAACGGTGTTCAATGAATCAAGCTTTGATTCGGCCTTTGCATCGGCGACCAACCTCTTCATTCGCCGCGAGGGCCGCTGGTTGATGGCACATCATCATGCTTCGCCGATTCCAATAGTGGTATCCGATAACTCTCCCGATACAATTCAATAGCTTCCGAATTTTTGGAAGAAAATCCAGAAATTCATTTCCGATGACTTGAGCTTAGAGACCAGTCGAAAGCGATCCTTCTTATAAATGAAGGCGCCTTCGACACTTAGCAATGCAGCCTATCGGCAATTGAAGGCGGAACTGAGGTTGCGTGATTTTTTTCAGGTGTTCGCCACAGCCAAACACAACAATAACCACATCACCAACCCCTGACATCACTCAGGAAAGGAGAGCAGTATGATAAGACGTTGCATGAGTCTGCTAACGCTGATTGCAATGCTCGCGTCGGTGTTGGCGGTCGGCTACGCGCAAACCGCAACTGCCACGATCGTGGGAACAGTTCTCGATCCGCAGGGCGCAGTCGTGCCCAACGCCGCCGTGGTGGCAAAGAACGTGGACACGGGGAGGGAGCGAACAACAAAATCAACCTCCGAAGGGTTCTATAGGTTCGACAACCTGCCGCCAGGCGTTTATGACGTGAGCGCGGAAGCACAGGGTTTCAGCAAGGCTGAAGCCAAGTCCGTTCGCCTTCAGGTTGGTGAACAAAGAGACGTGAACTTCAACATGGTCGTCACGGGCACTACGGCGACGGTAAACATTACCTCAGCCGAGCCGCTTGTCGAGACGAGCAAGACCGATGTCTCGAGCGTCATCGACAGCAAGCAAGTTGCTACTCTTCCAACGACGACAAGTTTCAACGGCATCGGCGGGGTAGCGAACGACTATGCCGGCCTCGCATCGATCGCGCCGGGCGTGAAATACGATTTTACCTCCATTTCAAGCGACTTGATCGGGCCAGGCGCTGTCAACAACCGCGGCATTCAAGTCAACGTCGACGGTGGAACGATCTCGGATCAGGTTGTATCGGGACGCGATTCGCTGGGAGCATCGGTCGAAGAAGTGAAAGAGTTCCAGGTGCTGACCAATAGTTACAACGCCGAATACGGTCAGTCCGGGGGCGTCGTGCTCAACGTGATTACCAAGTCGGGCACTAACGCTTTTCACGGTGATGGACACTATTACACTCGGGGTCGAAACCTTACTGCTTCCAACTTCTTCTACAACACCAGCGACGCGGCGCTCTTCCGACGCGCTCCGTTTCACAAGTATGAAGGAGGATTCACCGCGGGCGGACCGCTGATCAAGGATCGCACGTTTTGGTTTACGAGTTACGAGCAAACAAGACAAGCGACGCCTCTTCAGCTGACTCCTCCCGGAGGCTCGATAAATCTCACGCAGCCGACGAAGGAATTGTTGTGGTCGGCCAAAATTGACCACAAGCTCTCGACTAATAACAGCCTGTCGGTGCGGTTCAACCAGCAACGCGACATACAAGACAACCTGCTGGTGCAGATTGCCAACTTTGCCGCGCCGGAATCTCTCGTTGCTTCAATCGTCCATGATCACACGCTAAACATCTCGTTGACTTCGACTCCTACACCGCACATTGTCAACGAGGGGCGATTCTTCTGGCACCGCCTCCTGAGCGCGACGCCGGATAAGACGGACAAACCGGGCCAGCAAGGCGCGAACTTCTATGTTGGTGCAGCGTTCTGCTGCCCGCAGGGCGCGGATCAGAATCGCTACCAGTACATAGATAACCTGTCGTGGACGCATGGAGCGCATACGGTCAAGTCCGGCATCAACATAAGCCACTTCCCGTACTTCTCACTGTTCACGCAATTCCACTTTGGCTTGTACAAGGGCTTCCCAAGACCTGCGCCCAATCCCGGACTCCCGACGCAATTCCAGGTTGGAATCGGACCGGCGCAAGTTCACGCGACCGACAATATCTACGGCGCGTACGTTCAGGATACCTGGAAGCTGAAGCCGAACTTCACTCTGAACTACGGAGTCCGTTACGACGTGGAAGACGGAGCCTTTAAGGGTGGGACGATCAAATCCAGCGTGAAGGGTGGATGCGTCCAAGGCAATGGCATAGTTCCGGCGTGCTCGTCCGATCACAACAACTGGCAACCGCGAGTCGGCTTCGCGTGGAGTCCGCACTATGATAGCGGCTTCATGCATACGATTTTCGGCGGGCCGGAGAAGTCAGTGGTTCGGGCGTCATTCGCCGAGGTGACTCAGCTCGCTTACCTCAACGTTTCGCTTGACTCGTTGAACTTCGACGGAGTCAACCTGTTCACCACGACGTTCAGGCAGCCGTCGGTTCTCGCTTTCTTCCCGAACCGGCCGCCAGACAGCTTTCTCTCAACGCTGAGACCGGCCGGTTTCTTCGGACGCGTTCGGCCGATTTCCAACGACCTGCGCAATCCTGAAGTTCGCCACTACAACTTCTCGATAAGCCGTCAGTTCGGACAATCGTTTGTCATGGATGTCGGATACATAGGAGTGCTCGGGTATGGACTGTTTGGCGAACGGGACAGGAACTTCCCGATCATCAAAGCTGATCCGGCTCATCCCGGATTCTCCTACTTCGTTGGGAGGCCCGACCCGCGCCTCGACGCGGTTCGGACGAATGAGAACTCGCGCACGTCGGCCTACCATGGACTGATCGTGAGCTTTACTAAGCGGCTGTCTCATCACCTTCAATTCCAGGGAGGCTATGTCTTTTCGAAGCAGCTTTCGTCATCGGAAGACTTCTTCGGGTTGTCTGAGCCAGGCGACGTCACCAACGTTCGAGCGGAACGCGCCCTGGCGCAGAGTGACACTCGTCATCAGGGCAATTTCGGCCTTGTTTGGGACACCGAGAAGTTGACCGAACAATCGTTCGTTAAACACATTGTGAATAACTGGACGATCGGCGTAATTGGTCAGTTACAATCCGGACGACCGTACCCGGTATCGACGGGCGACGTGCCGTTCGCGACTTCCGCATTCTTCGGCGCGGGCAACGAGAGTCAGCAGCGTCCGAACATTCTGCCGGACGGAACAATTGTCGCGACCAACATCGCCTCGGCGTTCGGAACGAACCTCAACATCAGTCAAGCGGGACACGCGATTTGCCATTGCCCGCAGACGACGTTCCTGGCGCCGGCCGATGCCGACCCGCGTGGTTCGATCGACACGATTACGGGCGATTTGGTCGACTTCCAGTTTGTTAACGGTAACCTGGTTCGTAACGCTGGACACGGCGACCCCTACTATCGCTTCGATATGTCGCTGATCAAGGCGTTCTCATTCAAGGAGCGGATGCGTCTGGAGTTCAAGGCAGACTTCTTCAACATCTTCAACCATCCGCTCTTCCTGCTGTTTAACACTAACGACGTGCTCAGCTTGATGGCGCCCAGCCTTGATCCGAACTGCCGTGGGTGTCTCAACGTTTTCACTGGCCGTTACATCGGCGCTGACGGACGAGCACTTAAGATCCAGGATCTCCAGCACGGTCGTGTGAGTCGCGATCTTCAGAATGGGATCTTCGCGACTCTCAATCCTGGAGGCAATCGAGGACAAGGTATTGGCGATCCGGCAGCCACTGACATAAGCAGAACGGTCCAGTTGTCGGTTCGCTTCAAGTGGTAAGAACCCGCCCAACCATCGGTCGGGCGCAATCTAGGCGGGCTCACTCAGCCCGCCTCGTCTTTTGACATAAACGCTTGTTCGCCCGTCAACACAGAACCGGCTCCCAGAGCCAGTTTCAGGGTTTCAGTTTCGGGGCTAGTTCTAACTATTGTCTTTGACGCGGGCGTAACTCTGCAATCTGCTGGCGAACTCGAGGCGCATCGGCGGCCTCAGGCTTGTCCTTGAGATAAGCTTCCAACTCGGCAATCGCATCTGCAATTCGATCCCTGCGAACGTAAAGCTGGCCGAGGTAGTAATGAGCAACCGCAATGTCACTTCCTCCAAGCGCGATCGCTCTGAGCAATTCGTCCTCAGCTTCATCGGCGCGATCCGTCTTCCAAAGCGCTATCCCCAGATAAAGATGCGCCAGCGGAGAACTGGCGTCGATCGTTATCGCAGATCTCAAGTGCGGCTCGGAGCCCATGAAATCCTGTCGCCGGACGTGTGCAATTCCAAGATTGAGTCGCGGGTTGAACGCTCCAGGATCAAGCTGAGCGGATTTATCCAGCGCATGAATCGCGTCGTCAATTCGATCGAGCTTGAGGTAGATAATACCGAGATCATTGTAGGCCTGGACATATTCCGGAAAGATGGCGATCGCGTGCTTCAGTTCTGCGATTGCTCTTTCTGTTTTTCCCTCCCTAACAAGTCGCGACGATCGTTTGTAGGCTTGCAGTGCCGGCTTGGGTATTCGCGTTGTAGCTTCGCGAGCAGAGATGGTGCGACCTTCTCCTTTCCGGCGTGTATCGCTCTGCTCTTTCGGGCTGAGATAGATGTTTATGACGATTGCGTCAGGCGAATAGCGGGTGATCTCAACACGTTCGATGGCAGTCGCGTAGATGCGGTCATCAGAGGGGACGACAACCGCATACATCCCAATGCCCAGGTTTCGCACTTCGAAATTGCCATTCGTATCCGTGAAGCTGTCGCGAACGATTTCGCCTTCGGCTCTCTCCAGTCTTATCTTGACGCTCTGCGAGGGCGACCCGTCGGGCAGCAATACTCGCGCTCTCAAGCTGCGATCACGCTGCACCGCTCCCGCGACGAAGGTGCAGAAAAGCAAGAGCAGAGTACATTGGAGCAACACAATGCGATTGACAGTGCCCATTCAGGACTTCTCCGGCAGAGCTCAATAAACAGTTTTATCCATGGTACCGCAACAGAAAACCAACCGCCACGGCAGTAAGGAACTAATTCGATGCAGCGAGGTAACGCAATGTTGAAATCGAGCGCATCTTTCTTACTTGCTACTTTTGTTTCGGTTTCGCAGACTGCAGCCTTCTCGCAGAAACGCGACGAGTCTGTACGAATTGGTGTTAACGTTGTGACCCTCGACATCGCGGTCACCGACAAGCGACGACGGCCGGTCTCGAATTTGACTGTAAAAGATTTCACGGTCCTTGAAGATGGAGTGCCGCAACGAATCGAAAGCTTCATCGCCGGTTCGGCAGCCCCCGCTCGCGTCGAACAGAAAAGCCGAGTCGATCAGGGAGGCGACAGCGTTAGCAAGTCAAATGAGGCCGCACACAATCAACCATTCGCGGGCTACAGGTTCATTAGTCTCGTAATCGACAATACAAGCGTTCAGGCTGCTAACCGCGATCCAGTTGAACGCGCGTTGACCCGCTATGTCAGGGAGCGATTGCGGCCTGATGATCTGGCCGCCATCTATGCGGTGGGCAATTCACTTTCCGTGGTTCAACCATTTACGGCAGATCGGGCGAAGCTGATAGCAGGTGCGCACAGTGCTGTTCAAAGTCAGCTTGCCACCGAAGCGGCCAGCACTCGCGAAGCCGCAGCCGAAGAAGTCGAACGTGCCGCGCGCAGCATCGGAACCGGCAGCTCACTCGAACAAGGTGATAACGCTTCGAGATCTGTGTTTGAAAGCTACAACGATGTATCGGATTATTTTCAAGCTCAGACTCTGTTCCGCAGCCTTCACGCGATCGCAGATGTACAACGCAAGCTGACGGGCAGCAAGTCGATTGTGCTCTTTTCCGAAGGCGCTACTGTGGGGTCGTCCGCAGGCTACGCGGTCGATGGAGTTATTTCAGCAGCAAATGCCGCGGGGGTTTCGGTCTATGCGATCGACGCGGCCGGATTGTCGGTAGGCGAAGCGCCTCGAGGTATCGACCCTCGAGGCAATCTTGGTTTGCCTACCAAGCAACGTCCGGATGTTTACGGTGGTGAAGATCCAACCGCGGTTCGCGACGGCGAGAACGGACTCGAACGCGCGCTTAAGCGAACGCTTGCAACAGCCCAGCCGGATCGCGTGGGCCTTCTCACAAGACTATCCAATCAAACCGGCGGCATCGCAGTGACCAACAACAACGATTTGTTTTCTGGATTGGACACGATCGATTCTGACCTTCGCGCGCGTTATGAGATTTCGTACGTGCCGACCAATCACGTTTTCGACGGCCGCTTTCGCGAGATCGCAGTGAAGCTCTCAAATCCCGATCTGACAGTTCGAACGCGGCGCGGCTACTATGCCGTGAGGTCCGATGCAGCGATCACCGAGGACCCTTCGGTCAGCAAGCTTGCTGCCGATATGGCGGCCGGAATCTCTCCCGGCTTCGCGCTCGAGATCGCGACGTCATTTTTTCCTCGAGGCAAGAGCGCCTATCTCGTGCCGGTAACGATCAAAGCACCGGGATCGGTAATCACTACGCAAAAGAAAGGCGATCACTACTACACGACGCTTGACTTCGTTATGACGGCGAAGAATGCTTCGGGGGAAGTTGTTTCCACTTTCGGGCGCGCGTATCCGCTTGAGCTCAGCGCGGACCAGTCAAAAGACCTGAGCGAATCGGCGTTGCCTATTCGGCATAACGTTCGCCTGGCGCCGGGAACATACATCATCACGACAGCTCTGCGGGATCGCGCCAGCGGACGCACATCCGTCGCGCGCAGGGGGGTCACGCTGCCGGTCCTGACCGACGGGCCGCATTTGAGCTCGATAATCCTCGCGCAACAGAGTGAGCAGCTCCCGGATAATTATCCCGCTTCGCAACTGAGCCGTGACGTGCTTGCGTTCGGACACAACAGAATCGTGATGCCGACCAGCAGCAGATTCACTTCCGCGCAAACGATGTTGCTCTTCTTCAGAGTGTATCCAGCTGCAAGCGCGCCGCCTCCTTCGCTAGTCGTTGGAGCCGCTTTCTTCAAAGACGGGAAACTTATAAGGCGTACTTCGGCTGTTCGTCTGACGCAAGCGCCTTCATCGTCAGAAGTAGGATTTCCGATGGCTACGCCGCTCGCGCTGGCGGATCTGGAGCCTGGCGACTACACATTGACGGTTGAGCTATTCGACGAAACGACGAAGCAAAAGGAGATCAAGGAAGCCCATTTTGTGCTTTCAAAGTAGAATCGTTGCCTTTTATCTCAAACATTCTCCATTCAAAAATTTGGAATATAAATCCAAATTTTCATATCTCGCGCTTGCGAATTGAGCTATAATGCCGCCCGGGTTCAAGCCCAAAGGCGGGGATGACAGTTCTTAGTTCTACCCTTGGCTCCAGCCGCTGCACTGGAATATAGCTTGCGGGTAGCATCAACGCCTCACTAGTTAGCAAGCTGTCTAGTTCTGGAAGCGACTCAGCATTACCCAGTAGTTCAGGACCGAAGCCCCGAAGAGGACTAGTTTCCTCATTGGGCGCTCAAGGCTTCAGTTTCCAGGCAAGACTTTCGCAAGTAATGAAAAGCACAGAATCGAATTTCTCAAAAGATCATCCTCTCGTAGCGCGGATGCTCTCCCCGGCTTGCGACAGCTCCACAGTGGAAAGACCTGGAAGGCCAGAGTCCGTCGATGCTGCGGTGTTTCACGCGCGGTGTTTCTGCCAGGTTCTTTTTCCAAACGACATAACCTTTTAACCAGGAGGTTCACATGAAAGCTTTTAAGTTGAGAAGTACCATCACGATGGTGATGACGATGATCGTGTTCGTGACATCCCTGGTCTTGCCAAGCTTCGCGCTTGCGCAAACCGCTAACACGGGAGTCATCACGGGAGTCGTAAAAGATGCCAAAGGGGAAGTGGTAGCAGGCGCAACCGTGAAGGCGATAAACAAGGGAACCGGCGTGACACGGAGTACGACCACCAGTGACTCGGGTTCCTACGAGCTGACGCAGTTGGTTCCTGGCGAGTACCGCCTCGAAGCTACGGGACAAGGATTCGCAACGTTCGTAGCCGATCCAGTCACTGTGAACGTGCTGGCTCGCGTGACAGTCGATCCGGACCTGAAGCCTGCTGGAGCTAGCGAACAAGTGACGGTCACCGGAGAGGCGGCCCCGCTCGTTGAAACGACGAAGACAGATGTGAGCGGAGTCATCGATCAAAAACAACTCGAGAGTCTGCCGGTCAACGGGCGCTCTTTCGCTTCTCTTGCGGTGCTTATACCGGGCGCGACACTTGAGCCATCTTTCGATCCGACTAAAGCTCGGACAGGCACGTTTTCCATTGGAGGATCAACAGGCCGCAACCTCAACATCACTGTAGACGGTGGGGATAACAAGGATAACGCTGTCGGCGGAATCCTACAGAACTTCACAATGGAAGGCATACAAGAATTCGCGCTTTCGACTCAGCGATTCTCTGCCGCCAACGGCCGCTCAGGCGGCGCATTGCTTTCCGTAATAACCAAAGGCGGAACGAACAGCTTGCACGGATCGGTCTTCGCGTTTTTCCGCGACGATAAGTTCAACGCGAATGCGCCTCAACTGCTTGCCGACGCCAACCCAAATCTTTTTGAAAAGGGAGACGTTATCAAGCCGCCATTCAACCGGCAACAGTTCGGCGGTTCAGTCGGCGGTCCGATCATCAAAGACAAGCTGTTCTGGTTCGGCGCCGTCGAACACAGCCGCGAGCGCGGCAATTCCATTGTGCCAAGCTTCGCGTTTAACCAGATCGTGTTCCTCGAGCCGCTGGGGTATAAGGCAGTCAGATTTCTGCCGCAGCCCTATGACGATACTCAGTTCCAGATGAAGGGCGATTATCACCCCTCGAGTAATCACTCGTTCACTCTCCGGTATGCGCAGCAAAACAACAAGTCCATAAACGATCAGGCGGGCTTCCTCACCGTGTTTACGGACCTTTCTGGTGGAGACAAGCAGCTCAATGATCTGCACAGCCTGATGGGATCGTGGACGTGGACTGCCAGCTCGCACGTTGTGAATCAGTTCCTGTATCAGTGGTCAACTTTCAACAACCAGATTCTGGCCACTACTGATCTTCCCAACTTGACCTTCTCAGACGGCCTCAATGTAGGCCGCAACGGAAACGTTCCGCAACAGACTCTCCAACGTAAGCATCAGTTCCGCGATGACCTGACGTGGAGTCACGGCAATCACGGATTGAAATTTGGGGGCGACTTCGTGTACGAGCCTGTGCTCGGCGGTATTTTCGCTTTTAACTCGGCGCCTGAATTTGATTTCGTTGACACTGCGCAGAACATTGCAACCGACAAGAAGACTTATCCTCAGGGCTTCTTCACTCCTGGATCAGTTGGAGACATTGCGCTGTCGGGAGGCGATCCCCACTTCGATCTTGTAGACGGCGCAAAGCAGTTTGCTGCCTACATGCAAGACGATTGGAAGATCAGCCCGCGCCTGACGCTAAACCTCGGCGTACGTTACGACGTCGACATCGGGTTTGTGGACTCGAAGCATCAGGCGGCTGGCAACCGTGTGTTGAAGGCGTTCCAAATAATCGGCCATCCGCTCGGATCTCGAGTGGTGAAAGATGACAAGAACAACTTTTCTCCTCGAGTTGGTTTTGCATGGGACATCAAAGGCAACGGCCGCTCGGTGGTGCGCGGAGGCTACGGGATTTACTACGACCAATCGTTCTTGAACGTCCCGCTGTTTGCGGTTCAGCAGGCGAATAAGGAAATCTACGCAACGTTCTTCAACGACGCGGATGGGTTGAGCCTCTCGTCAGCTCCGCCTCCGATTCCTCGACCGCTCACCAACCCGGCCCCGGGTCTTCCAGTGCGCGGGCGATTGATCGATCCCGACTTCCAGTCGCCGTACTCTCAACAGTTCAACGTCGGCTTCGCAAAGGAGATCGGCACCAACATGGCGCTCGAGTTCGACTACATTCATATACTCGGACTCCACGAATTCACACAGCTAGATGCGAACCCACGCATAGGACCGCTGATTGGAGCAACTCGCAAAAGCCCGTCCCCGCCCCGCTTGCTGACCTCGAGGTTCCAGGCACATTCAGCCGAGATGATTGCTACATTCGGCCAGGTAACACCATTCACTGGAATTCGTGTCGCGCAATCGGATGGTCGCTCGCGTTACGACGCGTTCACCATCTCGTTCCGAAGACGGTACTCGAATCACTTCCAGTTGAACGCTCATTACACGCTCTCGCGTGCTCTGGCGTGGTTTGGCCAGATTTCAGACTTTGGAGTGCAACCGCAGAATCCGTTCGATAAGTTCGATCCAAAAGCGGACTTCGGTCACACGGGCGAAGACGAGCGCCATCGCTTCGTGGTGTCGGGAGTCTTCGATTTGCGGTGGGGATTTCAACTGTCGCCGATCTTGCAGCTCGCATCGGCGCGTCCCTACAGCATCTTCCCCGATCCGGGAACAGGTGCTGGGGGTGACATAAATCGAGACGGAGTGCTCAACGATCGCGAATCGCGCGATGGTAACGACCAACACAAGCTGCCGCCGTTCACCGTGCGCGGCGACAAATTCGCTCAAGTGAATTTGAGAGTAGCAAAGAACTTCAAATTCCGCGAGCATATGAACCTCGGACTCTTCTTCGAGGCATTCAATTTGTTCAACACATCCAACTTCGGTAACTCGTTTGACGGAACGGTTGGAAGTCCGAACTTCAAGAAGCCGATCAACTTCTTCGGCGCAACCGGATTCTCCGAACCGATAGGCATCCCGTTCCAGGGACAGTTCGGATTCCGCTTCAGCTTCTAGCAACCTGTTGCTTGAACTTACAATCTTAAG
>Ga0075436_100000581_pt1 | contig 23907 bp, 13 predicted proteins | sample RhiMethybrSRZTD5_FD_75303 | JGI IMG/M metagenome (GOLD analysis project Ga0075436, IMG submission 75303) | Populus rhizosphere microbial communities from Tennessee, USA - Rhizosphere MetaG P. TD hybrid SRZTD5 | ecosystem: Host-associated > Plants > Roots > Rhizosphere > Soil | place: USA...
GTTGTCGATTTCGATGGGCCTGGACCACGTTTTGCCATGATCGGTGGAGCGCACAAACTGAATTTGCGAGTCGGCAATGGTCCAGCGCGTCCAACCTATATATAAGTTGCCGGCATAAGGGCCATGGCTCGTGTCAGCGACGAGGTAGGGTTTGTCTTCCCAAGGAACATCCTTCCCATCCGGTGTTTTCTCAGGCTGCTCGGCAGCGGCAATGTCTTTGGCCTCCCAGGTCATGCCGCCGTCGAGAGAGCGGCGAACGTAAATGCCGTTGCGCGAGGAGTTATGGCCCCAGTAGCTGTAGGTGCCGAGCTTGTCGAAGGCGATGTAGCAGATGAAAGCGTGGCCTTGGTTGTCGTAAGTTGCAGAGACATCGCCGGAGACGCGATAGCTGGTGGACTCGACGCCCGTGGCGATTTGCCACGTGCGGCCGGCATCGAAGGAATACGCTGCGTGGGCGTTGTCCTGATAGACCGCGACGACTTGGTGGGGATTATTGGGATTGATGGCGATGCCGGGCTCCGTAAAATAGCCGGGCTGAGGAGTGAGAGTGATGACGCTGGAGTTGGGAGCTTTGGGTGGGAGCTGCGCGGAAGCGATTGACGCAATTGCGATGAGCGCAGCGACCAAGAGAACTGCGCGAACGGCTTGTCGTGAATTCACGGGCGTATCTCCATAGAATTCTTCATCGAGCGCGGGCGGGAGGAGCTTCGCGCTCTTCGTGAATGGCAAAATCGGGCGGCGGAGTGACGCCGAGAAGATGTTGCACGAAATAATCCCAGCGGCGACGGATTAAGTAGGGATTGCCGCCTTCGCCGTGATACATGTTGGGGACGATGAGCTGATCGAAATTTTTGTTGGCTTTGATGAGGGCGTCGGTTAGGCGCATGGTCTCGACGACATGCACGTTGTCGTCGACGTCACCATGTTCGATAAGCAAGTGCCCCTTCAAGCGATCGGCCATGGTGACATTGGACTGCTCGGCGTAATCGGGACCAACGGGATAACCCTGATAGAGTTCGTTCCACCAGGCCTTGTCGAGGCGCGCGTCGTGATCGCCGGAAATGGAAACGCACACTTTGTAGAAGTCCGGAAATTGCAGGATGGCGTGCGTGGAGCCGTAGCCTCCCGCAGAAGTACCGTAGATGCCCACGCGGTCGATGTCCATGTAAGGGAACTTAGCGGCCATTTGCTTGATCATCTCGACGTGGTCTTCAAAAGAACCGCCGAGGTTGTGATAGGAAAACTCGTGGAAGGCGCGGGAGCGGCCGGTGGTGCCGCGTCCATCCACCATCACGGCGATGAAGCCAAGTTCCGCGATTTGCTGCTGGCCATTGCGCAGAGCAGCGCCCAACATTTTCGGAACGAAGAAGCCTTGCGGGCCGGTGTAGACCTGTTCGACGATGGGATATTTCTTGGAAGGATCGAAATTGGACGGCTTCCAGATGAGGCCATAGAGGTCGGTGGTGCCGTCTTTGGCTTTGCCGCGAAACGGCTCAGGCGCTTTCCAACCTGCCTTGCTGAGTTCGCTGATATCGGTTTGCTCGAGGGCACGCACTTGTGAACCGTCTTTGGCGCGCTTCAGCACAGAAACTGCGGGCAAGTCGGGCCGCGAGAAATTGTCGACGAAGAAGGTGTGATCGGGAGAGAAGCTCACGGTGTGAGTTGCATTTTCCGGTGTGAGCTGGGTAAGGCCCTTGCCGTCAAAACCTCCGACGTAGAGATGCGTCTGATAAGGGTCTTCGTCTTTTTCGCGGCCGTTGGCGAGGAAAAAGACATGGCGCGCTTTCTCATCGACATCGACAATCTGGCGAACAACCCATGGTCCTTGGGTTAATTGCGCGCGGAGCTCGCCAGTTTTGAGATTCGAAAGATAAAGATGGTTCCAGCCGTCGCGCTCGGAGGTCCAGAGGACGTCGCCGGTTTCGTGCAGAACGCGGAAACGCGTCTCCCCGGGATCCACATATTTTTCGCCTTTTTCGCGCAGGACGACTCTTTGCTCGCCCGTGCCCGCGTCGACTTCGCGCAGTTCGATGGACTTCTCTCCGCGCTCCGACGCATCGTAAGAAAATGTCCTGCTGTCTGGGTACCAGTCGAAACCCGGGCCGCCTTGGAATTGCATTTCGATGGGCGCGGTCTTCACTTCGATACGCTTGCCGCCTTGCACTTCGAAAACAATGGGCTCGGCTTTGGGCAGAACTTCTCCGGGAAGCGGATACACGACGGTGAATTCCCTCGGACGAAGCTGGCCGGGCGGAACGAACTGAAGATAGCTGAAGCGGCCGGCGTTGCGCGTGTCCATGCGATAGGTAATGAGCTTGGAAGAATCCGGCGACCAGAAAACGGCAGGGCGTTCGCGAGTGTCCTCCGTTCCTTGCGCCACCATGGGGCGAAGCGAAGGAATGGGCGTGGCGTAGTCGTAGGAGCGTTCGCCGTCGCGGGTCAGGCGCACGACTTCTCCAGTGGACACGTAGCGCAAATACAGATCGTGGTCTTTGACGTAAGCGACCCATTCCTTGTTGGGCGAGGCTTCTTCGTATTGGCCGGCAACGGGCTCGGGACCTCGCTTGCAATCGTATTTTTCAAGCGTGCAGGACCATGGAGCGCCGTCGATCTGGAAAGAGATGGATTTGCCGTCGTCAGAGAAGTCAATGGAGTCAAAGGGAAGCTCGGTGGATTGGACTTCGCGCTTGAGCGCTTTGGAGAGCGATTCGGCCAGGCGCGCGTGGTCAAACGCGGGGCCGGTCGTGTTTTGGTCGGCATCCACGAGAATGAATTCCGCGGCCTTGGTTCCAGCTTTGCGATACCAGAAGCGGTTTTTCTTGGCGATCCAGCGAGGCGTCACGTCGGCGACGTAAATGCGATGACGCAGATTGCCCGCGAGAAATTGCTCCGCGCGCTGATAGTCCTCACGCGTGCCCTGGGCATAACTGCCACAAGGGAAAATGAGGATCGCCGCGGCCAAACAAAACCCGTAGCGACGGCAAGTTTTCATGGGATTTCTCCTCGTTGAAAAACTTTTGGGCCATCCCCTTGGTTAGCTACCGCTGTCGTCCTCTTCCTCAGGTTCGGGGGGACGCACGAAGGCGATCGGAGTGATTCCCTTATCGAGCAGAGCGCGGTTGAAGGCAGGCAGCTCTTTGTCGATGAGGTCCTGATAGCCGGTTTGCGCTTCGGCCAGGTCTTTTTCGATGGTCTCCAGAATTGCGGCGGCGGTGTCAGTGGGCGGATTATCCACGCCGCCGGCAACGTCGCCAGCGCCGGTGCCGACTTCGCCATTCAGCCAGATGAGATGGAGATAGATTTTTTCCGGGATGGAATAGTATTTGTCGTCGCTGAGCGCGTCGGCGCGAGAGATGAACTTGTACTCGACTTCTTGCATTTTTTGATCCATTGCTTCGACCGTTTTCAGCAATTCGGGATCGGGATTGGCTTCGTTCTTTTCCTCGTGCGTTTCCTGAGCACGCTCTCTTCTCTCGTCGAGGTTGGGAGGCGTGCTTTTGCGTCCGCCGAGCATGTGGGCGATTACGTCGAGCTGCTTGCGCATCCACTCCAGTTTGTTGGTGGCTTCGGAAGTTTTCGTGATGTCGTCGCGGATGCGAAGTTGCAATTTAAAGGCCGCGGCTAAGTCCTGGTCGCTTGCGCGCATGTTTGGGTTTCTCGCGATGGTCAGGGGCTGCGTGAAGGTTTGGCCGTCGACCGTGAGGCGAACGCTGTATTTTCCCGTCAAGGCGATGGGGCCAACCTCGGCTTCGCGGATTCCCCAGTGCAGAACCAGGCGCGAATCGCTGCCGCGGAAACGGCGCTCTTCCCAAATGTGCGGGTTTTCCGCGGGCGTGGTGCGCAACGAGACGAGCTTCGGCGGATCGTAGAGAAAATTCCATTCGGCGCGGTTGATGCCGGCTCGTCCCGGCTGCCCTTCGAGCTTGCGAACAACGGCGCCCGTCGAATCGAGAATTTCGATTTTGGGCGGAGCCTTGGGCGCGGCTTTCAGGGAATACGTGATGGCCGCGCCGCCGTTGGGAAAAAGGCGGAATGTGTCGCGCGGAGCAAAGAGACGAACGGGGACGTCGTCGGCTTTTTGCGCCATTTGTTCGAGAGGCGTGATGTCGTCGAGAATGTAGATGCCGCGGCCGTAGGTGGAGACAACGAGATCGCGAAACTGCTTTTGCACGATGGCCCAAGTGACGGGCGCGTGCGGAAGGCCGGCGGTGAAGGCCGTCCAGTGCGCGCCGTCGTCGAGAGAATAGAAGAGGCCGTTTCCCGTGCCGGCAAACAGCAAACCCTTCTGGTTGGGGTCTTCGGCGATCGTCTTCACATAGCCCAACGAATGTTTAGGCAAGCTTTCTGAGATTTTTGTCCAGGTCTTGCCGAAATCGGTGGTCTTGAAGATGAATGGATCGCGATTGTCCATCAAGTGGTAGTCGACAGCGACGTAAGCTGTGCCTGCATTAAAGTGCGACGGCTCGATGCGCGTGACCGTGCCCCAAGGCTGTAAGTCTTTGATGTTTCTCGTGACGTTGGTCCAGTTCGCACCGCCGTCTTTCGTGTGCCAGATGAGGCCGTCGTTGGTGCCCGCCCAGATGAGGCCTTGCTGAATTTCGGAAGGCGCGATCGCGAAGACGACTTCACCGTAGAACTGGCCAAGATTGTCGCCGACGATTCCGCCCGAGGAGCCAAGGTATTTCGGATCCTGCGTAGAAAGGTCCGGGCTGATGACCGACCAACTCTGGCCGCCGTTACTCGTTTTGAAGACGACCTGGCAGCCGTAGTAGACGGTGTTGTGGTCGAAAGGATCGATGGCGAGCGGCGGAGTCCAGTGGCAGCGATACTTTAGTTGATCTGGCGGCGAGTCGAGGGAGTGAATCCACGGGCTGATGGAGCGCGCGCGCTTGGTCTTCGCGTCCCAGCGCGTGACTTCGTTGCCGTAACAACTCGCCCACACGATGTTTGGGTCCGTGAGATCCGGCAGCGTGAAGCCGGATTCGCATCCCCCCATGCGGCGTTCCCAGCCAGTGTCGACCACGCGGCCGTACTCGAGCGGAGGCGCGATGCTGGGGCCGCGCATGTTCGGGCCGTCCTGCATGTTGGTGTAGACGTAGTACGGAACCTGGTTGTCGACGGCAACGTGATACATCTGGCCAATCGGCAGTTGGATGCGATGAAAGCCGCGGCCGTGAACGGTGGTGATGTTCAAGCCGCCGTCGTCGGTGATGACGAAGCGGTCGGGATTCTGCGGATCGATCCAGATGTCGTGATTGTCGCCGCCCCAGGGAACCTCTTTGAAAAGTTCGCCGCCGTCGAGCGATTCGAGAAAGCTGCTGTTGGCGACGTAGACTTCGTTGTCGTTGCCAGTGGAAACGGCGATGCGAATGTAATATCCCGCGCGGCCGATGAGCTGACGCTGGTAATTGATGGCTTGCCAGTTTTCGCCGCCGTTGTCGGAACGCCAGAGCGCGCCTTGGTCTTTTGTTTGGATCAAGGCAAAGTAGCGGTCGGGATTGGTTGGCGCGATGGCCACGTCGATTTTGCCGAGCGGGGATTTCGGCAGGCCGTGGCCTTCGAGCTTCGTCCATTTTGTGCCACCGTCTTTCGAAAGGTAGACGGCGCTGCCTGGGCCGCCGCTGAGTTCGCCCCAGGTGTGCATTTCCACTTGCCACATGCCCGCGAGAAGAATACGGGGATTGTGCGCGTCCATGGCGAGGCCGGAACAGCCAGTGTTGGCGTCGGCGAAGAGCACTCGCTCCCAATGCTGTCCTCGATCGGTGGTGCGGTAGACACCGCGCTCCTGCTGGGGGCCAGTGGTGCGGCCGAGCGCGCAGACGAAGGCGATGTCCGGATTCGAAGGATGAACGAGGATTCTGCCGATGCGGCCGGTGTCGTCGAGGCCGACGTGCGCCCAGTTTTTGCCGGAATCGGTAGAGACGTAAACGCCGTTGCCCATCACATCGCTGTCGCGAATGGCCCAGGCTTCGCCGGTGCCCACCCAGATGACGCTGGGGTCGGAGGGCGCAACGGCAATCGCGCCAATGGCCGCTACAGGCTGCTTGTCGAAAACGGGATCCCAGCGATTGCCACCGTCGGTGGTTTTCCAAACCCCGCCGGAAGCGGCGCCCGCGTAGTAGGTGCTCGGGTCACCGGGAACCCCGGCAATCGATGCCACGCGGTTCCCGGCGCGCGGGCCGACCAAGCGAAAGCGGAACGTTTCTTCGTTGGCGCGCGGGCCAGGCGGTCTTTGCGCGTGGACTAAAGAAACGCAACTGGCAAGAACGACGAGCAACAAGCTGGGTTTGGTCCAACGTCGACAGACGGAAGCGCGCATTCGCCCGGTCCCCTTTCGTGTGACAAACAGGATTTTTTTCGATGGCATGCTACGCGTTTAAGCCAAAGAAGAAAACTGTTAACTCGGATTCGCGGCTGCGGCTGTATGCCGCTCTTCGGGTCCGCGTTTGCTCACGAATTCAATGCCACTGTGGCGACCGACATCCGCGGCAGATCCAAGCGCACGGTTGAACCATCCATTTTTACGGGATGCGGCTTGGGCACGACGCGATCCGGCCCGTCAAAGCTGTTGCAGGCGTTCCAATCGGCATCGTGGAGAAGAAGCGCGGTGGCGTTCTTTGAGGCCGCGCCGCGCAAGGCGCACTGAATCTCCAGATCCTGATCGGGAAACGGGTTGACGAGGCTGAGCAGGACAACTCCGTTCTTCGTAGAAGCTGATACCGAGAAATCGGGCGAAGACTTGTCTTTGTCGGATGTTAGCGCATCAGTTTCGACTCTCACAGCGGTATTTCCACGATGGCCTTTGAACAATGCAAACGCATGATAGGTTGTCGTGCGTATGCACTGCTTCCCTTCCGGGCCATCGGTCAGGAGAAGAGATTGCAACACGTTGACAATCTGGGCGATATTGCACATGAAGAGCCTGTCGGCCTGACGGTTGAAAATGTTCAGGCCTAATCCCGCGGCGACGGCGCTGCGCATGGTGCTTTGTTGCCACAGTTTGCCGAATTTCTTCTCGTCTTCGTCGGCAATGCGATCCCACACGCCCCACTCATCGAGGACGAGCGCGATTTTGCGGCCGTCGCGATAGCTGTCAAAAAGTTCGCGCTGTTGAATGATGGCTTCCTCGACGCGCGCAAAAGTAGCGAGCTGCTTCTTCACATGTTCCGCTGTGAAGTGCAGTGGATGATCTTCCCCGCCCTCGTAATAGTGCATGGAGACGCCTTCGGGAGAGCCCCATTCGAGGGTGTCCATGAACTTTCGAGACCAGCGAGTATCGTTGCCGTTGGGGCCGCTGGCAATCAGGAACGGTTGCGTGTCGCCGTACTTCCGCAAGTAGACGGAAAAGCGGCGGTAGTGATCGGCGTAGACTTCCGGGCGCATCCATCCGCCGCAGCCCCAGGCTTCGTTGCCCACGCCCCAGTAGCGAACTCGAAACGGTTCCGCGGCCCCGTTCTTGATGCGCTCTTCGGCGAGCGTGCTTCCCGAGGGCATGTTGCAGTATTCGATCCAGTCGCGCATTTCCTGAGGAGTGCCGCTGCCGACGTTGCCCGCAAGGTAGGGTTCTGCGCCAATGAGCCGGCACAGGCCGATGAATTCGTGCGTGCCGAAGCTCCCGTCCTCAACGTAGCCGCCCCAGTGAATGTTGACTCGCTTCGGCCGACTTTCTGCCGGTCCGATGCCGTCGCGCCAGTGGTAGTCGTCCGCATAGCAGCCGCCGGGCCAGCGCAATACGGGAATGCCCAGTTCTTTTAGGTATTCGACGGCTTGCCGCCGGTAGCCGTTGATATTGGGAATCGGAGAATTCTTCCCGACCCATAGGCCGCCGTACACGCAAGAGCCGAGATGCTCGGCAAAATGCCCGTGAAAATCCGGTCGCACTGTGCCGATTTCCGTGTCCGCGAGCACGGTAATCTTGCGATTGGTTCCAGAAGCCGCGCCGACCAAGCGCGGAATAAGCGAGCAGAGAGATACTGTTGCAGTGTTCCCGACAAATCTCCGGCGGGAAATCTTCGAGAGCATCGCATCTCCTTGTTGGGAATGGTCCGGCCCGACGTGCTTGTTGGTCGTCTCTTCAACACCCGTGCGCGTCAGCTTTGTGAAAGTGCACGTCCCAGTTCAGATAGCGCGTCGTTGCTTCATGCACGGCCGACGCCGTCTGAGAGAAATTCGCTGCCACGTGGTGCTCGAAGCCCCGCTCGCAAATAAACCGGAGCAGTTTCTGCAAACCCGGAATTCGCACCACGCCTGCCCCGCCGAAAGTTTCCAATGGATCGTCAGTAAACTCGCCTTCTCCAACATAGCCCCGCATCTTCCCTTCGCGATCATCGGTCGAAAAGCGTGCGAAGCTCATGGGGCCGCTCTTCACCTGACCCACGCAGGTCCCGAACGTGTTTTCCTTACCCACCGTTCCCGCGATAATTTCCTGAAAGTCCATACGCACATCTTTGAAAAAGTGCTTCGGGAGATTGCTGCAGTGGAAGCATACGGCTTTGTCCGGATCGTCCGCGTAGTTGTTGTTCCAGTCAAGGAGCGCGCTGGGAGTCTGTGAAGCAAGTTGTAAGGCGTGCATTCCCACCACCCCGGCAACGTCCACTTCACACGCACTGGAGAGCCCGGAGTCGCTCATCATGCTCATGACCGTGCAAGGCACCACGCCAAAGAATTCTTCGAGCGAGGTCCAGCACTGAATCGCGCTGATGGTTACCTCCGTTTCCTTCATCCAGTTGTGAATGACCGCGCCCAGCTTGGCCATTTTTACGAGGGCCGGTTCCGGAATGCTGTTGGTCGAGACGTAGGCCCGAATGGCTTTCAACCTTTCAAGAACTGCAGGGTCGTTGTCCTTGAGCCGGCCGATTCTCCCCATCACCTCGGAAAGATCCCACGTCTCTACAGAAATTCCCGTGGATTCCAAGATCTTTTCGCTGTAGCGAACCGTGTTGAATGCCGCGGGCCGCGCCCCGATCGCACCGATCCGGAGTTTTTTGAGGCCTTTCACCACACGGCAAACGGCCTGGAACCAAACCAGGTCGTCACGAAACTGCGGTGAATTCGGCGCTTCGGTGTGCAATGTGGTCAGCGAATAGGGAATGCCGTATTGCGCGAGATTATTGCAGGCGGACATTTTCCCGCAAAAACTGTCGCGCCGGTCTCGGATGGTCATCTTCGACGGCGTGTCCGGCGTAGCTTGCATGAGCACCGGTACACCCAGGTTGGCCATGCGCAGCGTTTCCGCAATGGCGCGCTCATCGCCAAAGTTCGGAAGCGTCACGACGATGCCGTCGATTTCGTCGCGATGTTTCCTAAAAAGATCCGCGCAGCGCGCCGCTTCCGGGCGCGTTTCTACTGCGCCATACTTGGAATCACTTTCCCCGAGAACGATGGGCTTGATTGCCTGGGCCGACAATGCGGAAATTATCTCCTGGTGGCCCGATCGCGCCAGGTGGTCTGGAAAAAACCCGCGGTTGCCAACAATGACACCGAACACCATCGGTGAGCTGGAAGATTGCGTCATGACTTAGCCAGGGGCACTTTTTCTGCAAACGCTTGCAACGCAGACATTACAGCGCTTTCTGCGACCTTGTCAAGCGACCTATGCCCCTTCTCCTTTCCGGCATTACCCCGACTCTGCACCGTTTAACCGAATTATACTCATTCAGAACCGAAACTGCCTCTTCCTGCACAGTTCCGTTCCCGCAGAGAAGCGAATTTTCGATAGAATGTGCCTTCCCGCACGTTCAGGAGTCCTTAATGCGCAAGAGGCGTACGCTGGCAATGAATCTCGATGCCGTGGCTCAAAAAGCGGGTGTTTCCACCTCCACGGTGTCTCGCGTCCTCAACAACCTGGAGATTGTCAAAACCTCCACGCGCTCCCGCGTGTTGAAAGCGGCCGAGGAACTGAACTATCACCCGAATCTCCATGCGCGCTCTCTTGCGCGCGGAAAGAGCAGGATTCTCGGCATCATTGTTTCGAACATGGAGAATCCGTTTTTCCTCGATATCTACCGTACTCTCGAAGCGGATGCTCATGCCCAGGGTCTGGAAGTTGTCGTGGCCAATACCGACTACCGTTCCGAACAGCTCCTCGCCAGTGTGCAACTCATGATCGGGCTGCGCGTGGCGGGCCTGGCCGTCATCGTTTCAGAAATGGAAGAACATTTGATCCAGACCGTTTCCAGCAGCCGCATCCCGGCCGCCTTCTATGACGTGGGAACCCCACAGAAAAATATCACAAACATACGCGTGGATTACCGCAAAGGAATCAAAAAAACCGTCAGTTACCTCAATGCTTTGGGTCATCGCCGCATGGCCTTTGTCGGGCATCATTCCACTCTCGGCCCCATCAGCGAACGTCGCAAAACTTTCCTGGAATCCGTACACCGCTGCTCGCCGGGCGCTGAGCCTCGGATCTTTGCAGGCCCAGATGGTTTGGACGGCGGCCGCCAAGCGGCTCGCGAATTGCTCGAATCCGGCTTCCGCCCCACCGCGATTCTTTGCGTGAACGATTTTATGGCCGTCGGTGTAATGCGCGAGTTGCGCGAAGAAGGGCTTCAGATTCCCCGCGATGTTTCCGTCACCGGGTTTGACAATATCAAGCTCGCAGAATTCTGCTCCCCGCCGCTCACGACCGTGCACATCCCTCGAGAACAAATCGGACACATCATTTTTGACAACGTCCTGGGTAACGGCCGCGAAGAGCGCGAGGTTGGCCGCGAAATCGTCATCGACCCCGAACTCGTCGTCCGCGATTCCACCGGAATCGCCCCCAAGAACTGATGAGAGACAGGAACTCTTCAGCGCGAATTGCCATTGCTGGGTTGTTCCTGTGGCACTTCCCTTTTCAGGTCTCTGCCGGCAAGGATCCCTCAACAGCGCAAGAACCGGTCCGCCAAGCACCGCCTTCGCCTGTGAAATCGCAAACGCAAGCAGGCCCGATCGAGGAGCATTTCCGTGCTGCGGAGTCCTCTCAGCTTGCCAACGACTTGGTTACGGCTGAGGCCGAGTATCAGAGGGTGATTTCTCTGGCATCGCAGCGGCTTGCGGCAAACCAGAATCAGCCCCGCGTCGAGTCAGGTCAGCCCGGCGTTTCTTCTCGGACCCTCAAGGAGATGCTTGCAAACGCCTATCACAACCTGGGTGTGATTTATGCGCAGGGCAGCCGCTATTCCGAGGCAGCTCAACTGTTTGAAAAAGCTGCTCATCTGGGCGTTCCCATTGCGGATTTGGATCGCAACTGGGCGACAGCGAGTTTCCGCGCCAGCAAATATAAGACTGCCATTGCTCCGCTGCGGCGGTACCTCGGTGCCCATCCAAAAGATACGAGCGCGCGGCAAATGCTGGCCGTCTGCTACTTCATGACAGATGACTTCTTAAGAGCAAGTGCGATTTTTCGGCCACTGGTGCCAACCCTTCCCGATGATCCGAATGTGCTGTATGCGGCGGGCATTTCGCTGGCAAAAACCGGCGATTCCAAGACTGCGAACAGTCTGTTCCAACGCATGCTGGCACAAAACCCGGACTCCCCGGAGGTTCACCTATTCATGGGTGAGGCGCATGCAGCCCAAAAGGAAGACTCGGAGGCTCTGAAGGATTTTTCCCGCGCCCTCGAACTAAACCCCAAGTTGCCCGAAGCTCACTACAGCGCGGGCAAACTTTATCTTGAGCAGGGCAACCTCGAGCAAGCGGAGAGCCAATTTCGTGCGGAGCTTGCCGTGAATCCAAACGATGCACCTACCGAGTTCCGGCTGGGCCACATTTTGCTCGAGCAATACAAAATTGACGAAGCCCTTTCTTTTCTGTCCGACGTTGTGCGCCAAAGACCCCAGGATGCCGATGCCTCCTACGAATTGGGCAAGGCCTACCTTCAAAAAGGAGATGCGACCTTAGCGTCGGAGCAGATGGAAAGAGCAATTCGGCTAAGACCGGAACCGCACATGTTTTATCAGTTGAGCTTAGCTTATCGGCGGCAAGGCAAGGTGAAAGAGGCCGACGCAGCGTTGCAAAAGTATCAAACGCTACTGCAAAAGAGATTTCCCAGGGGAAATCCCGCGGACAGCGGAAATCCGAAGTAGCAGAATCAGGCCTTTTGGAGTTCGACTCGTCGTCGCGTCAAATCAGCCTTCCGGGCGGTTGGTTTGCTCGAAATTGAGAAGTCTCTCGCCCACTTCACTTCCACACGCGCAGCATCACTGCGCCGTGGCGCGGCACTTGCGCCGTAAACTCGCTCTCGAACGAGCCCAAATCCTTGTGCATCCACAGATCTCGCACGTGTACGCTGCCCGTAAAACCGAGGTCTTTGAAATTCAATTTTACTGGAAAAGCTCCTGCGCGGCTGAACAAACCGACTGCTACGCTGCCATCGGCCAAGGGCTTTGCCCAAACCTCGAGTGGGCCTTCGGCAGAAACGCGATGCCCTTGTGCGCCTTTGGGGTCCTGGTCCACAGCAATCGCTTCTTTGTTCAACAGAATCGCAGAATCCTCCGGAGTCACCCGCGTCAAATCATTTCCCGCCAGCAGCGGCGCAGCAAGCAGGCACCACAGCGTCATGTGGGTGATGTATTCGTCGTGACGCATGCCCCCGTTGCCAATTTCGAGCATGTCGGGATCGTTCCAATGGCCAGGCCCAGCGAAAGCTTCCTGCCCCGCCTGACTAAAACCAATCCTCGTCATTGAATCGTATTTATCTTCGATGTCTCCCGTCGTCCGCCACAGATTTCCGCCCACATCTTTGCCCCAGCGCCAGACCAGGTCCCAGCCGTATTCGCACAAACTGAACACAATCGGCCGGCCGGTTTTCTGCAGCGCGCGATGCATTTTCTCGTAAACTTCGCGAATCTGGCTGACGGGATACACCTGCGACGCGCTGCACCAATCGTATTTCAAATAATCCACGCCCCACTCGGCGTAAGTCTGCGCGTCCTGCTCTTCGTGCTGATAGCTTCCGGTAAAGCCCGCGCAGGTTTCCGGCCCAGGCGAGGAATAAATTCCAAACTTCAGCCCCTTGCTGTGGACGTAATCGGCGAGCGCTTTCATGTCGCCAAAGTTTCTGTTCGGTTCAATACGCCCATGCTCGTCGCGCCCGGCTTGCCAACAGTCGTCAACATTCACGTAAATGTAGCCCGCCTCTTTCATTCCGTTGCTGGCAATCGCGTTGGCCGCGCCTCGCACGTCGGCGGCGGTAACTTTGCACGCAAAGTGATTCCAGCTATTCCAGCCCATAGAGGGAGTTGCCGCAACGGGCGCTTGGGCCTGAGCGGAACAGATTGAAGTTAAAAACAGCGAGAACGAGCCAACGAGAATTTGCGTGCGCATGGAAGATGCTCCTTTTGACGAGAGGAATTTTCGCCGGCCGTGCTCCGGTGTCGAACCAAAATCTATTTTTCCGTGGAGAATTTGTAGATCGTCGTTGTGTGATAGCGTTCGCCGGGTTTCAGCTCCGTGGAAGGAAACTTCGGCTGGTTGGGCGAATCAGGAAAATGCTGTGTCTCCAGGCAGAACGCCGAGCGCTTGGTATAGCTTACGCCGTCCTTACCATGCAACGATCCATCCAGGAAGTTCCCAGTATAAAACTGAACGCCGGGCTCCGTCGTCCACACTTCCATAACGCGCCCGGTCTTGGGGTCCCGCACCCGCGCCGCAAGCGAAATGGGATCACCCGGCTTTCGGCTTAGCACAAAATTGTGGTCGTAGCCGCCGCCGAGTTTGATCTGTTCATCATCCGAGTTGATGCGGGCCCCAATCTCCGTCGGTTTGCGGAAATCAAATGGCGTGGCGGCCACGTCGCGAAGCTCCCCGGTGGGAATCAGTCCGGAATCCACGGGCGTGAATTTGTCGCCTTCAATCGTCAAAATGTGGTTGAGAATATCGCCCGAGCCGGGACCTGCAAGATTAAAGTAGGAATGGTTCGTAAGATTGACGACCGTGTCCTTGTCTGTCGTCGCGAAGTACTCGATTCTCAGCGCGTTCGAATCTGTAAGCGTATAAATCACGCGGACGTGCAGGTTCCCCGGGAATCCCTCTTCGCCATCCTTGCTCAGATAAGTCAGTTCGAGCGCCTGGCCATCCTTCGCCGGGATTTCCTTTGCCGCCCACACCGCTTTGTTGAAACCCTTGGTCCCTCCATGCAGTGTGTTTTCGCCATTATTCTTCGCCAGCGTGTACGTCTTTCCGTCCAGCTTGAACTCTGCGTGACCGATGCGGTTCCCGTATCGGCCGATTAGGGCCCCGATATAACTGGTATTGTTCACATAGCCGTCAACCGAATCAAAACCGAGCACCACGTCCCCGAGCTTCCCATCGCGATCCGGCACCTTCAGGGAGACGACGGACCCGCCATAGGTGGTGATCGCCGCCTCGGCCCCATTCTTGTTCGTCAGCGTATAAAGATCCACGGACTCCCCGTCCGGTGTCTTCCCGAAAGACGTTTTCTTGGTGGAACCTGGTTTTGCCCCCGCGCCCGCAAGAGAACTAGCCCCGCTTGCTGCCATCGTCGTCATCAGAGTGGCCCCCATGATTGTAACCCATAGCATTCGCTTCATTCGAATCCCCCGCATGGGCCGCCCAACGCACCCATCCGCACTGTAATCCTACACACGCTGGAGAGTGAAACGCAAAAGGATGGAGGTGTCAAGAAGGAAGTGCAAGCGCTTGCAGTGGCTGCCCGGTTAGGCGCACTTCAACGGCTCTGCGCCTCCCGGCGAAACCTGCCCTCACAGTGACAGTGCGGGAGATCACATGGCGAGGCCTAACGGCGCAGATTATTGAAAAAGCGTACTTTGCTGGCGATTTCAGGTACTTGTTGTAGGAACTCTCGGGCCGCGCGAAAAAGTCCACAAAATAAAGAATGTAAGCGGTTGCAGAAAATGCTTGACACTCTGGATTCAGATGCGCTATAAGCCGCTCATTGATTTTGCATATTGTATCCGCGCGGACGTCTCGTCCACGGACCAATTTTGCAACTTGGGGTGCCTGTCGAGGGATTCAAAATCCGATCTTGCCTCTGCGCAAGGGGGAATTGATATATGACGACGCTGGAAAACGTTTCCTTCTTTTCTATTCGACGCGGCCACGTTCTCGGGTTTCTCTCTCTGTTCCTCGCCCTCGCTTGCTGTCCTTCTTCCTGGGCCCAGATGAGTTCGCAAGGAACAGTAACAGTAGCAGTGGTCGATTCCACGGGCGGTACCGTTCAAGGGGCAAAGCTTCAGTTGCAGGACACTGCCACGAATCAGATCCGCGAGGCGGAAACGCAGCAAGTCGGAAGCTATACGTTTGTTGCCTTGCCCGCAGCGACCTATAAGCTGACAGTTTCCAAAGCCGGGTTTCAAACGGAAGTATTGGACTCGGTCGTAGTCCAGGTAAATCGTGTGACAGACGTAAAGGTCACCCTTAAAGTGGGCTCCGCTACGGAAACGCTTGTTGTTTCTGCGGCATCGACTCCGCTTCTCGAAACGACGTCCAGCGCCATAGCCCAGACAATTGATATGAAGCAAGTCGAGGATTTACCGCTGCAGAGTCGCGATATTAGCGCGCTAGCGTTCTTGACGCCTGGTTTTACGGGAACCCCCGGAAACGGAACATGGGGCGGGCTTCCCGTGATCGCACAGGGAAATAACATCGACGGTGTAATAGCTTCGACGAGCCGGATGAAATTTGCCGGCAACTCCCAACCCGGACTGGAAGCGCGCGTCGAAGATATTCAAGAAATGACCGTCCAATCCGGGCAAGCGGATTTGAGCCAAGGCTTGGGAACAGCCTCGATGCAGGTCAACTTCGTGACACGGCACGGCACCAATGATCTTCACGCCCGTGTCTTCGAAGATTTTCGAAATACCGCATTAAATGCAAACAGTTGGACCAATGATGCTCTTGGAAATCCCAGAAACCCCATCATTCTGAATGATTTTGGCGGCAACGCCGGTGGTCACATCATCAGGGATAAGCTCTTTTACTTTGCGTCGTTTGCTATGTCGAAACAGCCCGGCGGATACGAGGTCACGGGGGTTCCCGTTCTATCGCCCCAGGCACAGACCGGGGTTTTTGCTTACAACCTGAGTGGCAGTCAGGCAGGTCAAACCGTGAATTTGTTTACTATGGCTAGCCAATGTCCGGCCACAACGTGCGCTAACCCCCTTCCAACCACGGTGAACGGAAGCTCAGGCGGAGCCGCTCCTCAGGTGTTCCCTCAGTTTGGGCTCATTACCAAGAACCTTGCGGCAGGAACGATAACGCCCGTCCCCAACGATCCTAATCTTGATACGGTAAGCTGGGCGGAAAGTTCTCCCATCACGCGTTATTACCCTGCCGTTCGTATCGATTACAACATCTCACAAAAATTTAAGCTGGATTTCTCTCTCGAGGAAACCAAGATTAATCAGCCAAACGCTTCGGCTCCCCCGCTCCCGGGCCCGGACTTTGCGAGCCAAGCGGGGCGCAACTACTCAAATAACTACATCACTTCAATCGGGCTAAACTGGACAATTACGCCAACTTTGATCAACCAATTCCGCGGTGGTTACTATTACAACGCCTATTGGTATGGAGTCGGTTCCAAACCCATCTGGGCGCCGCCACTGGCCCTGCCTCAGGTAAGCTGGGCGTTAGGAACGTCTGGGCAAACATTTGATCTTCCGGTCAGTACTTACTATCCCCTAATAAACGTCGTTGACAATGCATCGTGGCTTCGTGGTGTTCACACCATCTCGCTAGGTTTCGACTTCTACCGCGAGCAGGATCATTACTGGAATCCACCCGATGGCATTGACAACATGGCCTTGGGGCTCGTTAACGGAGACTCGGCTCGTACCTGGTTCGACTCTCAATTTGCGACTTCCAGTTCAGCCGATCGCCGCGAAGCAAGAAACCTTTATGCAACGCTCGTGGGCAGGCTTTCTAGCCTGGGGCCGGTTGGTAGCGGATTCCCTTACGATCCAAAGACTGGGCAATACGCTACTCAACCCGGATCGGCCTATAACCTCGACGAATTACAGAAGGGCTGGGGCCTTTACGTGCAAGACTCTTACAAGATGACGCCACACTTTACGGTAAACTATGGGCTGCGCTGGGATTTCACGGGTGATAATCACGACTTGACCAGCGCCTACCATAGCGCTTCTATCTCCGCAATGTATGGGCCATCGGGAGTCGGCAATTTGTTCAAACCCGGGACGCTCACGGGCGATATGAATCCAGCATACGTCGCTAGTTCACATCAGTACGCTCCTTGGAACGTAAGCCCGCAACCAACAGTTGGCCTCGCTTGGAATCCGAACTTCACCCAGGGAATCCTAAGCAAGCTGACCGGCGAGACCAAGACCGTGATTCGTGCGGGCTTTGACGTCAAGCGTTTTACTGAGCCTTACCAGTATTTCTGGAACAATGCTTCAAACCACGGACTGGCCTTTTTCCAGTCCTTCTCGTACCAACCTGCTAATGGTGGCGGCGTTGGCACGTTCTCACCTGGCAGTATTTCGCTCCAGGGCGGCCAGGTTTCCAACACTGCCAATCCTGCGAACTTCATCTACTCACCGCCGGCCTATGCGGCTAGCATCCCAGAATCAGACTTTACTTGGAATTATTTCTGGGGTGCTTCTGGTTTCGATCCGAAGATTCACCAGCCCTACGTTATGGAGTGGAACCTCGGCATTCAGAGGCAGTTAGGCCAGAACAATGTCTTCGAAATCCGTTACGTAGGCCATCGAAGTGTTCACCAGTGGATTCAAGAGAATCCAAACGAAGTGAACATCTTCGAAAACGGTTTTTTGAAAGAGTTCAAGAATGCGCAATCCAACCTTGCCATTTGCATGGCGAACGCGAGTTGTGCCGCAAATCCCACCTTCGCCAATCAGGGTCTGCCTGGGCAAGTGGCTCTACCCATCTTCAACACCGCATTTGCATGTCCACCGGGCGGTTGCCCCTCAGGTGTCACAGCAGGGCAAGACTATGCCAACGGCGGCTTCATCCTTGATTTGCAACAAGGAGCTGCAGGTGCCTTGGCATCGCAACTTGCCTATCCATTCGGGACGGTTCCCTACATCTGCAATCTGGTGGGTTCTTCGCTTTCTCCGTGCAGCAGTCAGTTTGGCTACAACTCCCCGGGGACGTACCCGCTCAATTTCTTCCAGGTTAACCCCCTCGGAGCTTCCTTCCCGGGTGTAACCCAGAGCTACCTGTTCGCTGGCGGGTACGGAAATTATCACGCCTTGCAGATGGACTTCCGCCAGAAGCAATGGCATGGTATGCAGTTTGACGTGAACTACACTTGGAGCCATACGTTGGGGCTCCAACCAGAAAACTACCAGGGCTCGGGTGCAGCCTGGCTGGGTACGGTGAATGAATTCACCATCCGCAACCTAAGACTGAACTACGGGCCTACAAACTTTGACCTGCGCCATGTGATTCATGCCAGCGGTACGTTCGACCTTCCTTTCGGGCACGGAAAGCCGCTTCTTAACAAGGCGGGTGCCCTTGACAAAGTTGTCGGCGGCTGGACCGTAGGAACCATTTTGACTTGGGAGACCGGCTTCCCCTTCCAGTTGTTTGGCGGTTACAACACTTTCAATGACTATGGAGATGGAGGCCTCACGCTAAATGGTGTGACTGTCTCCCAACTGCAAAGGTCCGTAGGAGTGTTCCAACCGTCCGCCAGCGACTGCCCCGCTGGGACGCCATGCACCTTCAAGGACATAATCAACCCCGCGCTTCGTGGAAGCCCTTCCGGCAATTGCAATTCTTTCTTAACCGGCGTCTGTCAGAACACCACGCCTGGAACCTTGGGGTACAACCCCTGGCTCTATGGGTCGCACGTTTGGAATGACGACATGTCGCTCTCGAAAGCAATCCCTATAACCGAGCGACTTAGGTTTACCTTCCAGGCCGAAGCATTGAATCTGTTCAACCATCAGAACTGGGGCACTCCGGGTGGCTTTGTAACCGATCCTGGCATCGGCACGACCGGTCCAATGGGCTTTACCAACGTCACCACGAACAATAACGGCGGAGCGCGTGTCCTCGAGCTCCGCGCCAACATTACTTTCTGACCCCAAACAGGGCTGCCGGAAGCGGCTCTGCGCAGGCATTCACCGAGCAACTCACGCCCCTACACCCCGGGGCACGGTGAATGCCTCCTCGCTTTTGGCTAAGGCATTCTTTCCAAACCACTTAGAAAAAATCGAGTTTACGCTTGACTTATTCTTACTTTCTGATACACTATTCTCTGGCCGTTGGGGTGGATATTTCTCTGCCCAATTTATGACCATGAACGGCCGCCGCAACGTACTTCACCATCCCCAAAGGGGCCCTTGGCTATCTAACCTCTTTTCTTTCATACATTTGTGCACTCTTTGCCCGCAACGGACGGCCTCTAACGCGCTTGATTTCAATCACTTCCGCACTCTTTCCCATTCAACGGCGGGGAGAGTGTCCGTCTCGGCTTCGCGTAGCCACCCACAGGTCACCTCCTATGCCCTCCGTTTGTCTTCAACGACTTACGAACTGCCCAATTTGCAAGCCCTTTGTTTTCATAACGATGCAACAGTTGGGGGGGTACCCGTCCGTTCAAAAATGCCAAAATGGGAAGGAGGTGAAAACCACATCGTTTAGCCGGCCAGAATCTCGCCGCTCCCAGAAGGGAGTCCCTACGTATATACTGTCTGGGATTCCGCTAAGGCCGAAGCACTTCTCTATGCGAATAGGTTTCCTAGCCGCGGTTGCCTTACTCTCTAGCATGGCCGCGCCTTTCGTGTGTTATGGACAAGCGCCCCCAAAAGCGAAGCCCCTGCCGGAGACACCCTGGGTCGGCCATTTTGACCAAGGCGTCGAGCGCGCGATTGATCTCGCTGCCAAGGGCCGTTGCCAGGAAGCACTTCCCGCGCTCAAGCAATCGCTCGCGCGCCCGGCAATCAACAACGCTGCCGCCAAGCAGGTCGAATATCGCGCCGCCATGGCCGCGGCGAAATGCGCGATGAGCCTCAATCAAGCGCAGACGGCCGTGAATGCGCTGTTCATTTTGAAGCGCGATTTCCCGCGCGATCCCGAAGTGCTCTACATCACCACGCACTTTTTTTCAGAGCTGGCCATGCAGGCTTCGCAGGAGCTTGCGCGAGAGGCGCCAAATTCCTACCAGGCGCAGGAACTGCAGGCGGAGTCGTTCGAGTCACAAGGCCGCTGGGAGCTAGCAGCAGAGGAATACAACAAAATCCTGCATCAAAACGCCAATGTCCCGGGAATTCATTTCCGCCTTGGACGCGTGGCGCTCTCGAAAGGCGAGTCCGAAGCGAATACCGAGGAAGCGAAAAAAGAATTCGAGCAGGAGCTGAAACTCGATCCGAGTAACGCCGCGGCGGAGTTTTCCCTGGGCGAAATCGCGCGCCGCGCGGGTCAATGGGATGAAGCCGCTGCGCATTTTTCAACAGCCGCACGTATCGACTCCGGATTCGCCGAAGCCTACCTCGCGCTGGGCATGTCGCTGGCCTCCGCGCAAAAATTTTCCGACGCCGTGGCGCCCCTCGAGAAGTATGTGAAGTTCGTTCCCGAAGATCCCGCGGGCCATTATCAACTGGCGATCGCCTACGACCGCACCGGGCGCAAAGAAAGCGCCGCGCGCGAAATGCAACTGCAGCGCGAAGCTGCCGCCAAAGCCCCGGCCAGCGCCACCACCGCGCCACAATGATTTCGCGCCGCCGCTGGCTGCAACTGCTCGGCCTTTCGGGATTCACAAGGGCGCTCGCTCCGGCCCGCTTGAGCGCAGAGCCGTTTTCTTCAGCGCCCGTGAGAGCTAGCGCGAAACGTTTTGAAGAACTTTTTTCGCTCCAAGCACCGGAGAAGGCTGTTTCCGTCTCCGCCTTCGAGGAGATTCCCAGCGAGAAAAGCGGCATCACCTGGACGCACACCGCAGGGCTGTCGCCCGAAATGTACATGCCTGAAACCGTGGGGCCGGGCTGCGCGTTCCTCGATTACGACAACGACGGCTGGATGGACATCTATCTTGTCAACAGCGGCTCGTGCGATTTTTACGCGCCACCGCATCCACTGCGCAACGCGCTCTACCGCAACAATCGCGACGGTACTTTCACTGATGTAACCGAAAAAGCCGGCGTGCCCGGCAGCGCTTATGGAATGGGCGTGGCAGTGGGCGATTACGACGCAGACGGCTTCCCCGACATTTATCTCACGCAGTATCCGCGCAGCATTCTCTATCACAACAACGGTGATGGCACGTTTACCGACGTCACCGCAAAGGCCGGAGTCGCTGCGCCGGGATGGGCCACGAGCGCGGTCTGGTTTGATTACAACAACGATGGCTTGTTGGATTTGTTCGTCTGCCGCTTCGTTGATTTCGATAAGTCGAAGAACATTTATTGCGGCTACGGCGCGGAAAACAAGCGCTGGTACTGCAAGCCAACGGTCTATACTCCGATGCCCTGCTGGCTTTTCCGGAACAATGGCAACGGAACGTTCACCGACGTGAGCAAAGAGGCGGGCATTTCGAAATGGCCGGCAAAAGCCTGGGGCGTCGTGGCAGCCGACATTAACAATGACGGTTGGATGGATCTGTTCGTAGGCAATGATACCGTGCCAAACTTTCTCTTCGCAAACAGGAAAGGACGTTTCGAAGAAATCGGCTTGCTCGCAGGCGTCGGACTCAGCCCGTTTGGTCTGGCGCGCTCTGGAATGGGCGTGGACGCCGTGGACTATGACCAAGACGGCTGGCTCGATCTTTTCGTAACGAACGTGGATCACGAACAGTACGCGCTGTACCGCAACAATAGGGATGAAACGTTTGCTGATGCTGCTCCGGGGGCCGGGATTAGCGCCGCGACAAAAATGTTGAGCGGTTGGGGAGTGAAGTTCTTCGATTATGACAACGATGGCAACTCAGACCTGCTGCTCTGCAACGGCCATCCAGATTTGATGGTGGAGCAGCGCCTGCAAAATGTGGGTTACCGCGAGAAGCTGCTGCTGTTTCAAAACACAGGCAAGGCATGGAAAAACGTCAGCGCGCAAAGTGGGCCAATTTTTTCACGCGCTCTTGCTGGAAGAGGAATGGCCGTCGGCGATTTTGACAACGACGGTTCCGTGGACGTGCTTATCGCGCAAAATGATGACGCGCCTGTTCTGCTGCGGAATCATGCGGGGAGCCAGAACCACTGGCTCGGCGTGAAACTGGTTGGGCGCAAAGCGAACGCCGATGCTGTCGGGGCAAAAGTGACTTACCAGGCCGCGGATTTGCTGCGGCACGCGTGGAAAGTTGGCGGAGGAAGTTATCTCTCCTCTCACGATCCACGCCTGGTGCTGGGCCTGGGCCAGCAAAAAAAACTCGATTGGCTCGAAGTGAAGTGGCCCAACCCCAGTGGAAAAACCGAGCGGTTTACGCAGTTGCCCGTCGACCGCTACATTACGATTGTGGAAGGCCAGGGTAGCTGGAAGTAGAGAAGTGACGAAGTAAGGACGTAGAGAAGCAAGGAATTGTTGGCGCGCAAAGTGATTCTCCCTTGCAAATGGTGGTGTGCGACGATTGCGGCGTTACTGCTTTCGGGCGGCGTCTGCCCCCCGGCGTTGGGACAAATGCCGCAATCACCCAATCGCGAGCCAGCGCAACCAGCAACTCAAGAGATTGCGTCGCAACAACAAGCCGCCTCGCCACCGGAAGCCGAGCTGCAAACGGGAATCACATTGAGCCGTAGTGGCCGTTTTTCAGAAGCGATTCCTCATTTTCTCGCAGCGCGCGGCCATGTTTCCGACGAATACGCCGCCGAATTCAATTTGGCGCTCTGCTACGTCGGCGTAGGCCAATTTCCAAAAGCGATTTCCATCCTCGAAGTATTACGTAAAGGGAATCATGAAGGCGCAAGCGTCGAGAATCTGCTTTCTCAAGCTTACGAGGGCAACGATCAACCCAAAGAAGCCTTCGTAGCATTTCAAAAGGCGGCGGCACTCACGCCCAAGGACGAAAAGCTCTATCTTCTTGTCGAAGCTGCCTTCATGGAAAAACAGGATTACGACCAGAGCCTTCGAGTCCTGGAGGCTGGGATACGAAATCTCCCGGACTCTGCAAGACTTCACTACGAACTTGCCTACGGGCTTTGGGAGCTCGAGGAACCGGGCATGGCCAAACCTGAGTTTGAGCGCGCAGCGACGCTCGCACCGCATTCCGTCATTGGCTATCTCGCGGCGGCCCAGGAGAGTTTCATGCTAGGCGACCTCACTCAGGCAGCGAAAATTGCGCGCGCTGGAATTCTTGAAGGCTTTGAGGATTATCAATTGCTCTGTCTCCTTGGCGATGCACTGATCCGCAACGGCGCAAGTCCCGGCAAGCCAGAGTTCGCTGAAGCAAAGCAAGCGCTGGAGAAGTCCGTTGCTGAACGCGCGAACTATGCAAGCTCGCAAATTGCTTTAGGCCGCATCCTGCTTCAGGAAGACCGCGTTGATCCCGCCATCGAACATCTGGAATCAGGCCATCGGCTTGCTCCGCAGAATCCCGCGCCCTGTTTGCTCCTGGCCACGGCCTACCGGAAGCGCGGCCAACTGGAGCAAGCGCAAACGATGCTAGCCATTGTCGACAAGTTGAATCAGGAGCAGGCCCGGAAGCGCCGCCAAGCGCTGGATGAGAATCGCTGACACCTTTCTGTCCAGAAGCCGATGTTATTCCTTCGGGCTTTTGGGAGCGAGCTTCCCAATCTCAGGGAACGCTGTCGGGGAAGTATAAATGTGCTCAGCAATGTTGGTTCCCTTCCAAAGACCTTCCGCCATAAGTCTAAGCACCTTCCCCGAGCTGGCCGGCACAATCACAGTGGCTGCAAGCTTGCCGCCAGTCACCCAAGTCTGCCCCGTTTTCAATACTCCGTCGACACCCGTGATCGGGATTCCAAGCCAGTCGTCGCGGTCAGGCCCCGTCACCGTTTCCTCGATAGC
>Ga0075436_100000584_pt1 | contig 23852 bp, 19 predicted proteins | sample RhiMethybrSRZTD5_FD_75303 | JGI IMG/M metagenome (GOLD analysis project Ga0075436, IMG submission 75303) | Populus rhizosphere microbial communities from Tennessee, USA - Rhizosphere MetaG P. TD hybrid SRZTD5 | ecosystem: Host-associated > Plants > Roots > Rhizosphere > Soil | place: USA...
TGCACCCACTGGCAGAACACGCCGTCGTCCGCGAGCCGGTCGCGCACCACTTGAAAGAATTCGGTGGTGTAGAGTGTGGCCACGCCCGCGAGCCACGGGTTGCTGGGCTCGGAGACGATGACTTCATACCGGGTCGAGTCGAGCTGAAGCGCGCTCCGCGCGTCGTCCACCACGACGGAAACGTTCGGCCGGGTACGGTCGTGGTCGTTCACGTGGACAAAGAATCGGCTGGCGTCGAGGACGGCCGGCTCGATCTCCGCCACGCGAACGCGTTGCATCCCCGGGACGTCCGATAGCACCCGCGCGGTGACACCACTGCCGTATCCCACCACGAACGCGGAGCGCGTGTTCGGGTGCGCGGCGACGGGCGCCACCCCGAGCATGATCTGCGTGTCCATGTCGCCGTAGTCCGAGGCGTCCGCCTTGCCATTCACCTTGAGCACGCGACCCGTGATGCCCTCCCACACAGAGACGGTGGCATTCCAGCCTTCCTCGTACATCAGCTGGCGGGACCCGCGGTGCTTCAGGAACTCCGTCACCATGTGCGCATTCATCGGTCCGCGGGCGTAGATGCTCGGCCCCAGGTCGATGAGCCGCGTGCTCCAGCGCGGAGTCGCGAGCGCGGTGACGAAGGCGAGCGTCGCCAGCCCACCCGCCGTCAGGACGCGGAATCGCAGGGCGGCGTGCTCAGGGGATCCTTCCGCCACGCCCCGCGCCGCCAGCCAGGCGAGTGCCAGCGCCGCGCAGACGTTCAAGCCCACGCCGACTCGTAGGGTGACGTCCGTCCCGAGGGTCACCACCAGGACGAACCCGGTGAACACCGCGCCGGCAATGCTGCCCAGCGTGTTGAGCGCGTATGCCCGGCCGACGGCCGCGCCGCCCGCCGCATCCGGGGGCGCGACGAGCTCGGTGAGAAGGGGAAAGGTCATGCCCATGCCGACCGCGGGAACCAGCACCACGCCGCCCACGAGCAGCCCCATGGCCAGGAGGCGCTCGGTGGCGCCGAAGCTGGTCACTTGGAAGACCGCGATGATGTAGCGAGGCAGCCCGGAGAACACGACAAAGAGGAGGCTCGCACCGGCCGCGGTGATGGCCTGCGCGAGGGCGGCGTAAGCGGCCGTTCGAGCCGGAGGGAGGCTCGCGCGGGCCACGATACGGCTGCCGATGCCGATGCCGAGCAGGAAGACGAGCAGCACGAGCGTGAATGCGTAGGTCGACCCCCCGACGATCATGACCAGGACCCGGGTCCACGCGATCTCGTCGAGCAGGGACGCGAATGCCGTCGCGGCGAGCAGGACCAGCGCCACCGCGCGCAGCAGCGGCGCGGGTCCGGCCAGGCGTTCCTTGAAAGGGGACGGGGGGGACGGCACCGGAGCCGCGGGCGATGACGGCGGGATCGGTTGGGCGAGCGCAAGCGCGCCTACGCCGAGCGCGACGTTCACGACGGCGGCTGCCCAGAGGCTCGCGCGGATGCCGACGTACTCGATCAGGAACAGTCCAGCGAGGGCCGTGCCGATGACCGCCCCGAGGGTATTCAGGCCATACAAGAGGCCGAGCGAGCGTTGCAACTCGCTGCGCTCGACGCCGGTAAAGGCGCGCGTGAGCACGGGCAGGGTGCCGCCCATCAGTGTGGTCGGCACGAGCAGGACGAGGGCGGCAAGCCCGAACCGCAGCGCGACGCTCGCCCCGCCGCTCAGCTGGAATCCACTCGCCAATCCAAGGTAGGCACGGTGCACCAGGGCGAGCGCGAACGGGGAGATGGCGCCGAACGCGCCGATCGCCATCTCCAGCCATCCGTACAGTGCAGCCGGTCGGGGACTCCGGTCGGCCCGGCGTCCGAGCAGCCACGCGCCGAGCCCCAAGCCGCCCATGTAGGCAGCCACAACTGTCGTCACCGATTGGAGGGTGGAGCCGAACGTCTGATAAAGGACGCGTACCCACAACAACTCGTAGACCAGACCCGTTGCCCCGGACAGAAAGAACAGCAGGGCGTACGCGCGGGCGGCGCTAGAACGCATGCAGGTCGCGCATTGCGCGCGCGAGATCCTCCACTTGCGGCAGGATGAAATCTTCGAGCTGCGGGGCGTATCCAACGAAGGTATCGGTCGCCGCGACGCGCTTCACCGGCGCATCGAGCCACGGGAAGCACTCGTCCGCCATTCTCGCGGCGATTTCGGCCCCGTAACCCCAGGACAGCGAGTCCTCGTAGGCGACGAGTACCTTGTTGGTCTTCTGCACGGACCCGACCACCGTCTCCCAATCCACCGGCGAGAGCGTCCGGAGATCGATGACCTCCACGCTGACGCCGTCCTGCTCCTCCAGCTGCTTCGCGGCGACGAGCGAGCGTTGCACCACCGCCCCGTACGTCACTACGGTCAAGTGCCGGCCCTCGCGCGCCACCTTTGCCTTGCCGAACGGGATCAGAAAATTCGGCCCGGGGTTCGGCGCTTTGTTGTAGGTCTGGCGATAGAGGTGTTTGTGCTCGAGAAACAGGACGGGATCGTCGCAGCGGATGGCGGTGCGCAGCAGCCCGTTCGCGTCGAGCGCCGTGCTCGGACAGACCACGCGGAGTCCCGGAACGGAGGTGAAGACGACCGCGCCGGTCTGCGAGTGATAGATGGACCCGCCCTTGAGATATCCCCCGTAGGTGACCCGCACGACCACCGGGTTCGAGAAGGCGTTGTTCGAGCGCCAGCGCATGGTCGCGAGCTCGTTCCGGAGCTGGTGATACGCGGGCCAGATGTAGTCGAAGAATTGAATCTCGACCACCGGCTTCAGGCCGCGGGTCGCGAGCCCGATGGCGCGGCCCACGATGTTCGCCTCGGCGAGCGGTGAGTTGTAGACGCGCTCGCCCCCGAATCGACGCTGCAGCCCGCGGGTGACGGTGAAGACGCCGCCCTTCCCCTTGACCAGCTCCAGGTACTGCTCGCGGCTCACATCGGCCACGTCCTCCCCAAACACGAGGATTCTGGGATCCCGCGCCATCTCGTCCTTCATGCAGGCGTTGAGGAGGTCCACCATGGTCGTCGGGTCACCGGCGAATTGCGGATCATCCTCGGTGTCGAATTGCTCCGACGTGGGGTCCACGTCCGGCGAGTACACATACAGGAGCGCGGTCTCGGGTTCCGGTTGCGGAGACGCGAGGGCCATGTCGGCGGCGACGGTGACCTCGTCTTCCACCTGTCGCTTCACGGCCTCGATTTCGGCCTCCGTCGCGAAACCTTCCGACACGAGCCGCTTCGGAAACACCGCCAGGCAGTCGCTCCGGGCCTCCTCGTCGCGCTCCTTGGGCGGGCGGTACAGCCGCTCATCGTCGGAAAGCGAGTGTGAGTACGGACGGTGCACCTTGGCGTGCACGAGCGCCGGTCCCTTGCCCTGGCGTACGTACTCGGACGCGCGCAGGAGCACCTCGTAAGACGCCACGGGATCGCGGCCGTCAACCTCCTCGACCAGGAGGCCGGGGAAGTTGCGGACCAGCTTCGACACGGAGCCGCCCGCGGTTTGGACTTCGATGGGGACCGAAATCGCGTACCCGTTGTCTTCGATGAGGAAGAGGACGGGCAGCTTCAGGTTGCAGGCGCTGTTGAGCGCCTCCCAGAACTCTCCTTCGCTCGTGGTCCCGTCCCCGGCGGACACGTAGACCAGCTCGTCCTCGTGGATCGGGCGCTCGGGCAGGCCTTCAATGCGCTCGTATTTGAGGCGGGCCTCGGCGCAGCCCACGGCCTGCAGCAGCTGGGTGCCGGTCGGGCTCGACTGGCTCACGATGTTCAGGGCCTTGTGCCCCCAGTGCGAGGGCATCTGACGCCCGCCGGAGTTGGGGTCGTCGGCCGCTCCGACGGCAGCCAGGAGCATCTCGGTCGGGGTCATGCCGAGGGCGAGGCAGAGCGCGCGGTCGCGATAGTAAGGATAGAACCAATCGTAGGCGGGACGCAGGACCTTGCCGGCGGCGACGAGCACGGCTTCGTGGCCGGCGCCGGAGATCTGGAAGTAGATCTTGTTCTGCCCCTTGAGCTGGATCTCCTTATCGTCGAGCCGCCGCGACAGGAGCATGATCCGGTACATGTCGAGCAGATCGCCCTTGGACAGGGCCTTCGCCCGGGGCCGGGGCCGGGGTTGAGCGCGCGTCGGCATGGAACAAAGATAGTCCTACTTCGGCGCGCTCAGAAGCCGCTCGATCCGGGGAAAGGAGTCGAGCGCCGCGCGGATATCGGGATCGTTGCGGACGAGGAACTCGTCGCGCGCGTCCGCTCCCCAACGCACCTCGGCGACGCGGATCGCCAGGTTGCGTCCGATCCGTGCCGCGAGCGTCGAGTCGGGCTGCGCCGTGACGTGGAAGCGGCTGCGGACGCGCTCCACGAACGGCACGACGAGCTTGGCTTGCCACTCGGCTCGGGCGGTCATCCAGGAGGCGCGAGCCGCGGGCGTCGGCGGGAGCGTCGGTGCAAAGCTATCGGCCACGCTCGCATCGAACCCGGAGTCCGACGCGGCGCTCCACCACACGGGAACGGCGGCCGGTCTGGGAAGCTCGACGTCGGGCGCGATGCCGCCGCCGCCGCGCACCGGTCGGCCGTGGTCGGTGTGGAAGACCTCGAGCGTGTCCTCTCCGGCGCCCCCTGCCCCGCTGAACTCACGGTATTCCTCGTACCGCAGGCCGCGATACCGCCGCTGGATGAAGCGGCCGCTGGGCGTGATCACGCGGCCAATGGTGAGCCAGACAATGTCTCCCTGGGGGGTGATGAAGCCCGTCTGAATGAGGGCCTTTCCGAAACTACGCCGTCCCATGAGGAGCGCCCGGTCGTGATCCTGGAGGGATGCTGCCAGCGCCTCGGCGGCACTGGCGCTTCCCCCATCGATCAGCACGATCAGCGGCACGTCGGCGAAATCGCCATCGTGCTTGGTGGTGTACGTCGTATCCACGTCCTTCTTGCGCCCGCGGGTCCTGAACACGACGGTGTTCTTCGGGAAGAACTCGGAGGCGAGCTCCACCGCCGCGGTGACCACACCGCCGGGATTCCGGCGCAGGTCCAGAATGATCCGAGCGGCTCCCTGACTCCGGAGTTTCCGAATCGCGTCGTGCACTTCGGAGGCCGCCTTCTCGCCGAACTCGTCCAGGCGCACGTAGCCGGTTTGGGCGTCGGCGAGCCGAACGCTCGACACCGACAACGCCTTGATGAAGTCCCGCTTCAGGGTAACGGAGAAGGTGTCGGGCTCCAGGCGCGAGCCGCGCTCGAACCGCAGGCGCACCTTCGATCCCTTGTCGCCGGCGAGCCGCAGCTCCACGGCGCGCGGATCGAGACCGGCAATCGTCGTATCGTCGACGAGTGTCAGGCGGTCACCGGGTTGAATGCCGGCCTTGTCCGCAGGACTCTTCGCGAGCACGGCCAGCACGCTGGCGGACCCGTCCACGTCTTCGAGGACCAGGCCGGTGACGGCCAGCTCGCCCCGTGCGAGCTTCCCCGCCTTGTCGTGCTCGGCGTACGACTCGAAGCGGCTGTGCGGGTCGAGCGAATGCAGGACGCCGTCGATCGCGGCCCGCACGAGCTGCGCGTAGGTCACCGAATCGACGTAATTCACGCGGATGTGGTTCAGCACGCCGGAAAAGGTCTGCAGCTCCTCGTACGCAGAGCGTCCCTGCGAGGGAGGTTGTTGGGCGTCCGACCTTGCCACCGGACCGGCGAGGAGGGCGAGGGCAATGAGGGAAAGCCGGGTCATGGTCGCCAATCGCTATGGGAGTTTGGCGAGGCGCTGTTTCGCATCGCCCACCAGGTCGTCGAGGCGATGTGGGGCCAGCGCCACGAACTGCGCGAGGTGCGTCTTCGCGTCCGCCGGACGGCCGAGCTCCTCACCGATACGGCCGAGTAGATAGTGCGCCAGGGCCGCACGAGGATACAGGGCTACCGCCTTCTCGATCGGTCCCTGGGCCTCTTTGGTCTGCTCCAGGTTGAACAGGAGCATTCCGAGATCCAGCTCGAGTGAGTAGTCGTCCGGGTTGGCTTCCACCGCGCGCCGATGCTCGGTCACCGCTTCGGGCCACCGCTTTTGCTGCTCGTAGATGTCCGCGAGGTACACGTGCGCCATGTAGAGGCCAAGATCATTCGCGGCCGCCTCCTTGAAGCGAGCCTCGGCCTTGTCGAGGTGGCCCGCGGCGCGCTCGAGGGCAGCGAGCATGAAGCGGTACTCGTTCGTCCTGAGCGGTACCCGCATCAGGGCATCCTGGCGCTCCTTGCGTTCCGCGCGATCGAGCAGCACCTGAAAGTCCGCGATGGCGGCATCGTACTTCAGACTGTGCGCCGCGGCGAGCCCGCGGTGCCAGAGAAGAAAGTTCGGCACCTTCTCCGGGTGCTTCTCCTCGTCGTACACCGTGCGCGCCAGCCGTACAAAGCGATCGTAGGCCAGCCCGTAACGACCCTTGCTCAGGTCGACGAACCCCTCGAGATAGAGCTGGTAGAGCTGTGACTCCTCGCTCGTGTAGTCACGGAACCCGCGCTCGTCCACGGGCCAGACGAGCGAGATGATGCGCAAGCTCACGAGCGGGTCGATCATGAAGGCCCGCTGGTAAAAGCGATTCGACTCTTCGAGCCTCGACTTCCATGCGTCGGGGACGCGGTCCCGCATCTCCTCATCGAACAGCTGGTCGCGGCGAACGTACGGCAGGTAGGCGAGCGCGAGGTACGCGTCGGCATACCGTGGATCGAGGTGGATCGCGAGTCGCAACGCGCTGTCCGCCTCGTCGAACTTGTGCTTTCCCCAGTAGCCGAGCCCACGGTAATAGTGCAGCGACGCCTCGTTCGAGTCATCGTGCGCCATCGCTTCGATCTGCGAGAGCTGCTTGCCCGACGGAGGGAAGTCCACGTCTTGACCACGAGCTCGACCGGAGAACACCGCCACGAGCGCCAGCCCGATGATGGAGGCCGGTGATACAGAAGTCCGAAGCATCGACATCTCCTGCAGACGGACCCGGCTAACTTCGCCCCCACGCCGCTGTCCGGGAAGGGCGTTTTTGCGGCATATTCCTGCATGGACCCAGCCACCGCGCGAGCCGCGCTCCGCCTGTTCCCCTACGGCCTGTACGCCATCACCGTCAAGCACGACGGCGACGAGCACGCCAGCACGGCATCGTGGGTGATGCAGGCTTCGTTCCACCCCCCGATGGTGGCCGTGGCGATCGAAAACACCTCCAAGACCATCGCCATGGTTCGAGACGCGCACCATTTCGCCATCAGCTGCTTGCACGAGGGGCAGCGAGAGGTCGCCGAAAAGCTCGGGCGGCCATCGGCCGCCGCTTCGCAGAAGCTCAAGGGGATCAAGACCAAGCCGGCACCGGCCTCCGGCGTCCCGGTCCTGGCGGACGCCATCGGCTGGGTGGAGTGTCGCGTGGTGGCCACGCTCCCCGGTGGGGATCACACGATCGTCCTGGGCGAGGTCCTCGAGGCAGGGGTCGAGCGCGACGGCGCCAAGCCGCTCACGCTCGACGGTGCCGGGTTCACGTACTCCGGCTAGCGCCGGAACACCACCTTGCCACCCGCGATCGTGTAGCGGACGCGCACCCGGTCCAGGGAATCGGGGGCCATCGCGAAGAGATTCCGATCCAGCACAACGACGTCGGCGTCGAAGCCGGGGGCGAGTGCCCCTCGCGTCGCTTCGTCGAAGGTCGCGTACGCGTTCCCCGCCGTGTAGGCCCGCAGCGCCTCTCCCACGGAGATTTTCTGCTCGGGAACCCAGCCGTCAGGGTTCTTGCCGTCGAGGGTGCGACGGGTGACCGCGGCGTACACGCCGACGATCGGATCGAGCGGCGCCACGGTCCAGTCGGAGCCGAAGGCGAGCTTGGCGCCGGTATCGAGCAGCGTGCGGAATGCGTACGTCGTCTTGATTCGCACGGGGCCGATTCGCCGCTCGACCCAACGACCGTCGTCGATGGCGTGATAGGGCTGCATCGATGGGATCACGCCGAGCCTGCCGAACGACGGGATGTCCTCGGGGCGGAGGTGCTGAGCGTGCTCGACGCGGAACCGGCGGTCGCGCGGGCCGTGGGCCCGGGTGACGCTGTCGTAGATCGACAGGAGGATGGCGTTGGCGCGATCCCCGATCGCGTGGACGGTCACCTGCAACCCGGCCGAGTCCGCGTTCCCGATCCACCGGCGCATGTCCGTCTCGGGATGCTGGAGCAGACCGCGGTAACCTGCGGAATCGCTATAGGGCTCGAAGAAATAGGCCGTGCGCGAGCCGGCTGAGCCGTCCATGAACCCCTTCAGGCCGCCGATCTTCAGCCACGGGTCGGTCGAGCCCTCGCGGTGCACGCTGTCCGCGACGGTGCGCCAGTCGTCGAGCGGCAGGTAGAGAGCTGCGCGAAGAGTGAGCCGGCCCGCCCGTTCCAGCCGCCGGTAACTCGCCAAGTCGGCCCACGACGCTGACATATGCGCCGTGGCGGTCACGCCAAGCGATGCGGCGTAGGCGAGGGCGCGCGCGAGAGCGGAGTCTCGCCGTTCGGGGGACGGCCCGGGTACCGCCCGGCCGATCACGTCGAGTGCTTGATCCTTGAAGATCCCGATCGGCTCGCCGGTCCGAGGATCGCGCGGGATCTCGCCGCCGGGAGGCGCCGGCGTGTCCTTCGTGACGCCGGCGGCCCGCAACGCCAACGCGTTGGCCAGCGCCTCATGACCATCGACGCGATTCACGAACACGGGATTGTTCGGCGTCACCGAATCGATCCACTCGTGGTGTGGCAGCGGCTGTCCGGGCCACAGGGTGTGATCCCAGTCCCCTCCCAGGATCCATTCACCGGGCCTCAAGCTGGCGGCGTATTGCTTGATTCGCCGGATGAACTCGGCGGGGGTGGCCGCGTTCCGAAGATCGACCGACGCGAGCTGGAAACCACCGTCGACGAAATGGGTGTGCCCGTCGGTGAACCCGGGCAAGACCAGGCCGCCGTCGGCCTGTATGGTCTGTGTCTGCGCGCCGACGTAGGGTGCGATCGCTGCGTCGTCCCCGATCGCCAGAATCTTGCCGCCGGCGATCGCCACGTTGCCGGCGTGCGGGGCACCGGTGGAGAGCCCGGTCCACACCATGCCTCCGCGGATGATGAGATCCGCCCTTTGCCCGCAGGCGGTGAAGAGAAGGCACAGCACTCCCGCGAATAGGCGTCGGCTCATCGGTCCCTCAACGGAGTTTGGTGATGCGGTGGATCGTCTCGAGCGCCGAGATGGGATCGGCGCTCGGGCTCTTGTCTACCGAGACGGGGGCCGCGCCCGGCTGCGAGGCGAGCGTGTCACGGATGTCGAGCAAGACTTCGAGGAGTAGCTGCTCCCGTTGGTAGACGGCGTCGAGGTCGGCCATGCGGGCGTGATCGTTGGCGGCCTTGGCTCGATCGTACGCGTCGCGGTAAATGGACTCAAGGTTGGCGAGGATGCGGTCGCGGGGGCGAGGACTCATGGCTTAGAAAAGATAGGGCCGCTCGACAAGAAAGGCGACGGAAGGACGGAACGACGGAACGGTGATGATCTGCGAAGATTTGGTTACGAATGGGTGATTTCGGTGTCAGTCGGACACCGCACACGGCATATGCTTCGTCACGATGGCTTACGAGCGTCTTCGGGCATGGCGATCGGCGCATCGGTTGGCGGTCGCCGTGTATCGAACCACGCAATCGTTTCCAAAGAGCGAGTTATATGGGCTGACATCACAACTGCGCCGAGCGGCGTTTTCGATTCCCGCCAACATCGCCGAAGGATCGGCGAAGCGGGGTCCTGCGGAGTTTCGGCGGTTCCTTGATATCGCGGTCGGGTCGTTTGCGGAGGTATCCTACGCGCTGTTGTTCTCGCGCGATGTGGGACTTCTCTCACCGAAGGCTTTTGACGACTTAGAACCTCTCCGTGTGGAGGCCGGGAAGCTCACGTGGGGTCTGTATGCAACCATAGCGAAGCGAGCTCGAGCAGGGCCGTGAGGACCGGAGCCTTGGAACGTCATCGCTCTTCCGTCGTTCCGTCTTTCCGTCGTCTTAGTCAACCTCCCGCACCACGAGCCCACTCGGCACCTTCGGCACGAAGTACGTCGACTTGGGCGGCATGACATCTCCCGCATCCGCCACCGCAAATACTTGCTCGACCTTCGTCGGGTTGAGGAGGACGGCCGCAGCCGCCCGCCCGCCCCGCACGGCCTCGAAGGCGGCGTAGGGATCCGGCGTATAGGCGAGCGACGGCGTGGCGGTGCCGGCACCGAAGATATGCTGCACGACCAGCGCCTCGACGCGCGCCACGTCCAGCGAACGGACGGCGGGTGTCCGACCGAGGCCCGGGACTGCGTCCAGCGGCGCGTCGGGTTTGAGCACCAGGCTGACGTCGTACGCGTCGGGGAACGCGACGATACAGGCGGTTCGGTCGTGCCCGAGCTCGGCCAAGCGTTCGGTGCGATCCATGCACGGGGCCACGCGCCCCACGTCGAACCACTCGCGCCACCCGGCGACGAGCTTGGCCGGGTCGCTCCCCTGGCCGAAGATGATACGGTGCGTGGGGAGGATCGTGAGCCCCGGATCGGCGGCCGACACGATGAACGACAGCACACGATCCGCCTCGGAATGCTCTTGCGCATACGCCACCGCCGTCTCGTATCGGTGATGGCCGTCCGCGATGTACAATTGCGCGCGACCCGCGATCCTCGCGAGCTCCGCCGCTGGTCCACCCGACACGACCCACAGGCGAAGCCCGACGCCTTCGAGCTCGGCGCGGGCCGCGGGCACGCCGGACGCCGCCTTCGCAACCGCTCGGGCCAGCGCGCGGTCCGGGTCCGGCGCGAGCAGAAAGATCGATTCCAGGTTCGCCCGGGTCTGTCGCAGAAGCGCCAGCCGATCCGCTTTGGGGGCGGAATGGGTCCGCTCGTGCGGTCGGACGCGCCGAGACGCGAACGGCTCGGCACGGACCGCCGCGAGCATCCCGATGCGCGTGCGCTGCTCTCCCGACGCGAGCGCATAGTCCTGGGCCAGGACGTAGACCGATTTCCCGGGGTCGGGCCGCAGCACACCCTGCTCCCGCCACGCGGCGAGGAGCGCCGCAGCATGGGCATAGCGGTCTATATCAGGGGCCGACGCTTCCGGCAGGATGAGGTGCACGATATTGTGGGGATCACGCGCCGCGTACCGCGCACGATCCTCGCGAGATATCACATCGTACGGGGGCGCGAGGAGTGCGCTCCACTCGTCCCCGGCTTGGGGCGTGTAGCGCTCGCCGCGAAACGGCGCGACCAGCGGCGGCAGCTCGGCGTTCACGTTTGCCCGGAGTCTCCTGTGTCTCTGCGCGAGAACCAGCAGGTGGTCGACCGCTGGATCGGCCAATATAAAGAAGGGTACTTCCCAGCGCTCACGAACCTGGCGCGACTGACGGAAGAGGTCGGCGAGCTCGCGCGCGAATTGAACCACCGGTTCGGCGAGAAAACCAAGAAGCCCGGAGAGGCGGAGGGCTCGATCGCGATGGAGCTCGCCGACATCCTGTTCGTGGTCATCTGTCTCGCGAACTCACAGGGGATCGATCTGGATCAGGCGTTCGCGCAGATGATGCAGAAGGTCACCTCCCGCGACGCCGATCGCTGGACCAGGAAGGCACGCTGACTTCCTCATAGAGGCGCTGGTAGGACACCAGGCGGTCCGCGTCGAACGCACCGTGCTCCGCCGCGTCCCGCACGGCGCAACCCGGCTCCGCCAGATGCCTGCAGTTGTCGAAGCGGCACTGATCGAGGAACCGGTGGAACTCGGGAAAACAGACGGCCAGGAGCTCCGGGTCAATGCCCCAGGTGCCGACCTCGCGCAACCCGGGGGTGTCCACGACGTAGCCGCCGCCCGCGAGGGGCACCACGAGCGCTGCGCGGGTCGTGTGCCTCCCCGTGTCCCATTTCGCGCTGATCGCGCCGATGCGGAGGTTCAGCCCCGGGTCGAGGGCGTTGAGGAGGCTCGATTTCCCGACGCCCGATTGACCCGCGAGCACTGATTCCCGCCCGCGCAGCAGGTCGCGGAACGCCGCCAGGCCTTCCGGCAACCGGACCGAGGTCGCCAGGACCTGATATCCCGCCGGTGTATACCGCTCCAGCAATCGATCGAGCGCCGTCCGGTCGAGGTCGATCTTGTTGAGGACGATTACGGCCGGAATGCGATTCGCCGCCGCGATCACGAGAAACCGATCGAGGAACCTGGGACTGGGCTCCGGACTCCGCACCGATGCGACCACAACCACCTGGTCCACGTTCGCGGCGATGGGCTGGGCCCGCGGGCTTCGCTCCCCCGCGGCGCGCCTCGCGAGCACGCTCTTTCTCCGCCGCACTCCCGAAATGGTGGCGTGGCCGGCCGACTGCAGCTCGAGCTCGACCACGTCGCCGGCCACGACGCGGTCGTCATCGCGATGCTTGAGTTTCCCACGCAGCACCGCGGTCACCTCGCCGGTGTCCGTGTGGACCCGGTAGGTCGAGCCCGTGCGGGCCAGCACCACGCCGGTCGTCACGCGTGCCCCTGCCGCGCGAGGCAGCGGTCGAGCTCGCGTTTCACCGCCTCGAGGGTCAAAGCCAGAACGGGTGCGAGCGCGTCCGCCGGCGTCGCGCCCCAAGCGAGGTACTCCGTCTCCACGTGGCCGACGGGCCGATCACCGGCTGCGGACCACCGAACGAACAGGAGCGCCGCTCCGTAGCGTCCCTGGGGATCCGGCGCTTCGTCCACGAACGTGCCCACCGAGTAGGCCTGCCCATCGCTCCCGGTGAACGCCGGAGCGCGCTCGTGCACGCGCTGATAGCCGCCGAGCGTCCCATCGGTCAGGTCCTCCGTAGGGACTCCCGCAGGACATTGCCGAGCAGGAAGGCAAGGTTCGCGGGCCGCTCGGCGAGGCGGCGCATGAGATACGGGTACCACTGCGTGCCGAAGGGCACGTAGACGCGCACGTTGTATCCTTCGCGGCGCAGCCCGAGCTGCAGGTCGCGCCGCACACCGTACAGCATCTGGAATTCGAAGCGCGCCGGGAGGATGCCCTTGTCACGCGCGAATGCCTTGGCATGGTCGATGATGCGCGGATCGTGGGTTGCGATCCCCGGGTAGTTGCCGCGCAGCATGAGCCGCTCCATGCAGCGGACGTATGTGTCGTCCACGTCGCGCTTGTCGGGAAACGCGACCGTGGCGGGCTCCTGATACGCGCCTTTGCACAGCCGCACCCGGGCGCCGAGGGCGATGATCTGGTCGACGTCCTGCTCGGTGCGTCGCAGATACGACTGTAAGACGACGCCGACGACGTTCCCGAACTCAGGCTGAAACCTCCGTTTGAAGAGTTGCAGCGTGCGCTCGGTGTAGTCGGATTGTTCCATGTCGATGCGGACAAACGAGTCGTGCGCTTTGGCCCGGGCGATGATGGCGCGCATGTTCTCGACGCACAGCATCTCGTCGATATCGAGGCCCATCTGGGTGAGCTTGACGGACACATTGGCATCCGCCCGGGCTGCCTTGATGCGATCGAAGGTTTCGAGATAGGTATCGCGCGCGGCGTGGGCTTCGTCGGCGTTGTGCACCGACTCGCCGAGTACGTCCAGACTCGCGGTGATGCCGGCCGCGTTCAGCGCCTTCAGCGCGGCAACGCCGGAATCGACCGTCTCCCCGGCCACGAAGCGCGCCGCGAACCGCCGGGCCAGCCCGTTGCCGCGGATAAACCGGAAGATGCGAGGTTGCTCGCTGAGCCACAGCAGGCCGGCGCGGAGCATCAAATAGCGGGAGTCCGGGGGCCGGTGTCGGGGTCAGGGATAGAACTTCGTGTTGCGCTGCGCCAGGTCGCGCAGCGCGTCGCTCGGTGCGAACCGCGCGCCGTAGCGGTCGGCGAGCCGCTCGAGCTCTCCGACGATCCGCGCCGCGCCCAAATCGTCGGCGTGCCGGAGGGGGCCTCCGCGGAACGGCGGGAATCCGAAGCCGAAGATCGCGCCGACGTCCCCGTCCCGCGGCGACCGCACGATGCCCTCGCCCGCGGCGCGAGCCGCCTCGTTCAACATCACGAGCACCAGGCGCTGGATGATCTCGGCGGGCCGCGGCCCACCGTTGGGCTGCGTGCCGATCAGCTCGTAGACGGCAGGGTCCACGCCCCTCTTCTTACCACCCACGTACTTATAGAACCCCTGGCCTGCCTTGCGGCCAAAGCGGCCGCTCTTCACCATGCCGGCAAACGCCGGTACGGGAGCAAAACGCTCGCCGTACGCCTCGTGCATCACGCCGATCACCTTCTCGCCGACGTCCAGTCCGACCTCGTCCATCAACGTGATGGGGCCGACGGGGAACCCGAACTCCACCATGAGGCGGTCGAGCTCCTCGATCGCTACGCCTTCCACCAGAAGCTGCCCGGCCTCGTTCATGTAGGGCGTGAGGATCCGGTTGATCCAGAACCCCGGGCTGTCCTTGACGACGATCGGCGTCTTGCCCATCCGGCGGCCAAAGGCGACGGTGGTGCTCACCACCGCCGGCAGCGTACGGGTGGACGGGATCACCTCAACGAGCGGCATGCGAGCGACCGGGGAGAAGAAATGCATGCCGATCACGTGCTCGGGCCGGCCGCCGGCTTCCGCAATCCGACGGATCGGGATGGTCGACGTGTTCGATGCGAACACCGTCTCCGGGCCCGACGCGCTTTCCACCTCGCGCAAGACCTGCTGCTTGACCTGCAGCTCCTCAAACACGGCTTCGATGACGAGCTCGGCCCGCCCGAACCCCGTGTAGGTATCGCTCCCCGACAGCAGGGCAACGAGCCGCGCGTGCTCGTATTTCGTGATGCGGCGGCGCTTGAGGCGGTCATCGAGGATCTCGCGGGCGGTCGCCAGTCCTTTGGTCACGCGTGGCAGGTCCGCGTCCTTCATCCGCACGTCGACGCCGCCCTGCGCGATGGCGGTGCCCGCTATCCCTGCGCCCATGAAGCCGGCTCCGACGACGCCCAAGCGATGCACGGTCGCGGGTGGTGGCGGATTCGGGATGCCAAAGTCCTTTTTCAGCGCGGTCGTCGCGAAAAAGATCTGCACCAGCTTGCGCGAAACGTCGGTGACCGCGAGCTGCCCGAACAACTCCGCTTCACGCTTCAGGCCCGCGGCCATGCCATGCTTGAGTCCGAACTCGACGGCTTCGAGCGCGGCGAGCGGCGCGGGATAGTTGCCCCGCGTCTGCGCGAGCACCTGCTTCCGGGCCGCGCGGAACACCAGCCGCCGGCCGAACGGGTTGCCGTCGAGCAGCCAGCCGGTGAAACCGCCGGAGCGCCGGCGCCGCGGCTGCCAGCCGCCCGCCATGCGTTGTGCCGCCGCGATCGTGATGTCCTTGAGGATGGCATGCGGCACCAGCTCGTCGACGATCCCCACGCGAAATGCCTTCTGGGCGCGCTCGACTTTGCCCGCGAGGATCATGTCGAGCGCCGCCCGTGCGCCGATGAGGCGCGGCAGGCGCTGGCACCCGCCCGCCCCGGGGAGGATGCCGAGCTGCACCTCCGGCAGCCCGAGCTGGGTGCGGGGATGATCGGACGCGACGCGATACCGGCAGGCGAGGGCGAACTCGAGTCCGCCCCCGAGGCAGGCGCCGTGAATGCCAGCCGCCACTGGCTTCGGGAACCGCGCCACGCGCTCCAGCAGCTGCTGCCCTTCCGCCGAGAGCCGCTCCGCCTCGGCCGCGGTGGCGAGGGCCACGAACTCCTCGATGTCGGCGCCGGCGATGAACGTGTCGGGTTTGCCGGAGAAGAACGCGATCGCCTTGACTGAGGGGTCTTGCTCGAGGGCCTCGAACGTCGCCTGCACGTCCTGCTTGACCGCGCGCGAGATTTTGTTGACCGGCTCGCCTTTGAGATCGAACGTGACGACGGCGACACCGCCGTCGACCAGCTCCCAGGTCAGAGCGGCGCCGGGGGGAGGAGCCATCAATTGCGCTCCAGCACCATGGCGAACCCCATTCCCCCTTGTGCGCAGATCGAGAGCAGGCCGAACTTTGCGTCGCGACGCACCATCTCGTGCGAGAGCGTGGTGACGAGGCGGGTACCGGTGGCGCCGAACGGGTGGCCGATCGCAATCGACCCGCCCATCACATTGATGATGTCTTCGTTGATCTCCCAGCCTTTCGCCGCCCAGCCTTTCAGGTTCGAAAGCACCTGTGCCGCGAAGGCTTCGTGGACCTCGATCACCTCCAGGTCCTTCCACTCGATCCCGGCCCGCTCGAGCGCCTTCGGGACCGCGAAGATGGGTGCCTGCAGGAGCTGCCACCCGGGATCCACGGCGGCGACCGCGTACGAGCGGATGTACGCCAGCGGCGTATAGCCGAGGGCGCGGGCGGCCGCGTCGCTCATGAGGAGCACGGCGGAGGCGCCGTCCGTGAGGGGCGACGAATTCGCCGCCGTGACGCTGCCGTAGCGCCGGTCGAACACCGGCTTGAGCTTCGCCATCTGCTCGAGCGACGTATCGCGTCGTATGCCGTTGTCCGCCGTCACCACGGTCTCTCCGCTCCGCTCGGGCAGCCATGGGACCACCTCGGCCGTGATACGGCCGTCATCCGCTCCCTTGGCGGCGAGCGTGTGGCTCCGGAGGGCCCAGCGGTCCTGCGCCTCGCGGGTGATGTGGTTTTCCTTGGCCATCTTTTCAGCCGACTGGCCCATGGACTCGCCCGTGGACGGCTCGGCGATGGCGGGCGAGACGGGGACCAGGTCACGGGGGCGAATCCGGCTGAAGGTCTTGAGCCGCGCGCCGAGCGACTTTGCCTTGCTCGCTTCGACCAGGATGTCCGCGAGCCGTCGGGAAGCGAGAATCGGGATGTCCGAGAGCGACTCGACGCCTCCCGCGATCACGACGTCGGCACTCCCCAGTGTGATCTCGTCGTAGGCATTGGCCACGGCCTGTCCGGAGGACGCGCACGCCCGGTTGAGCGAGTACGCGGGGATTTCCTTGGGAAACTGGGGTAGCAGGCTCACTTCGCGGGCGACGTTGGGAACGAGCGCCGACGCGACGACTTGCCCGAAGATCACGGCGTTGACGTCGGCGCCCTCGAGATTGGTCCGCTCAAGCAGCTCGCGGGTCACGAACCGCGCCAAGTCCACGGCGCGCGCGTCTTTGAGCGACGTGCCCGACTTGCAGAACGGCGTCCGATAGCCGGCGACGATCGCGACGCGCCGTCCATTACCAACCGGCATTACATTCCCCTCCCGTCAGTCAGACACGAAACCTACCACCGGGCCGGCCGCAGGGCCAAGCGGGAGAACGCCGACGAGCGAAGCGCCATTTTCTCATCGCACGCGCGCCGCCGCTTTCGAAGCGATGGCGCGCGAGCCGGTCGACGTGCTCGTCATCGGCGGCGGGATCACCGGCGCGGCGATTGCACGCGACGCGGCGCTGCGGGGCTTTCGCACGGCCCTCGTCGAGAAAGGCGACTTCGGGAGCGGCACATCCTCGGTCTCCTCGCGACTGATTCACGGCGGCCTGCGATACCTCGAGCAGTACGACCTGCACCTGGTGCTCGAAGCGAGCCGCGAGCGTCGTGTGCTGCTCCGCATCGCACCCCATCTGGTCCGTCCCCTTCCCTTCGTGTTCCCGGTGTACCGGGGTGCCCGAGTCCCCTCGTGGAAACTCCGATGCGGCCTGTGGCTGTACGACCTGCTCGCCGCTTTTCGAAACGTCCGGGTCCACCGGTGGCTCGGGCGGAAGGCGACCCTGCGTCTCGAGCCGGGGTTGCGCGACAAGGACCTCCGGGCGGCGGGACTCTACTACGACGCGCAGACCGACGATGCCCGCCTGGTGCTCGCCACCATGCGAAGCGCCGCGCAGGCCGGTGCGCACGTCGCCAACTACGTCGAGGTCGTCTCGCTCGTCAAACCGGACGGCCACGTGCGGGGCGCGACGGTGCGCGATCTGTTGAGCGGGGACACTCGGACCGTACGCTCCCTGATCGTGGTGAACGCGTGCGGCCCGTGGGTGGATCAGCTGCGGCGGCTGGACGAGCCCGACGCAACCCCCGTGTTGCGGCTCACCAAGGGAGCGCACGTCGCCGTCCCGCGACAGCGGCTCGGCAACACACACGCGATCACGATGACCTCACCGATCGATGGCCGCGTGATGTTCGTGCTCCCGTGGGAGGATGCCGAGCAGAGCTACATCGGCACCACGGACACGGACGAGGACGTCTCCCCTGACGACGTCCGCGCGACGGCGGAGGACGTGGTCTACCTCCTGCGCTCGGCGAACGCGTTTTTCCCCCAGGCCCGGCTCTCGCCGCACGACGTGGTCGCGACCTGGGCCGGGCTCCGTGCGCTGCTCCGCCCCGACGGGCACCTCGCTCCCTCGCAGGTCTCCCGCGAGCATCGCATCATCGAGAGCGCGAGCGGACTGCTGACGATTGCCGGCGGGAAGCTCACCACGCATCGCGTCATGGCCCAGGAGCTCGTCGATCGCGTCGCCGCCCGTCTGGGGGCGCTGGACGGGCGGCCGCGCGCACCCCACCCGCCGACGCACCGACTGCCGCTCCCCGGCGGTGAGACCGCGGATCTGGACGGCCTCGCCAAGGCAGCGGTCGAGCGGGGTGCCTCCGAGACCACCGCCCGGCACCTGGTCGGCAGGTACGGGAGCGAGGCCGCCGCCGTGCTCAATCTGGTGGATCGGGACCGCGCGCTCGGTGGGCGCATCGTGGCAGGGCGTCCAGACCTCTGGGCCGAGGTGGTGCACGCGATCGAGCGCGAGATGGCGGTCCGGCTGTCGGACGTCCTGGTGCGGCGGCTGCATCTCTTCTACAAGACGCGGGACCAGGCTGTCCCCACGACGAGCGCGGTTGCCGACCGGATGGCGGGCGCATTGGGGTGGGACGGGTCGCGGCGCGCGGTGGAGCTCGCGGCCTATCTGCAGCTCGTGAAACGATCCCGCGCGTTTACGCGGGAAGTGGCGACGATCGAGAAACCCTAATACTTTTGCCAGCCTTGATTCGTCACTCTCGTGCTCTCGCGTGCGTGGTGGGAGCGGCGGCAGCCCTGCTCGCTCTGGGATGTGGTCGCCCTGCGGCGAGCCCGGCCGTGGAGCGGCGGATCGCGCTGCACGGTCCAGCTGATTCTCTCATTCCCGATGGCCCGCTCGGCGCCTCGATCCGCCGCGGTCGGTCACTCCTCGCCGCCACGCGTGACAGCTTGCCCGCGCACGTGGGCAACCGGCTCCGGTGTGTGAGCTGCCACCTGGATGACGGCCGACGCCAGAGCGGCTCCTGGGTGGGTGTCTATGTACGCTACCCGCAGTACCGCTCGCGCAGCGCCACCGTGGAAACGATCGAGTACCGTGTGAACGATTGCTTCCGGCGCAGCATGAACGGCGTCGCGCTCGCGAGCGACGGACCCGACATGCGCGACATCGTCACGTACTTCTGGTTCCTGGCGCGCGACGTGCCGGTCGCTCCCGTTTCCACCGCGAACCGACTGGCCAAGTGGGCCACGTTCGTGCCCGACACATCGCGAGGCGCTGGTGTGTATGGTGCGTCCTGCGCCAAGTGCCACGGGCCGGCCGGTGAGGGGACAGCCGTGGCGCCGCCGTTGTGGGGACCGCAATCGTACAACATCGGTGCCGGGATGAGCCGCATCCGCACGGCGGCGGCGTTCATCAGTGACAACATGCCGTTCGACCAGCCCGGCACGCTCACCGACCAGCAGGCGATCGACGTGGCCGCATTCGTCAACGCGCAGCCGCGCCCCGATTTCCCTGAGAAGGTTCACGACTGGCCTAACGGCGACGCGCCGCCCGACGTCGCCTATCCGACGCAGGCCAAGCCACGCACCGGGCACTCTCGATGACCGTCGATTCCACACCCGACAGGAGGATCAGCATGTCAGAGCTCATGAGCGGTCGCCGCGGATTCTTGGGACGCCTCGCCGCGGGCGCCGCCGCAATGGGTCTGGGAGGCCTCGTCGCGCCCACCGAGGGTGCGGCGCAGCCGGCTCGGATGCCGCGCGTCAGCGCCAATCCGGAGTTCGAGACCTGGCTCAACAAGATCACGGGCAAGCACAAGATGATCTTTGACGTGCCCGAACCGAACGGCGGCTTTGTGTTCGCGTGGGCCCGCGTGTTCCTCAACACGACGAACGAGAACTACGGGACCAGCGATACCGACAACTCGGTCGTGATCGTGCTCCGCCACGCGGGCATTCCGTTCGCGATGCAAAGCTCGATGTGGGCGAAGTACAAGCTCGGCCAAACCTTCAAGATCGACGATCCGGCGACCAAGGGCCCGTCGGTCCGGCACCCGCTCATCGGGTTGAAGCCGGGTGATGCGCCGATTCCCGGAATGGGCACCGACGAGCTGATCTCGAAGGGTGTCCTGGTGGGCGTATGCAACATTGCGCTGACCTTCTACAGCATGAACATGGCGAAGGACATCGGCACACCGGCGGAGACCATCAAAAAGGATTGGGTCGCCAACTTGCTCCCCGGCGTCACAGTGGTGCCGTCGGGCGTCATCGCCGTGAACCGCACGCAGGAGAAGGGCTGCGCCTACTGCTTCGCGGGCTGAGCGCTCCTAGATCCTGTTCCTCACCCGCGGCCGCGCCTTCGCGTGCGGCCGCGGTTCGTTTTCGTCGAGCCGCTGGAGCGCCCAGCGCACGGCGTACCGCACGTCGCTCGACTCGTCGTCCTGCGCGGCCTTGAGCGCGTCGGCCGCTCGTGGGCTCTCGATCTCGCCCAGCGCCCAGGCGACCGCGACGCGCACGGAGGGCTCGCGGTCTTTCAGCACCGGCAACAGCACGTCGACGGCGCGCGGACTCTCGATCTCGCCCAGCGCCCATGCCGCGAGTCGGCGAGTATCCGGGTCAGCATGCGCGAGCGCCCGACCCAGTGGCTCGATCGCCATCGGGCTCTCGAGTTCGCCCAGCGCCCAGATGGCCGCCTCTCGCACTTCGGTTGCGGCGTCGGTCACGAGGGCGCCGAGTCCCGCGACGGCGCCGGGGCGGCCGACCTCGCCGAGTGCATGCGCCGCGGCGGCCCGCGTCGCGGGGTCACCGTCACGGAGGACCGGCAGCAAGGCCTCGACCGCGGTCGAGTCTTCCATCTGGCCCAGGGCCCACGCGGCGGCGCGCCGGACCCCTGGAACTGCGTCTCCCAGAGCGGTGCGGAGCGGCGCGACCGAGCGCGCGCTCTCCAGCTCGCCAAGGGCCCAGGCGGCCGCCCCGCGCACGTCCGGGGCTCGGTCACGCAAGGCCGTGATGAGGGGCTCGATAGCGCGGGAGTCTTCGAGGTGGCCAAGTCCCAGGATTCCCGTCTCCCGCAGACCGGGGCTCTGATCCTTGAGAAGATTGGCGAACAGCTCGTAGGTGCCGGGCGGGTTAGCCCGGCCCAGCACACGCGCCGCGATGTCGCGGACGCACTCGTTGTCGTCGCGGAGCGCTGCACGGAAAGCGCCGAGTGTCGCGGCGTCCAGCTCGTGGCCGTGCCATGCTCCCCTCGCGCGGACGTGAATTCGCGGGACGAGGTCGTGTCGGTCGAGATCCAGGTGCTCGATCATCGGCATCGGCATGGGCGTGGGCATCGGCATGGGCATCGGGAACAGCCTGGGCTCCCATCCCCAGCCGAGGTTGTTGGCCAGAGTCTGGCCGGCGAGCTGGCATACCGTGGAGTCGGACCGCTCGAGGGCCGTGAGGAGACGGGCGGCCTGAGCGGAGTCGAGCCGCGCCTGCGACGCGGTCATCCGGGGGGTCACGGCGAGCGCGACCGTCCCGACCATCAGAATGCACCACCGGCGCATTGCGTGCCTCGAGGATGGGGATACTGCTGGGATGCTCGAGGGGGTTGGAAAGGTTGCAGGGGGCCGGCGCTCGGCGTCGGCCCCCTGCTCGATTCTTGCGCTTACCTGCTACCGGCGGCTACGCGTCTTGGCGAGCAGCCTGAGGATCTCGAGATAGAGCCAGACGAGCGTGACCATGAGACCGAACGCCCCGTACCACTCGAAGTATTTCGGGGCACCGCTCTGCACGCCGGTCTCAATGAAATCGAAGTCGAGGATCAGGTTCAGCGCGGCGACAACGACGACGCCGGCACGACCACGAGAAACAGGAGCAGCGCCGTCTTGTTGACCGTCCCTTCAATTGTCATCGGCGGCGCATTGGGATCATGCCGCACGTCGGCGAACGTTTTTCGGGTTGAGTGCCGGATTCGATGTACGCATCAGCGCCATGGGTTCACCTTCAGTGAAGTACGAGCCATCAATCTACTGTAGTTCTCGAGATTCTCTCGACTGATCACGGTCAGGTCTCGCGGTACGTCCGCCGGCGCGAACCAGCCGATCTCGGCACACTTGCCCGGCTCCAGAATCGCCGGCGTGCCCGACACGATTCGACAGAGATACGCGGGGGATACCCAGTGCTGGCCTTCCCCCGGCAGGATGTGGTCCACGACATCGAGCAGCTCTCCAACCTGGATCTCGATGCCGTATTCCTCGCGGATCTCGCGCCGCAGCGCGTCGGCCAACCGCTCGCCCCGCTCGACCGCGCCACCCGGGAACTCCCATAGGCCACGCTCGTTCTTGGCCTGCGGTCCGCGGCGCGCGAGGAAAAGCCGGCCCTCGCCATCCACGATGAGCGCGCCCACGCCGACGCCGATGTAGTCGATCCCACGGATCATCTCCATCCCCTGAGACTGCGGATGAAGTCGCCCAGCACAAGGAACTTCTCGAACACCGGTACGCCCTTGCGCTTGCGGCCGAACTCCGCGAACAGCTCGCGCAGCCGCCCCCGCCGCGTCACGTAAAACCGGAACGTCTCGGCGAAATCCTCCTGGGGATGCGTGGCCGCGTACGCCGTCACGTAGTTCGCCAGCGTCGTGGTGACTCCCCGGCGCTCGAAATCCACCCATTTCGAGTCCGATACGCGGTATGCCTTGCGAACCTCGCCGAACGCGCGACGGAACCGTCCCGTGCGCGTGAACGACCAGTTGTGATAGAGAAAGGAGTGGCCGAGCTCGTGGAGGATCAGGCCCGTGAGCATGTTCCACGAAATCTCGTCGCGTCTCCGTTTCCCGGTCACATACCGGCGCTCGATCTCGATCACCTTGGGCGACCGGTGCGTGACGCCCGAGACGCCGGGCCGTAACAGGACGCGGTAGTTCCAGCCCTTGAGCCGCGACACGACCAGCAGTTGCCGGACCCGACGCGACGCCTGGCGGATGAGGTCGCGACCGGTCGCGTCCTTCCCGCACCAGGGACACACCTCCATCCAGTCGTTCACACCTTTGCTGCAGTGCGGGCAGATGTTCTGGAAGTCGTCGTAGCGCCACTTCTGGCCGCGCCCACACCACGGGCAATGGCGCATCGGATACATGACGCCCCCCCCGCAGCCCCAGCGGCAGCGGCGGTCGTAGCGGAAGCCTTTGGGCGCCTTGAGCGGCTCGGGACTCGAATCACGGTCGGCGATGTCGCGCCCGCACCAGGGACAGAAGGAAAAGCTGTCGGAGACTACCCAGCCGCAGTAATAGCACTCGGCTCCGGTCTGCTTGGTCGTGTCGCGCCACTCGAGGCGGCGGCCGCAGTTCGAGCAGTGCGCCCAGAACCGCTCCACCTCCGCCGCACACTTCGGGCAGCGTAGCTCGGGCGTCGGGATCTCGCGCTTACGTCGGGTCACGCGCCAGGGCCTCGTCCACGATTCGCTCGATGAAATCCTGGTAGCTCATCCCCGCCTTCTCCGCCGCGTCCGCCATCTCGTTCTCGCGTGCCACGAACGGGTTGGGATTGACCTCGAGGACATACACCTCCTCGTCGTGCGCGAGGCGCAGGTCCACGCGCCCATAATCCTGCAGCCAGAGAGCGTGAAACGCCGTACTGCACGTATCCGCGATCCTGGTGGCGACGTCTTCAGACAGCCCCTTCGCGAATGTGTTCC
>Ga0075436_100000586_pt1 | contig 23812 bp, 17 predicted proteins | sample RhiMethybrSRZTD5_FD_75303 | JGI IMG/M metagenome (GOLD analysis project Ga0075436, IMG submission 75303) | Populus rhizosphere microbial communities from Tennessee, USA - Rhizosphere MetaG P. TD hybrid SRZTD5 | ecosystem: Host-associated > Plants > Roots > Rhizosphere > Soil | place: USA...
TATACGCCGCATACCCGCACGCGCTGTCCGCAATCGCTCCGGACACTCCCGCATGAAAATAGTTGTGCTGCTGCGTTAGCTCGGCGCGAAACGGCACGCGAATCGCCGCATGTCCCGCCGTCAATTCCACCAGCTCCGCGCCCAGATGCTTCATCAGCCCTTGCCGGCTGAAGCTTTCCCGCACCCGGCTCGCAAACTCCGCATCTTCCACGTGAAACCCCGCCTCTTCCTTCATAGCGCAGCAGTATACCAGCCGTCCCTTCCCCACCTTAGGCTGGCGACTCGAAACTTGACAGCCCAACACGCCAATAGGGTGTCCGCCTTCCTACCCGTCCTAAATCCCAAATTCCCATTTTGGGAATACTCCTGTGAATCGTACCTGACTAATAATTTGTGATTGACTTTCACCCATCCCGGACTTACTTTCCACTCGGGACTGCTTCCTTCTCAAAAATCCAGTGTGCGCCGCTCGACTTACGGCCGGGGAAAGACGTATTGCCACGCAAATGGGGCCTCTTCCATTTACGCATTGTAGTTTCCCTTCCAGCATCCCACTTCGCTCAATCTTACTGCGCCTCCTTTTCTTTCTAGCCATTTTCTTCACGCTCGCATCGCTAGCGTTGGCTCAGACCTCCTCTCAACAATACGTTTACGCTTCCGCTCCCGGCTCGCCTTCTCCCTCTTCTGTTCCTGGATTCGCCAAAGTCAGCCAGACGGGGTCGCTGAACCTATTACCCAATTCACCCTTTAACGAACGCCTTGAAGGCGGCCTCCTCGTCATCGACGGCCAGGGCAAATTCCTTTTTGTCGTGAACCCTACAAGCGACGACATCTCGATGTTCCAGATCGATCCAACCACCGGGTCTCTCTCCGAAGTACCCGGCTCGCCTTTCGCGTATCCGCCAATCTTCTCGGTTTGGTTCCCACCCTGCCAGCCTTTGTCCATTACCCCGGAACGCTCCGGGCAGTTTCTCTTTGTCAGCTACCGCTACGCCAATTGCGGCGACTTCCTCGCGGGTGGCGGCCAAGGATCGGGCGCTGTTGTTTCATTCGCAATTGATCTTTCCGGCTCCAGTCCCGTCTTGACTCCCGTTGCAAGCATTTTTACCCAGGGCTCCCCCATCAAACTGCTCACCGATTCCAAAGGTCTTCACCTCTATGTTGGGATGAGCGTTAGCAACGCCGGAACACAGGTGAGCGGTGCGGAACTGCTTTACATTGATGGTACTGGCAATCTATCCGACCGGGGCTTGACTGGCGTCACTCCCATCAATTTTGGTGTCAGTTATGCGATCGACCCGCAAGATCGTTTTATCTTCGAACTCGGTGGTATCTCGAACCACGTAGTGAGTTGTGTCATTTCCCCTGTTGACGGTACCGCGAATCTTTGCGGTTCGCCTTTGTTCCTGGTTGGATTAGGCGGTGAAATGCTTGTCGAAGGCTCGGGGCACTTTTTGTACGTACCCGCCCAAGGCGACGTCGACGTGTTCTCGGTGGATCAGAGCACAGGTGACGCCACCCCGGTCGCAAATCTTCCTGGGGTTGTCCTGTCCACAGGTAGTTCTGTGGCGGATCCCATGGGGCCGTACATTTACTCCGCTGATTCTTCTACCACTGCGGGTGGCGTTCACACCTATTTGGTGGACCAGCAAACCGGCAACCTCACCGAAATCTTCGGATCCCCATTCAGTGCCGGAGTTTCCGCGTGCTGTCAAGGATTGGCCATCACAGGCAATCCCGTGCAGGCCGTGAGCGGTCCCGCTACCTCTATTTTTCCGTCCACCGCCTCGAACTTCACAGCCACCGCCGGCTTCAGCGGCGCGCCGCAAATCTTTTCCCTCGTCAACATTGGGAATCAACTGCTCACCATCAATTCCATTTCGATTTCTGGAGTCGACGCCTCCAGCTTTTCCCAATCCAATACCTGCCTCGCCCCTCTTGCTCCAAACGCCCACTGTTCCATTAGCATCAACTTCAATCCGCCAGTCGCGGGCGCCTTCACCGCAAATCTTCAGATTGCCGACAATGCCCCCGGATCCCCGCAAACTCTGGTCCTCAATGGCACCGGCATCGCCCCTGCCCCCGCAGTCACATTCTCACCCTCTACTGTCTCGTTTCCATCCATCAACCAGGGATCCTCCAGCTTGCCGCAATCCTTGACGGTCATCAGCTCCGGGAATACCACCCTGCACATTTCCTCAGTTTCTCTCACAGGGCCCGACCCTTCGGATTTCAACTTCACGAACAATTGCACCGCCCCGCTCGCGCCTGCCTCCAACTGCTCCATCTCTCTTGTTTTCAGTCCCACGGCCCCCGGCCAGCGCACCGCCGACCTGATGATCACAGACGATGCTCAAGGCTCCCCGCAGAGTGTTGTCCTTAGCGGCACGGGCATCGCTGTGCTGCCGGCTCTCAGTCTTTCGCCGCCGGCGCCATCGTTTCCCGTCACCACTCAAGGAGCATCCAGCGCGCCTCAAACTCTAACGGCCGTTAATTCCGGAAATGCTCCGCTGCAGGTTTCTTCGATTTCTCTCACGGGCTCCAACGCGACGGAATTTGGGGTGTCCAGCACTTGCACAGCTCCGCTTGCACCGTCTGCGAGTTGTTCCATTTCGCTCGTTTTCAGCCCGACTGCCTCGGGCCAGGGCAGCGCAAACTTGGTCATCACGGACGATGCTCCGGATTCTCCGCAGACAATTCCCCTCAACGGCATCGCCAATCCATCATTTTCCGTGGCCGCGGCGTCCGGCAGCTCGACCACTGCGTCCGTATCTGCCGGCCAACCCGCGCAATACCAGCTTCAACTCACACCCAACACAGGTTTCGCTGGCACGGTCTCTCTCACCTGCAGCGGCGCGCCTCTCGGCGCGGTGTGCCAGGTGCCCGCGACTGTTTCGCTCGCCAGCGGCCCGGCGACATTCACCGTCACCGTCTCCACCAGCGGTCCAGCCCAATTGCCGCCGTCCGCGCCGCTTCGCATCCCGCCCATCTCGCGCGTGCCGCAAGTGCCTCTACCCACGCCAATCGTACTCGCTCTACTTTTCTTCTTGTTCACAGTTCTTGGTAAGAACCGGCGCGCACTCCAACTCCCCGCCCGTAAAAGCCGCCTGGTTCTCTGCGCTGTTCTTTCCGCCGCAATCTTCTGCCTGCCGTTTGCCTTTGCGGGCTGCGGTGGCGGCAGCGCAGCCGTAACTCCTCCTCCGCCGGTCGTCACGCCTTCCGGCACTTCGACCATAACGATCTCGCTGACTGCCACGTCCTCAACGGGCCAGCCGCTCCAATTGCAGCCCATTCAACTCACCCTCACCGTCAAGTAGCTCACACTAAGATTTGCCCTCGTTTCCTTTTTCGCGCAGCGATAATGGCCTTTCCCGCCCTCGCCCTCACTCAACCCACTATAATCGGGGAACGGGGAACCTCCATGACTCTCGGAACAAGTATATTCGCCGCTGTTTTCTCTTCCACTGTTCTTGTGCTCGCGGTTTACCACAAGCAATTTCGCAAAGTCCTCTTCTGGGGGGTCGGAATCGCGGCCGTCGCAACGGGAATCTTCTTCCTGAGCGTGCGCCTCTATCGCAAACACGAAGCAAAACAGCACTCCGAAGCCGAACAGAGAATCCAGGCGTGCATTGCGCGTTTTCCGGTTCCCTATGTGCTGGAAGGTCAGCGCATGTCGGCGTTCGCCGTCGCTTCGGTTTGTTCGCGAAATCCTGATTTCAGTCCCGTCCCGAATTCCAACTATCTTGCGAACATCGTGGAAATCCGCGGTGGAGGCACGTTGCAGATCACTCCCCCGCAAAAGTTTTCTCCCGATGGCGAGCCGGACTCGATTCCCATCATCTATCTCGGCCGTCGCCAAACCTTCCTTCTGACCTGCGGCAACTACGGCGAACCGCAAACCGCAATCTCCATCAACCAGGGCCTGGTCTCTTGCCCGGGAGCATCAGTGTCCACGGCCCAGGAGTGTCCTCAATGGGATGAGAAGGCTGACAAGTGGGCGAAATACATCGGGCTTTCTCTCGGCGATTGCACGAACAATGGCTGTGTCGTTTACCGCGGCAAGAAAATCATGGGCGGCATCTCCCACAACGAAATCACCAACGCCCAATGGCACACCTGCGAAAACAAAACCGCCAACTAGCGTTGCGCTCCGAAGATAGCTGCAACAGTTCCGGTGATCTAACGGTGTATAAGCGCGGGGCTTGCCCCGTCCTTGCCATCATTTGCCATAGTTGCCATTCTTGTTCTATCCTGCAAACCCGTTGTGAAAGTGACAGCTCCATTTCTGCGTCTCGTTGCGCTTTTCGGCCTTGTGGGTGTCTTGTCCTCCGCCGTGGCGGCGCAGCAGAACGATTCAGCGAAGCCTGTTGTCGTGCAGCCCGGCGTGCCCGGTAAGCCCAGCAAAACGCTTCCGCCGTCAACGAAAGCCACGCTCCCGCCGCGCTCGCAGGCCGACGTGGAATTCATGCAGGGCATGATCATGCATCATGCTCAAGCCATCGAGATGACCGCGCTTATTGACTCGCACACGGACAACAAAGACCTCCATTCCCTCGGCGCGCGCATCAGCCGCTCCCAATCTGACGAAATCAAATTCATGCAGCGCTGGCTGGCCGTCCGCGGTGAGCCCGTTTCCATGTCTCCGCAAAAAATGCCTGGCCACACAGACATAGATCAGCGCATGGACATGTCTCACCAGCCGATGCATCTCATGCCCGGCATGCTCACCCCCGAGCAGATGGAAGCCTTGCGCAAAGGCAGGGGCGCTGACTTCGACCGTTTGTTTCTGACCGGAATGATTCAGCATCACAATGGCGCGCTCACCATGGTCAAGGATTTGTTTGACACCGCCGGCGCGGGGCAGGATGCTGAGCTGTTCAATTTTGCAACCGATATAGACACGGGGCAACGGGCCGAAATCAGGATCATGCAGGAAATGCTCGAAAAAGATCATTCCCAGAGCAGATGAAAGAGGAAAAGCGATGAATCGAGTGGCCGAAGTTATTTTTCATATGCTGGTAGCCTCAGTATTTTTGTGTTTCGGCGCGACTCGCCTGAATGCGCAAGCGCAGTCGCAAACGCAAACGCCCGTAACGCCTCCGCCGGCGCAGCAGACCGCCGATAAAGACAAAGCCGACAAAGACAAAGCTAAAGACGCGGACAAAGCGAAAGAGGAGGAGGAAGACAACAATCCCTTCGCTCCCGAGCCCGCTCCGGCTCTGCCCCCCGGCATGACCGGCTCCGACGTGAACGATCCGCGCGCCAAGCTCACGCCCGGTTTGTATGGCGCCGGCGTCGCGTCTTCGGGCCTCAAGCACCTTCTCCTGTTCAAAAAGCCAGACGCTTTTCAATTGGGCTCATCCGATCCCGATGATCCGAAAGTCCAGAAGGTGATCAGCCAACTCGGCATAGGCCGAATGATTGAGAAGCTGCCCAAGGAAATGCGTCTACCGGTCGCCCAGCTTGCTTTCGCGAATTCAGACCTCGCTTTCCAGGGCAACCACTTGTTCCAGGGAAATTTCTACGGCGTAAATATCTATGACATCTCCAATCCCGCAAACACCAAGCTGCTGACTTCGATGGTGTGCCCCGGCGGTCAGGGAGACGTCTCCGTCTACAAGAACCTCCTCTTCATGTCCGACGAGATGCCGAACGGACGCGTCGATTGCGGCGTTCAAGGCTTCCCGCCGGAGCCTCAGCCTCCCGCCGCCGCCGAAAAAGACAAGGACCAGGAAAAAGATAAGAAGCCAAAGATTCCGGCCGCGCAAAAGGACCGCTTCCGCGGCGTCCGCATCTTCGATATTTCCGACATTCGTAATCCGAAGCAAGTCGCCGCCGTCCAAACCTGCCGCGGCTCGCACACGCATACGCTTGTTCTCGATCCGAGCGACAAAGAAAATGTCTACATCTATGTTTCCGGCACGTCGTTTGTGCGCCAGCCGGAAGAACTTCCCGGGTGCTCGGGAGAAACTCCGGACAAGGACCCGAACACCGCGCTGTTCCGCATTGACATCATCAAAGTTCCAGTCGCCGCGCCGCAAGACGCAAAAGTTGTCAACAGCCCGCGCGTTTTCATGGATCCGCGAACCGGCGCCATCAACAGCTTGCTCAGCGCCGGCACGCACGGGAAAAAAGGCGCCGAGAAACCGAAAGAGACCGACCAGTGCCACGACATAACCGTGTACTCCGCGATCGGTCTGGCCGCTGGCGCCTGCTCCGGAAACGGCATTGTTCTCGACATCAAGGACCCCGTGCATCCGAAACGTCTCGACGCCGTCAACGATCCCAACTATTCCTACTGGCATTCCGCTTCGTTCTCGAACAACGGCGACAAAGTCGTCTTCACCGACGAGTGGGGCGGTGGCCTCGGCGCGCGCTGCCGCGCGAACGACCCCAACAAGTGGGGCGCGGACGCGATCTTCCGCCTGAAGGACGACAAGCTGACTTTCGCGAACTATTACAAAATGCCCGCCGCGCAGCCCGACACGTCCAACTGCGTCGCCCACAACGGCTCGCTCGTTCCCGTCCCCGGCCGCGACATCGAAGTCCAGGCTTGGTATCAGGGCGGCGTCTCCGTCATGGATTTCACCGATCCCGCGCAACCGTTCGAGGTTGCTTATTTCGACCGCGGCTCCATCGATCCCAAGATGCTCGTCCTCGGCGGTGAATGGTCGGCCTACTGGTACAACGGCTACATCTACGGCTCCGAAATCGCGCGCGGCCTCGACGTCTTTGAACTCAGCCCGACCAAATTACTCACGCAAAACGAAATCGACGCGGCCAAAACCGTTCGCGTCAACGAATTAAACGTCCAGAATCAGCAAAAGCTCGAATGGCCCGCAAATTTGGTTGTGGCCAAGGCATACGTGGATCAGTTGGAGCGCTCGCAGGCTTTGCCGGCAGGCAGCGTCTCCGCTCTGCGCCAAGCCATCCAAAGCGCGGAAAGCTCGCACATGAAGAAAGGCAAAGTGGCCAAGCTGAAGCAAATGGCCCCCGACGTGGAAAAATCCGCCGCCTCGGTGCAATCTCCGACCGACGCGTCGCGCCTCCACGCCCTCGCCGCCATCCTCCAGCACCCCGCTACCTAACGCCATCGCGATGGATAGGACGCGCGATGAGATTCTGGAAAGCCGTCGCCGCCTCAAGGCGGAATACGGAAATTTGTTCGATTCCGTAGCCGCCCTCCTGTATCGGCACGACCCCATTGGAATAAATTTTGAAACCAACGCGGACGAATATCATCCTGAAGCGGAGACGGTCCTCCCGAGGCTGCGCAGTTGCCATAATGCTGACGATGTCCTCGAGGTTGTCCACACAGAGTTCGTTCGCTGGTTTGATCCTGTCACGGCTGGTCCCCGAGAGCATTACAAGCAAATCGCTCTAGAGATTTGGCGGCTGTGGCAGGATCATCTCCTTACCCGGCAAAAACCCAATTAGAGTGCAACCACGGCAAAGGGGTCTTCGCTTTTGGTCTCTAACCTCCTTTGTTGTTCTACCAATTTGTAATGGACCCGTCGGGACGGAAGTATGTTTGTGCGCGGTTGGTATCGTATTTCGTGACCTCCATGATTTGCGTGAGCTTGCTCATGTCTAGCTCGACGCCGAGTCCCGGCCGATCGTTGGGATAGAGCTTGCCGTTCTTGAAATCCAGGCAGACTGGCAGGTGCGGAAGCTCGCGGCCTTCAAAGTTGTATTCCATCAGCAGCGGCCCCGAGAAAGTTCCCAGTGAATGCACCAGCGCGGCGGTAGCTATGGGGCCGGTGAAATGCGGCACAATGCCCACAAAATGCGTTTCGCAGATTGCAGCGATCTTCATCATCTCGGTGATGCCGCCAACGTTCGGCAGCGTAGCGCGTACGTAATCAATATCATGGTTCTCGACCAGCGGATTGAAATCCCAGCGGTTGCCCCATTCCTCGCCCGCGGCAATCGGAACTTTGACTAACTTTCGCAGGCGCGGAAGGTCTTCGCCAAAGGCCTCTGCGCGCACCGGATCCTCCACGAAGTAGGGCGCAAGCGGCTCGATGAGATCGCAACCGCGGATGGCGTCCGACAGATCAAAGCGCTGATGAAAATCAACGCACCAATCGCCGTCTTTTCCCACTCCTTCGCGGGCCTGCAAGCACTCTTCGTAAAGCTGATTCAGCTTCTGGTGCGTATTGAATGTGGTATTGGCCGGCGTATCCGCCGCGCCCATGCGAAAAGCCCGGTAGCCCGCCGCGATCGTAGCCGCAGCGCGCTCCTTCACGCTCATTCCCGGCTTGATTCCCGGGATAATCCCGGCGGTGTTGTAGCACTCGCAGTAATTCCGCACCATGCCGCCCAGGATTTCGTGAACCGGCAGCTTCAGCACTTTGCCTTTAATATCCCACAGCGCCAGGTCGAGCGCGCCCAGCGCATGCACTTTTTCCCGCCCGGGTGGATAGAAGAACGCGCGCGACATGTCCTGCCACAACCGTTCGATATGTTGCGGGTCCTGCCCGATCAACCGACCGGAGCACTGCTTCAGTACGTCCGGAAAACCGCCTTCACCAACGCCGGTGATTCCCGCGTCCGTCTCGATGGTCACCACCGTGTCGGCCTGATTGAACAGCGGGTTTGGATTGGGCGGCGCATAAGCCCGCACGCGCGTAATCTTCATCTTTGGCAAAGCGGCCTGCAGCAGCGGCGCACGCGCTAACGCGTACGCGCCCGCCGCCATCGTTTTAAAGAAGAATCGCCTGTTCATCCCATCTCTCCTTGGCTAGGGCAGGGGACCCATACACCCCCGGGTACTGTTGCAACGTTATCAAAACAAAGGGATTGCAAATTGGGCAGTTTGTAACTCGTTGAAAAGAAAAGACCGTGGCGAGTGGTGAGTACGAGTGGCCGAGCGAAGAAAGAGACAGAGCTCGCAGGTCTGCAAGTGGCAAAGGAGAAGCGGGGATACCACCACGCCCGGGCAACAATGCAAAACGTTGAGAGCAAAGAGGTTGAGGGAGGGGCATCGTGGAAGTTGTTGAAAAGAAAGGGGCAAATTTGCAATCTTCGTTGCAAACAAGAGAGGCTCGCAGGGTAGAGAGGTAGCGCCAGGATGAAAAGGGCGGCGCGGCGAGGCGCATAAGTGGTCAGACACGGAAGAGAATCTGTGTCCCATGAACCAAGACATAATATACCATATTATAAAATTTAGTCAAGGTAAATCTAAGTGGTTTGTTTGCTATCGAATGCAGGCGCGCGACACTGCTTCGAGGACTCGATGGAAGCCACTTAATGCCAGTTATCTTCTGTGGATTCAATAAGTTCTGGGCCATCTGGCAACTGAGAATGCAAACCAATTACGTGCAACCCGGCAGAAGTGAGTCATTCCGGCAACAATTACGCGGCCTAGTACCACGTTTTGCGGCTGATCGAGACCTTTGGGGCCAGGTGCTACTTGGCAGAATCTAAAAGGCTTAAGCGCCAAATCTGCAAAAAACTGCGGTTCTGGACTCCGGCATGCGCCCCTATAACCGCTTTTGGGCCATGTAGCGCATCGCATTACATGTAGTTCATTTGTGTTCAAACCATGATCGTGACTTAAAGGGGGGGCCATGAAGATGAAACGTTGTGGCATGTTGCTGGGAGTGTTTGCGGGAGTGTTTGCCCTTTTGGTTCCAATATCGTTGATGGGCGACGCGCGGGCGGAACACGACCGTTTGCAAAACGCCGGGAAGGTGATGAAGGAAGTTCTCAACATTCCGGACGATATCCCTACAGACCTGCTGAGCAAGGCGCGGTGTGTGGTGGTGATGCCGTCCGTGCTTAAGGCGGCCTTTATTGTCGGCGGCAGCTATGGCCGAGGGGCGATGGTTTGCCGGACAGGCAGGGATTTCAAAGGACCCTGGGGCGCTCCGGCGATGTATGCGCTGGAGGGCGGCAACCTCGGACTGCAAGCCGGAGGTGAGGCGACGGACTACGTCTTCCTCGTAATCAACGATCGCGGCGTAGAGAGCCTGTTGCACAGTAAAGTCAAGCTCGGCGCAGACGTGTCTGTGGCTGCCGGACCAAAAGGACGCACGGCTTCGGCGGATACGGATGCATTTATGCGCTCCGAGATTCTGACTTATTCCCGCGCGCGCGGCGTGTTTGCCGGCGTTGCGGTGGAAGGTTCGACGCTGCGGCCCGACAACGGCGGCAATCGTGACCTGTACGGCAGCCAGATTACCGCAGCCCAGATCATTCGGGAGTCCTCCGTTCGCGCTCCGGAGGCCGGACACAACCTGACGGCAACGCTCGAAAAGGCGTCACCGAAGCTCAATCCGTAACGTACGCCGAATAGTGCCGTTTAGGCTGATAGGGCCGGAGGTAGCATGTCTCCGGCCCGCTTCTTTCGTATAGAGTGTTAGCACGTTCAGAATCGGAGTAGAAATGAAATCGACAAAGTGGATGTTCGCTGTCGCGCTAGGCTTTCTTCTAGTGACTTCCAGTTCCGCACTTGCTCAGGGCAAGGGACATGGGAAGGGTCACAACAAACATGGAGATGATGACGACCAAGGCGAGAATTACTACAGGGACCATGACCGCGACATTCGCGGATGGTATGACGGCCACCAAAGCAATCTTCCGCCAGGACTCGCCAAGAAAGACCGGTTGCCCCCCGGGCTGGAAAAACAGCTTGTGCGGCGTGGCGAGCTTCCACCGGGGCTCCAGAAACGACTCCAACCGTGTCCTGAGGATCTGGAACGGCAGCTACCTCCGCCGCCTCCTGATTGCGCGCACGTATTGATTGGGGGACACATCGTCCTGCTGAATCGCAGAACCAACATCGTTGTGGACATTTTCCATTTCGAGAGTCGTTAGCGGTCTCGCGAGGCGATTCGATACATCAGTCGAGCTTCACAGTCATCAACTCGCGTCACTTCGCTGCGGAGACTCGGTAGACGACGCCGGCGCCGTCGTCGGAGACGAGGAGGGCTCCGTCAGGAGCAACTGCCACTCCCACCGGCCTGCCCAGAACATCTTTCTGGGTGGGATCGGGCACAAATCCCGTCAGGAACGGCACAGGGTCCGCTGATGGCTTGCCGTCCTTGAACGCCACAAAGGCGACTTGGTAGCCCGAGCGCGACGCGCGGTTCCAGGAGCCGTGTTCGCAAACGAAGGCGCCGCCCCAGTAGCTCTCGGGGAATTGTTTTTCGGTGTAAAACGCGAATTGCAGCGGTGCTACGTGCGCGCCCAGCAGCACGTCTGGAATAATCGCGCGCTTCACCAGTTCGGGATGCTGCTGCTCCACACGTGGGTCCACGTTTCCGCCGATGTAGCTGTACGGCCAGCCGTAGAATCCGCCGTCTTTCAGCGAAGTGAAATAATCCGGCGGCAAGTCGTCGCCCAGTTCGTCGCGTTCGTTGACGCTGGTCCAGACTTTTCCGGTCACAGGCTCGATGGCCAACCCCACGGGATTCCGCAGCCCCGTGGCATACTGCCGCGCATTCTTTCCATCGAGATCGCAAATCGTTACCGCGGCGCGAACCGGACTCTCGCCCGTATTGATGTTTGAGTTCGACCCGACCGCAACGAACAAATGTTTCCCGTCGGGCGAAACGGCCACCGAGCGCGTGTCGTGTCCGCCCGAAGGCAAATCCAGCAAGTGTTCTTTTTCGCCGAGCCGCTTCGAAGTTTTGGGATCGTACTTGAAGCGCACCAGCTCGTTCATGTTCCCGATGTAAACGTAATCGTCGTGGAAGGCGATGCCAAACGGACGGTTCATCCCGTCCACAAACACTTCGCGCTGCGGCGCAACGCTGGTGTCCTTGCCGCTGTGCAGCACGATGATTGCGCCTCTTCCCGTCGTGTCGGCGAGGAAGATGTCGCCGTTCGGCGCAACCGTCAGCCAGCGCGGCCGGCGGATTCCGTTCACGTAGACGTTCACTTTGAATCCTGCAGGAACCGTCGGAAGAAATCCCTCCGGCGGTTTCTCCTTATTCGGTCCGTTGCCAGACGACTTGGATTCAAAGGGCGCGGGCAGTTTTGGTTTTTGCCCGTGAGTCACCTGCGCCTGCAAACCTGCCGACATCATCAAACTGGCCGCGGAGCAAGAAGCAATCTTCATTCGCATGGATGCCATCGAAGAACCTTTCTCCATTCAAGTAGAGCTGGCGCGTCGTTTAGCTGGAGTATCTAGGATGCCCGATTTCGTGCCTAGGTTCCATTGGACGGGTCCTGGGCAACCGTTACGGCGTATTGTTTTGGAAACAGGTTGTTACTTTGCGTCGCGGAGTTGCGTTAGATTGGGTCGGGGCGTTTTCTCGAGAGAGTCAGAAGGTTTGCCAACTTTGGCAACGAGGAGAATTGCATCATGAGAGCTATTCTTTGCGCGGCGCTGTTTGCTTCAGCCACGGGCGCCGCTTTTGCTCAATCCCATTCGGCCAGCAAGCCGGTTACGGTGGACATCAAGAACGTGCAGGGACAGAGCGTCGGCACGGCGACGCTGTCACCCGCCGACAAAGGCGTGAAGATCACGCTGGACATCAAGAATCTTCCTCCCGGCGAACACTCTCTCCATATTCATCAGTTCGCGAAATGCGAGCCGCCGGATTTCAAGTCGGCGGGTCCGCACTTTGGTGGAGGACACGCGGGACACGAAGGCATGCTGCCTGCAGGCGACATTCCAGATTTTGCGTTGATCATCAGTGCGGATGGCACGGCGCACGCCAGCACGGTTGCTCCCAACGTGACGTTGGGCGACGACTCAAGCTCCGTGTTCAGCAATGGCGGCACGGCGATCGTGATTCACGCCGTCGCCGGAGGAACGGGAAGCGCCGCTCCTGCGCGCATCGCCTGCGGCGTCATCAGTAAGCCGCAGTAGCTGTCAAACTTGAAAGTTATTGCTTTCCTCCGGGCGCTCGGTGACGGGTTTTCCGCTGGCGCTCGGGAGAGATCGCTTGGCGCCGCCCCTTGATTCACCAGTGAGGAGCGCTTCGACGCTGTCGTACGCATAAATTGTTGGCGCATGATTTTGCATCAGGCCGCCAGTGTTCGCTGTCGGGCCGTAGTTGCTGTGCAAATCGCGGCCCAACATGCGCAGCATGGCCATTTGCTGACCACGGTGGTGAGCGGTATGCGCGACTCTTCGGACCATCACCCAGGCGCGCGAGCGCGGCACGTCAAAAAAGTTTGTCTCCGATTCCCACCACGCTACGTCCTTCGCCTTCAACGCGGCAAGGCGTTTCCCGCTGTCTTCCGCGTATCGCTGGATGAACTCCAGTCGTATCTCCGTCTTTGGCAGCGGCGGTGCGCTCACATCGATGCCCAGCATGTTCAGGAACCACAAATTCTCGCTGACGCACTGATGGACCATCTGCTCGCGCACGCTGCGCCCACGCGGATCGCCGGCTCGGGGCCGCACCGACAAGTCTTCATCGTTAAACTCGCTCCACACACTCAGCACCTTGATGCGTTCTGTCTCGTAGGTTTCCACCAGGAAGTCGTATCGCATGCCCCTCCTTCGTTTCTTGCTTCGCGGCGCATTCTCGCTCCCACTGGCCCGTCCGTCAAATCGCGCGATCTCGTAAAAGTATGTCCCGCGTTTCCCTGTTTTGCGGTTGAGCGGACTGCTATCCTTTGCGTCCAATATAGAAAAGTCGTTCCGGAGAACAACACCCAATAACCAACTCGAGGAACGCGGGAACAATTCTTATAGAGGGCTTAGACGGGCCATGACTCGACCGATTCAGGTTGACATCTTACCCGAGCGTGAGCAATACTTGGGTCAAATGTCTACCCAACAGAAGGCCGGCGACTCGAGCTACGGCAAGGCCCGATGTCTGAGGATTGCCGCGCCAGAGCGATTTGAGAGTTAAGCACTATGTTCAGGCGCAAACGCAAACAGGACGACTTCTCAGCGGAAATTCACGCGCACTTGCAGATGGAGGTGGAACGCCTCCGGGAGCAAGGATTGAGCGCACACGAAGCGCGCGCGGCCGCGCATCGCACTTTCGGAAATGTCATGCACGCTGAGGAACGCTTTTACGAATCGAGTCACAGGCTGTGGTGGGATGACTTCTGGCAAGACGTGCGCTACGGCGCGCGCATGCTGCGAAAGTCTCCGGGGTTTACGGCAGTTGCCGTTCTGGCGCTGGCACTGGGAATCGGGGCGAACACGGCGATGTTCAGCGTGATCGAGGCGGTCTTGCTGCGGCCGCTTTCGTACAGCAATGCAGATCAACTGGTGCGCGTATCTTCTACGTGGGAGCGCGGCGGAATCAAGACATCCTACACTTCTTCTCCACCGGACTTCTTTGACTGGCGCGACCAGAGCCGCTCGTTTTCGTCGATGTTTGCGTTCTACACCAGCGAGAAGGCGTTGACGGGGCAGGGAGAAGCGAAACGCGTCCGTATCGTGGACGCAACGGTCGGGATGTTTTCGACTCTGCAAGCACATCCAATCCTTGGGCGCGAATTCGTGGCTGAAGAAAACCGCAAGGGCGCCGAGCACGTGGTGGTGCTGAGCTATAGTTTCTGGCAAACGGAATTCGGCGGCTTGCCTGAAGCGGTGGGCAAAACCATCGAACTGGACAGCGAAACGTACAAGATTATCGGAGTGATGCCCAGGGAATTCCGTTTTCCAATTCGAGGCCGCGATGCCTACTTGCCGATCGGTTTTGACGACAAAGTGATGACGCAGCGGGGTGCGCATTACCTGGCTGTGCTGGGGCGATTGAAAACGGAAATTTCCCTTGAGCAAGCGAACGATGATTTGGCAGGAATCATGGCGCAATTGCGGAAGCTCTATCCGGATAAAGATGGAAAGTGGGGCGTTCGTGCAGAGCTTTGGAGCCGGGCGCTGGTGGGCGACATTCGTCCAGCGCTGCTGGTGCTTTTGGGAGCCGTTGGTTTGGTAGCGCTGATTGCGTGCGCCAACGTTTCCAATTTGTTGCTGGCCCGGGCGACAACGCGGCAGCGAGAGCTTGCCATGCGGAGGGCATTAGGCGCGGGGCGTTTGAGGCTGGTGCGGCAAATACTTGCTGAAGGTTTGTTACTCGCATTGTTTGCCGGAGCCGCCAGCCTGCTTCTGGCGCATTGGGCGCTGCTGGCCATTGTACGCTTCGGGCCTAACGACATACCGCGGCTATCGAGTGTGGGGCTGAAGACGACGGTGTTGATATTCACGCTGGGTGTTTCGATCGCCAGCGCAATATTGTTCGCGTTAATTCCGGCGCTGAAGTCGTCGGGGATGGACATCGCGGGGTTATTAAAAGTGTCCGCCTGGTCATCGCGCGAGGCAGGCCGGGCACGAAGTGCGTTGCTTGTCGGAGAAGTTGCGCTTTCCATGATGCTGCTTGCGGGTGCAGGCCTGCTTGTCCGGAGCTTCGTGGGACTGCGAGCGCTGAGCCCGGGCTTCGATCCCAACGGCGCGTTGACGCTGGACATCAGCGTGCCGGACGCCCATTACAAGAACAGCCTGGCGTTGCAAAGCTACTGGGACGAAGCGCTGCGCAAGCTGCGCGGAATGCCCGGAGTGAAGTCCGTCGCCGCGGTGACGCCGCTGCCATTGTCGGGCGATGATTTCAGCAGCAGCTTCAGCGTGGAAGGCAGAAACGTGCCTGATAAGGACCAGCCTTCGGGGGAGATACGCTTCGTGAGCCCGGATTATTTTCGTAGCATGGCGATCCCCGTGAAGCGGGGGCGAGAATTTACGGATGCGGATCGCCTGGGTGCGGCGCGAGTGGTGCTAATCAGCGAGACAGCCGCGCGAATGTTTTTTCCCGCGGGTGACGCAATGGGGCAGAAGGTCCGATTTGGCGCGCGGGGCGGCTATGAAAGAAATGAAGGAGAAATCGTGGGGATTGTGGGCGACGTGAGTCACTTTGGTGTGGACGCTCCGGCCCCGCCAACCTTCTATGTGCCGTTAGCGCAAGCAGGCATGGATGGCGCAACTTTCGTGATTCGCGCGCAGGCTTCGCCCGGCGCAATAGGACAAGGCGCACGCAAATTGATTCAAGAGATTGACCGCGACGCGCTGGTGGGAGAACCCGTATTATTTGAGACACTGGTTTCGGGCTCGCTGGGGCAGCGGCGTTTTTACATGATGCTGCTCAGCGCGTTCGCCGCGTTGGCGCTAGTTTTGGCGGCGGTCGGGCTGTATGGGCTGATCTCGTATTCCGTGGCGCAAAGGACTCAGGAGATTGGAATCCGCGTGGCGATGGGGGCCGGGCGCTGGCAGGTCTTGTCGTTGATTATGAGAAATGGACTGCGGCTGGCAGTTATGGGGCTGGTGGCAGGGCAGGTCATGGGGCTGATGCTGAATCGAGCTCTGAGAGGATTGCTTGTTGGTGTGACCACGAGCGACCCAGCAACGTTGTTCGTGACGGCAGCCGTTTTGCTGAGCGTGGCGGCAGTGGCTTGCTATGTGCCTGCCTGGCGGGCCGCGCGGGTGGACCCGATGGTGGCGCTAAGGTTTGAGTAAAATCTCCAAGGCAGGCCGCTCGGGGCCTAGCGTATTTACACGACGTTGTTGACACCGCGCCCGCACAGGAGTATCAAGAAATTTGCGCACGGCTCTGCCGAAGATCCCTTCCGTTTCTGTGCGCACACATCCAAACTTCTAGGAGGCATCATGTCTAAATCTGTCCGCGCAATTCCCGAGGGCTATCACAATGTGATCCCTTACCTGACCTGCAAGAACACAGCCCAAGCCATTGAATTTTACAAATCCGCGTTCGGCGCCACGGAAGTCATGCGCATGGCCGGACCCGATGGCAAAATCGGCCATGCGGAACTCAAGATCGGCGACTCGCATGTCTTTCTTGCCGACGAATTTCCGGGCATGAATGCCGCCCCCACGCCGGGAGCCAAGAATGCCTGCGGTATCTTCCTCTATTTGGAAGATGTGGATGCTGCTTTCAATCGCGCAGTTGCCAAGGGCGCGAAAGTGGACATGCCGCTCGAAAACCAGTTCTGGGGCGACCGCTACGGCAAGATCACCGATCCCTTCGGCCATAACTGGGGCCTCTCGCAGCATGTGGAAGACGTGGCCCCCGCGGAAATGGAGCGGCGCTCGAAGGAGTGGCAGGCAAAAATGGCCAAGGCCGCTGCCGCAGGGCAAAGTTAACCGCTTTCTAAGCAATCAGATTAAAGGGCCTCCTGGTTATGCCGGGGGGCCTTTTTGTTTCTAAGGCGTTCGAGTGCATGTACCTGACTCCTGAGCGTTGGTATCGTCAATATATCTGGTGGACTTGCCGCGGGTGGTGGCAGGGATTTCTTGGCCATTTCGGAACCTAGGAACGCGTAAAGTCGTAGTGACAGGATGGAGGGTGTGACATGTCTCTGTGGGGCCGCGGGAAGGAGGTGTGGCTGAGAATCAAGGTTTGGTGGTCGAAGAATTGGATGCTCATTCGGCCCGGACCTGAGGTGCGGCGAGGGGTAGTGTGGGGGACGGTTGCCGCGGCGGCGGAGCGTGGTGATTGCCGGGCTGTGCCTGAAAACCGGGTTTGGCTACGCGTTCGATTTTGGTTTTGCGACTCTGTTCGCCGCGTTGTGCGTTGCGTTGATCATGCTCAGCGTGATGCTCTTGCTGACGATTCTGCGGAAACTGCCGCGGATCGTGACGGGAATCGTCATCGGCTGTTGCCTGATCGTGATGATGTTGTGGGGTCCCCCCGAGCTCGGTGTTCCGCTGGCCATCGTGGTGGGGTTGGTGGAAGGAGTTTTGGGCGCGACGATTGCGACGCTTATTGGGGGAGGGTTTGCGCAATCGGCGTTGCGCAAAAAGATTCTCGTTTTGCTGCTGTTCGTCGGTGGAGTTGCCGGCAATGTGTACTTCGTGTGGCTACTTGCGCACGAGGGTTCGATGGCGAAGCTCATCACGTGGAAGCCGCCGGCCGAATCGATGCCGGCGAAATTGGCGGTGGAGAATCCCGGCGCAAGTGGACCCTATCGTGTACAAAGACTTTTTTACGGAGCGGGCAACGATATTCGACGCCCGGAATATGGAGCAAGCGTTGCGATCAAAACGCGGACGGTAGACGCTTCGGATTTCTTCAAGGATTTTAAAGGATGGAAGCGCTGGGCCCGCAAAAAGTATTGGAAATTTGACGTGGACAAGCTGCCGTTGAACGCACGCGTGTGGTATCCGGAGGGACCGGGGCCATTTCCCTTGGTGTTGATCGTGCACGGAAATCACAATTTGGCGGACTTTTCGGATCCGGGCTACGAGTACCTGGGAGAGTTGCTGACGAGCCGCGGATTCATCCTCGCTTCGATTGACGAGAATTTTATTAATGGCGGCTTGTTTCACGATCCGCCACTGAAGCCTGGCAGCGCGGTGCGGGGATGGCTGCTGCTGGAACATTTGAAATTGTGGAAGGAGTGGAACCAGGCGGCAGGGAATCGTTTTCAGGGGAAGGTGAATTTGTCGCGCATCGCGCTGATGGGGCATTCGCGCGGAGGGGAAGCCGCGGCGACAGCTGCGGCGTTTAACCGGATGAAATATTATCCGGAGGACGCGAACATCAAATTCGATTACGGATTCGCCATCAAGAGTGTGGTGGCCATTGCCCCGGCGGACGGACAGTACAAACCGGCGGAGCAGGACCGCTGGATTTCCGACGTGAGCTACTTAACGTTGCAGGGCGCGCACGACGCGGATGTTTCTTCGTTTTTGGGCAGCCGGCAGTGGGACCATGTGAAATTCACGCAGCCGGGACCGGTTCAAGTCAGAGATTTACGCCTATCGTGCGAATCATGGGCAGTTCAACACCGTGTGGGGGCGGGATGATGTGGGCAAACCGCTCAGCTGGCTATGGAATTTCAAGCCATTGATGCCGGGGGAAGAGCAGAGGCGCATCTCGAAGACGTACATTTCGGCGTTTCTGGAGGCGACGCTGCACGACCGGCGCGAGTTTCTACCGTTGTTTCAGGATTGGCGAGTGGGGCGCGAATGGCTGCCGGACACTCTTTATGAGAACCGGTATCAGGATGCATCTTATGTGCCGCTGGCTTCGTTCAGCGAGGATGCGGATCTGACGACAACGACCGCGCTGGGCGGAAGCATCGCGGGCGAGAATCTGTCTGTGTGGCATGAAGGCAAGATTCCGTGGCGGGAAGGAGACCGCGATTACAACGGCGTGTTTCTGGGATGGAAGCGCGCGAAGGGAGCGCCGGCGGCGACGTATACGCTGACTCTTCCCGCAGGGGCGGCGGCGAGATGGCAACTGGGCGAAGGGTCAACGGTGGAACTTTCGGTGGCGGCGATGGATGAAGACGCGGAGCTGCCTGGCAAGAAGTCGGAAGAGGAAAAGAAGAAAATAGAAGAAGAGGAGAAAAAGAAAAAAGGGGAGGACAAGTCCAAGAAAAAAGAGCGGGAAGCGCCGGACTTCACGCTGGAGTTAGTGGCGAGCGATGGTGCGACGGCGAGCGTTCCCGTGAGCAAGTTCACCGCGATTCCGCCGCCCTTCAAGGAGCAATTCACGAAGCTTGAGATTCTGGACGAGAAAGGATACGAGAAGGACTGGGAACCGGTGTTTCAGACGGTGCGAATACCGCTAGCAGACTTTACGGCGGCAAATGGGGCGAAGCGGTTTGAGCCGGTGAAGCTCAGCGCGATACGACTGAGATTCGACCGCACCGAGATGAGCGTAATTTGTATTAGCGGAATCGGGTTTGGGAAGCGGTGAAGCGCGACGCGCACAGCTTTACTTTTTCTTGAAGAGGCAGACGCCGGACCAGGGCTGATTTCCAGCGGGGCCTTTCTTTTCGGGCAAGTGTCCCAGGAGCCGAAGAAAGAGTGGCGGGCGCTTGAATTTTGTGGCGGTCTTCAACATGCTCCTTACCTCCATCGGCTCCCAGCCATGCGGCGAGAAGAACGCCGGGCCCTCGGCGGGAGCGAATTTGAACGGCGCGCCGATTTCGCTCAAGTGCTTGCCAGTGGTCTTCTGCATCATTTTCAAGAGTCCGGGAGAGGACAAATCCATAATCCAGCGCTGGAGATTTGCGCCGGACCCCAGGTCCTTCGCCAGCGCCGCGACTTCTTCGGCGCTCAAGTAAATGAGCAGGCCTTCCGTGTTGATGAGGATTTTCTTTGCGCGTTGATTGAGACTTGCGAATAGCGTGCGCCGCGCGTTGACGTCAGCCAAATCGACGCGGACGCGTTCGAGCGCGCAAGTCGGTTTTTCGCCTGCAAGGATTTCTTCTTTGTAGGCGAGGATTCCGGGCAGATCGACTTCAATCCATTGCAGCGAAGCGGGCAGCTTCATACGATAAGGACGCGCATCCAGTCCCGCGGCGAGGTTGAGCACCAGGTCCACGCCTTGCTGAAGCTCTTGCGTGAGGAAGTGATCGAAAAGATAGGTGCGCGTCACCCAGGCCCAGGCGTGCTTGTTGCCGTCGGGCAGCGTGTTGGCAATGTCCACGCCGTGCTGGCCGCACAAGCGCTCGGCATAGGGATCGCGGAAAAGTGCGTCAGGGCGTTTCGTTTCTTGCGCGCGGAAATACGCGGCCCACCGCGCGGTGTCTGAAATGTTGCGCGCTTCTTGGGGTTGCGCGGCTTGCGTTTCCGTCATGAGCCTTTCTTTCGAGAAATGACGGGCAGGAAATGAAAGGCTCCAGCCGTCTTCACGCGTCCGTCGTTAGTCTGACGCAGCGGGTGGCTTTGAGCGGGAGAAAGTTTTCGGAAGGTGCGCCAGACTCACCCCAGCGGCCAGAGCCACGCGGCGCCGCGCACGCCGCTAGAGTCGCCATGTTTTGCGGGCACAAGCGGAGTGTCGGCTTCTTTGCCGAAGACGTAATCTTTCAGACGCGTGGGAACATTCTTGTAAATGCGGGAGATTTGCGAAGCGCCTCCGCCCATTACGATTGTGTCGGGATCGAGCAGATTGATGACGCCAGCCAGGCCGCGCGCGAGGCGATCCTCGAAGCGATCGAGAGCCGCGAGAGCCTCAGGCTCTCCGGCTGCGCTGCGCGCGAGAATTTCCGGCCCGCGAGGGGAAGTTTTGGTGGCGCGCTCGTAATCTTTTTCGAGGCCGGTGCCGGAAATCCAGGTTTCGACGCAGCCGTTTTTGCCGCAGTAGCACGCGGGACCGGGGAATTCGTCGGAGCGCATCCAGGGCAGCGTGTTGTGCCCCCATTCGCCTGCGACGCCGTTCGAACCGCTGTGCACGCGGCCGTTTACGGCAATTCCGCCGCCGCAGCCGGTGCCTAAAATCACAGCGAAGACCAAATGCTTGCCTGCGCCAGCGCCGTCGGTGGCTTCGGAAACTGCGAGGCAGTTCGCATCGTTGGCGCAGCGCACTTCGCGTTCGAGAGCGCGGCTCAAGTCTCTATCGAAAGGCTTTCCGTTCAGCCAGGTCGAGTTGGCATTTTTGACGAGACCGGTTCGGGTGGAGACCGTGCCGGGGATTCCCACGCCGACGGTTGCGGTGCGGCTGAGCCGCTTTTCCATTTCTTTGACGCCGTCGGCGATGGAGCGCACCGTTCCTTCGTAATCGTGGCGCGGGGTGGCGATGCGATGGCGGTGGAGTTCGGTGCCATTGCGCTCGAGGGCGATGAATTCGATTTTTGTGCCGCCCAAGTCCACACCGATGCGAAGGGAGTCGCTTTTGGGAAGAACCATCGTGCAGGTCCCCTTTCAAACGCGAAGCATTCTAACCTGTGATGGAGCAATACAGTTTGCTTTGTTCCAAGCGCTTGTGAGAGTCGAGGATGTAAAAGGGTTATGCGAAGAGCGCTACTCGTCGCCGCGGACTTGCCACCATTCGAGGCGCTCGAATTCGGCCATTTTTTCTGCGCCGTGATCGGCGTACCAGCGATTCCAGGCGAGTGCGTCCGCCGGAACGTTAGCGTCCGTGATTTCCTGGAGCGCCAGGAAGGACCAGGAGCGCATTTGCGGGTTGGTTCTTGCGTCGGCCGCGAGGTCGATGAGCTTCGGGACCATGCGCATGCGTTGCTTGCGCCTGAAAATTCCGCAATCCGAGATATTGCAGCCAGCGCGATCGCGCGCTTTCATCGAAGGATCTTCGGTGAAAGAGGTGAACAATTCATCGAGAACTTCGTCTTTGGCGAGGAAGCGCAAACCTTCGATGGCCCACTGACGCACATTCGGGTCTTTGTCGTTGCGCGCATAGTTGAGGAGAGCCTGGTGGATGCGGTCGTAGTCGACGCCGCGCGCGGCAAGCATTCCCAGGTAAAAGAGGGCCCAGGCGCGGTATTGAGGATCCGTGCTGGCGCGGTTCATCAGCGAGTCGGCGGCCTGCTGATTTTCATGAAAACCCTGGAGCACGAGACTCATGTCTACATGGGCGAGGCGAACGCGCAAATCCTTGGAAAATTGCGCTCGCTGCAAGAGTTGTGACAGGCGATCGCTCTGATTGACGCGTCCGATCCAGCCGTCGAACTGCTGGCCGAAAAGTTCGAGCGCGCGCTCGTCGCGGCCAATGAGGCGCTCGAAGAGCTCTTCGGCTTGGGCTTGCGGCGGAAGAGCCAGCACGCGTGTGACGTCGGCATCGGTCAGCGGACCCGAGAAGACGCGTGGCGGAACAGGTTTTGACCTTGAGGCGGAGGCGGTTCGTGATGCCGTTCGGGAAGAGTTCGCGCGCACGCTGCGAGCTCCGCCGTTCCATTTTAGTTGCCAGGCAAACATGGCGAGCATCATCGCGCCAAAGATGGCGAAGGCCACCCAGGAGGAACCACTCGTCTGTACGCGGATGGATGATTGGCGCGTCCGCAATTGAACGGGCTGCGTCTGCACGCCGAGAGGCAAGGCAACTTCAACGTGGGTGTCGAGTTTGAGCCCGGTCAGCGTTTCGAGCTGCGAAACAACCCAGCGCGCTTCTTGGCGGCTGCTGATTTCATCGGCTAGCGTGAATTTTTGACCGCTCTTGGTGTGGAGCTGAATGGAGTAGATGGGGTTATCGTCCGAGTTGCCGCCTTGCTGGACGCTCCCGACAGAGACGATGGAAGCCACATCGGAAAAGGGAAACCGCCGCGTCGCGCCCACTCCGAGAAAGCCGCGGCGCAAGAGAATTTCACCGTTTCCCACGCCAATGCGCGCGCTGCCGAAGGTCACATGGAAAAACCCGAAAATCACCAGGGCGTCGCCCAAAGCAAAGAGCGCGGTGAAGAGTACGGGAACGTTGCTGTGAATCAGGGCATAGACTGCGCCAGAGAAAACCAGCGCGACGACAAAAAGCATCAGGGCGCGGGCGGGCGTTCGAAGCGGCGGAAAATAAAACTCGGTGCCGCCATCATGCATGGAAACGACGACTTTCGTTCGCGGCGGCTGCGCGACCGCTCCGGAATCGGCGTCGACACTTGGCGTCGTGGCGAAACCAAAATTGCTGGCGGAGCTGCCGAAGCTCGTCTGGGCGGAAGAATCGGATGCGAGTTGCGGCGAATCGGCCGTGCGAAAAACCGGCAACTCGAAATCGTCGGAGTAATCCACACCAGGAACATCAGCCTGTGCGTGAAGCAGCCAAAGAATCTGATCGCTGAGATTGCTTTGATCGGTAATGAGAGCGTCCCCGGGAACGTCAAATTCCACGGGGATGGCGCGGCCGAGGGGACCTGGCTCGAGGGCTCCCGAAGGAATGTTTTTGTTCGCTTGCCACAAAGTGACTTTGCTCGTGGTGCGATTATTACCGGAGCCAGAAACGATGCGGCGAATGCAACTGAGCCGCAAGTCGATGCCGTGCGCGGCCTGCGCTTCAAAGCGAAGTTGAATCCTGCCGGTCAAGCGGCGTCCGGGAGAAATGGGCAGCGGGTCGAATTCGCAATAATCGTTGCCAAAGCGCTCGTGGCGGATCGTGGCGCGAATCGCATTGATGATCAGGATGGCGCTGAAGAGATTGAATCCCAGGACGAT
>Ga0075436_100000587_pt1 | contig 23807 bp, 15 predicted proteins | sample RhiMethybrSRZTD5_FD_75303 | JGI IMG/M metagenome (GOLD analysis project Ga0075436, IMG submission 75303) | Populus rhizosphere microbial communities from Tennessee, USA - Rhizosphere MetaG P. TD hybrid SRZTD5 | ecosystem: Host-associated > Plants > Roots > Rhizosphere > Soil | place: USA...
TCCGTTTATTGAGACCGCTTCTTGAGATTGCTTCCTCAGGTCGCGATTGGAGACGGTCAGCATCACGACGCCAATGGCCAATACGATGACCGCCAGGATCAAACCCATCCTCCACGTTCTTTCTTTATCGATATTCGAGATAGGGCCTGCCTGCGTCGCGATAGTCTCCGTCTCGACTTCGTGTACTGCATCAATCGCGTTATCACGAGCGAAGGAGAAGGTCACACTATAATGTCCCTTTGGAATATCGATTAAGACCTTGTCGGCCTTTCCCTCCGTCTCGTAATACTCCTGAAGCTTCGTCCTGAGTCTCTTTGCCTGCACTCGCACTACCGAATCGGTGCGAGCGTCAAAAGTTCCGCTACGCCCAAAAACTTCCGTTGCAATGGTGTACTCTTTGAGGTGAGTTGCGTGATCCCCGATGGCTTTGAGAGCTACGTATTGAAGCAGTCCTCTAAGACTCTCTGATCCTGCAAGTGTCTGGCTTTGAAGAACCCTTTCAAGCTGCTCGATCTTCTGAGTTGTTCCAGGTTCATTGGCTTTCAGCTCTTCTTGAGTTGACTGGCTCTCTAGGTGGTCGAGGTCAGCCCTTGGTGCAGCGTGTTCTTCCTTCTGGATGTTGCTTGACGTACGTAACATTCGCTTCCCAATACTATGACGCCATTGATTCTTATGGAAGTAACCGGATTATACTCCAATTAACTACCAAGGCAACCCTTGCCTCATCTACGATGGTAGGCTCTCATTTTGGCACGTCACTCGTCTCAGACTGATCCTTCGCAAAGAGAATCGAGATTGACGCCCGGGCAGCCACCGTACGTTCAGGCAGCGGACAAACCACAGAGGCTATGATGGCACACGGGTAAGCAAAATCTGTGGCCGAAAGTAATCTGAGGTGAGGCAGCTCAGAAGGAGAAATGAGCTTATGAGAAAGATGCTGACGGGTCTTGCCCTAATCGGTATCTGGTTGCAAGGCTTCCCCGTTCATCTGGAGCGAACAGCGACTGCTCAACCCAGGCTGAAGGTGTCTTCAGTAGTCAAACCTGAAGGGGCCGTAACCGAAGAAATGCCGGACAGCCAGAGGTTTTTCGAGACTGCCCTTAAACCTCGCGATGATGTTCCCGATCCAACCTCGCGCGTTGAGGCTCTGTTGGCCCAAATGACGCTTGAGGAAAAAGTCGGCCAAATGACTCAGCTTGAAATTGGTATGGTATCGCAAGGTAAAGGGACGAAGACCAGGATAGACCCTCAGAAGTTGGAAAAAGCTGTTGGAAAGTACGGCGTCGGTTCAATTATCAATGTCACAGACGAAGCTTTCACGATAGATCAATGGCACGACACGATCAGACAGATTCAAGAAAGCGCTCGGCACAGTCGCCTGAAGATACCGGTACTTTACGGCATAGACTCGATTCACGGAGTTAACTACGTCTTAGGGTCTACACTGTTTCCTCAAGAAATCGGAATGGCGGCTACGTGGGATCCCGAGTTGATGAAACGAGCTGCGGAAATCACCGCGCTTGAAACTCGCGCTTGCGGTATCCCGTGGAACTTTTCGCCCGTTCTCGACATCGGCCGGCAACCGCTATGGCCCCGCTTCTACGAAACGTTCGGTGAGGATCCCTACCTGGCGAAGGTGATGGGTGTAGCAACAATCCGCGGATATGAAGGTACAAGTGTCGCATCCAGGGATCACGTCGCGGCATGTCTGAAACATTACATGGGTTACAGCTTTCCGCTAAGTGGCAAGGATCGTTCACCGGCATGGATCCCTGAGAACTATCTCCGCGAATATTTCATGCCGACGTTTCAGGCTGCAATCGCGGCCGGCGCTCATTCGATTATGGTCAACTCCGGCGAAGTCAACGGGGTCCCAGTGCACGCCAGCCATTATCTGCTGACGGACGTATTGCGTAACGAGCTTGGATTCCGAGGCCTGGTAGTATCGGATTGGGAGGATATCAAGAAGCTCGTTACACAACATCGAATCGCGAGCACAGAGAAGGAAGCAACTCGCATCGCTGTAATGGCTGGCATAGATATGAGCATGGTGCCAAGTGATTACAGCTTCAGCGATGATCTCATCGCATTAGTTGAAGAAGGTTCAGTTCCGCAAGCGCGCATTGATGAAGCTGTGCGACGCATACTTCGGCTGAAGTTCGAAGTTGGGCTGTTTGACTCTCCGATGCCTGACGCCACGCTGAAATCGCGGCTCGGCTCCCCTGAGTCGCGCGCTGTGAGTTTGCAGGCCGCGCGCGAATCTATCACTCTATTGAAGAACTCCGACAACGTGTTGCCGCTTGCAAAGGGCAGCAAAGTGCTTGTCACCGGTCCTACTGCGGATTCACTCGTCTCCCTTAATAACGGGTGGACCTACACGTGGCAGGGAACCAACGCAGAGCTTTATCCGAAGGACCGGTTAACCATTAGAGGTGCGATCGAGGCTAAGGTCGGAAAGCAGAATGTCAGCTATGTAGCAGGCTCGACCATCGACAAGGAAGTCAATATTGGCGAGGCCGCTGAAGCTGCGCGCAAGGCTGATGTTGCCATCGTTTGCATAGGCGAGGGCGCGTATGCAGAAACGCCCGGCAACATCGAAGATCTCACTCTGGACGACTCGCAACTGAAGCTGGCAGCCGCAGTGGCAGCCGCCGGTAAGCCAGTTATTATTGTTCTTGTCGAGGGACGCCCGCGCATAATCAGACGCGTTGTCGACGACGCTCGCGCGATACTCATGGCGTACAACCCCGGCAACGAAGGAGGCCAGGCAATCGCCGAGGTGTTGTTTGGAGACTACAGTCCCGGGGGCAAACTACCGTTCACTTATCCGCGATACCCTAATGCGTTGATTACCTATGACCACAAACCTTATGAGTTGCAGGAAACGAGTTTCGGTAATATGGCTTCCAGACCTCAATTCGAATTCGGAGAGGGACTGAGCTATACCACTTTTGCATACAGCGATCTTCGAGTGGAACCGAAAGCCGCAAGCGGAGACGCCGAAATCGGTGTTTCTGTGACCGTCAAGAACACAGGCTCGAGACCAGGCAACGAAGTCGTGCAACTGTACTTGCACGACGTGGTAGCATCAATGACACCGTCAGGTAAGCGGCTAAAACGATTCGCCAGGATTCATCTCGAGCCCGCGCAGAGCCGGACATTGGAGTTTACTCTTCGGACTGACGATCTCTCATTCATCGGTCCAAAGAATAAACCCGTTGTTGAACCCGGCGAATTTGAAGTAATTATCGCTGGACTGACCAGGAAGTTTACCGTGTCGCAAGTGCCGTGAAGAGAAACCGGCATGAGTAGAGAAGTTTGTTTTTTCCTTTCTGCGTTGTGTGTCTTATTGTTCGCGTCGGTTGGCTCGCCAAATTCGCAACACTGGGTTCTGGTTTGGTCCGACGAGTTCGATGGCCCGGCTCAGAGCTCTCCGGACTCAACGAGGTGGAGCTTCGCAACCGGAGGAGGAGGCTGGGGAAACAACGAGCTGGAGTATTACACCAGCAGCCTTAAAAATGCGTTCATCAATGGGAAGGGACAATTAGTCATTACGGCCCTACACGAGAACTACACAGGCAGGGATAATGTAACGCGAAACTATACTTCGGCCCGTTTAATCACCAAAGGCAAATTCACTCAGAAGTTCGGCAAGTTCGAGGCTCGGATCAAACTTCCGTTCGGTCAGGGAATATGGCCTGCCTTCTGGATGCTTGGCAGTGACATTGATGTGGTTGGCTGGCCGAGGTGTGGCGAGATAGACATCATGGAGAGCATAGGACGTGAGCCGTCAGCAAATCACGGCAGCCTTCACGGGCCGGGATACTCCGGCGAGCATCCGCTTACCGGCATATATACATTGCCGAATGGGCGGCATTTTTCGGATGCCTTTCACGTTTTCGCAATCGAGTGGGAGCCAGCAGCCATTCGCTTCTATGTTGATGGAAATCTGTACGAGACCAGAACGCCTGCCGATGTTCCCAACGGCAGAAGGTGGGTCTATGATCATCCATTTTTCATCCTGCTCAATGTAGCGGTGGGCGGAAACTGGCCAGGCGGTCCTGATGCGACGACTTCATGGCCGCAGACCATGCTTGTAGATTATGTGAGAGTGTACCGTGCCGGCTGAGTATGTCTGACAAACCTGCTAAGACGCTCACGCTTATTGAATTTGGCCTGCTCCGGCTAGCACGATTTGGTCGCTCTGAACAAGAAGTAATATGTTAAGGACAAAATCATGAAAATAAATCGACGTAATTTTCTGGTGGCTTCGTCTTCGGCGTGGATGTTGGCCAAAAGCGAATTATCATCGGCTGCACACACTCACGCTGAAGCCCCAGAACCGTTTTCGATTGAAGGGAAAAAAGTAACGGTCTATGCCACCGCCGCCAACAGCGACTACCGTCTCTCAACTATTGACACAATTACATTCAAACCAATCGGCCAGCCCCTCGAGACTCAGATCTGTGTCTTTGTCGATCCTGCCAGAAGATTTCAAACGATATTAGGAATTGGCGGTGCGCTCACCGATGCAGCCGCTGAGACGTTTGCGAAATTGCCGAAAGCCAGGCAGCAGGAATTGTTGGATGCCTACTTCGATGTGAGCAAAGGCATCGGTTATACGCTGGCACGAACCAACATTCATAGTTGTGACTTCTCTAGCGACAGCTATAGCTATGTGAACGAGGGTGACAAGCAATTGCAGTCCTTCAGCATCGATCACGACAAGCGATTTCGAATTCCGTTTATCAAACAAGTGTTAGCTGTAACTGGCGGCAGGCTCACCGTCTTTGCAAGCCCCTGGAGCCCGCCAGCATTCATGAAGGACAACAACAGTATGCTTCACGGTGGAAAATTGAAGCCGGAGTTTTATCAGTCGTGGGCGAATTACTACGCGAGGTTCATCAAGGCTTATCAGAGAGAAGGCATACCGATCTGGGGCATTACAATTCAAAACGAACCGATGGCTACGCAAACATGGGAATCGTGTATTTACTCTGCCGAGGAAGAGAGAGACTTCCTGAAGAACTATCTTGGTCCCACGATGAAAAGGGAAGGGCTGAGTGACAAGAAGATAATTGCCTGGGATCACAACCGTGACCTCGTCTATCAACGAGCGGAAACCATTTTGACTGACCGCAAAGCCGCGCAGTATGTCTGGGGCATTGGATTTCACTGGTATGAGCCGTGGAGTGGCGGTGAGCCGATGTTCGATAACATCAGGCTCGTGCGTGAGTGTTTTCCCGATACCAACCTGATCTTCACCGAGGGCTGCGCCGATTCATTCAACGCTCAAAAACTTAGCGACTGGAAATTGGGCGAGCAGTATGGACGCTCAATGATAAACGATTTCAACAGTGGCGCCGTAGGCTGGACGGACTGGAACGTATTGCTTGATGAAACCGGCGGTCCGAATCACGTCAAGAATTTCTGTTTCGCTCCTGTTCATGCTGATACAAAAACCGGCAAGCTGGTTTATACGAATTCGTACTATTACATCGGCCACTTTTCAAAGTTCGTCCGCCCAGGCGCGAAGCGGATTGCCAGTTCGCCCAGCAGAAGCCAACTGCTTTCTGCTGCATTCCTGAATCCCGATGGAAAAGTATCTGTGGTGGTGATGAACAAGACCGATCAGAAAATTTCTTATTACCTTTGGCTCGACGGCGACGCTGCGGAAGTCAGCAGCTTGCCTCATTCTATACAGACGCTCGTGTTCTGACGCGCACGGTCGGCTAGTAACCGCTGCCTCTGCTTAAGCCGCCGGCCAAACTCGCGATCACGACCGCAAGCTCGGCTGGTTCGGCGGGTTTTGCAACGTGCATCTGATATCCGGCAGAAAGCGCTCGAAGTCGATCCTCGACTCTCGCGTAAGCCGTCAGCGCAACAGCGGGCACTTGCCTGAAGCCGTTCTTGACCTCCGTTTGTCGAATCTTTCGCATGAACTCGTAACCATCTTCGCCCGGCATTTCGATATCGCTTACGATCACATCAGGCTTCCACGCGCTCAAAACTTCGAGCGCCTGTTCGCTTGAAACGCTCGCCCGCACCTCCGCGCCAAACTGCTCGATCATGACTTTCAACATCTCGCGTGTATCAGGTTCATCGTCGACGATCAACACTTTCAATCCGTCGAGTCGCGGGGAGGGCATAGATGAAATACTTCCGCCCGAAGTCGGATGCGCTCGCTCGACGTCGCGAACCTCACCGAGCGCCGCGATCAAAGGCATCTTTACTGTAAACGTCGAGCCTGCACCTTCGCCCGCGCTGTCCGCGTGAACCGATCCGCCGTGCATCTCCGCGAGGTGACGCACGATCGCAAGACCAAGACCTAAGCCGCCATACCTGCGCGTGCTGGTTGCGTCGGCCTGGCGGAATCGATCGAAAACGTAAGGCAGAAACTCGGAGCTGATTCCCTGTCCGGTATCGCTCACTACAATCTCGATATGAGAGGCCACGCGTTCTAGCCTCACCTGAACACGGCCGCCTTTTCCGGTGAACTTAACCGCGTTCGCGACAAGATTCCAGACGATCTGCTGCAAGCGGCTTGCGTCACCGGAAACCGGACCCGCGCGCGGATCGAGGATCGTTTCGATTCGAATTTCTTTGGCGTCGGCGGCTGGGCGCACTGAATCGATGGCGGCTTCAACAACCGGCGCGAGCTCGACCGGACGAACGTCGAGTCTCAACTTGCCGGTAACGATGCGCGATACATCCAGGATGTCCTCGATCAACTGCGCTTGTGATTTTGCATTCCGTTCAATCGTTTCAAGAGCGCGCGACTGAGTAGTATCGTCAAGCCGATTCGCTCTCAGCATATGAGCCCAGCCCAGAATCGCATTGAGCGGCGTGCGCAATTCGTGGGAGACGGTGGCGAGAAATTCATCCTTGGTGCGGTTTGCTGCTTCGGCCTCTTCACGCGCTTCGTGCTCGCGTTTGAGCAGCTCGTCCCGCAAGCTCAACGCGTCTTCGCGTGCGGTTACCGCGTCCTGAGCTTCGCGATACAACCGGGCGTTGTCGACGGCCAATGCGATTCTATGAGCGAGCTTCTCGGCGAGCGCCAGATCGGTCTGATCGTATAAACGACCCGACTCGGCGGTCACCAGCGTAATTGTTCCAAGCGAGCGATTGCGTGCTACAAGCGGAACTATCATGCACGACTTCAAACGTTCCGATCGGAGTATGTTCGCCAGCTCGCGATTCCGAACGGCTAGTTCCAATCGGTCGGGATCGATCTGCTGGTAGAATTCCGGCCTGCCCGTTCTGAACACGTTGGCGACGCCGATCGGCGCGTCGGGATCGAGCGGAAAGCGCCGCTGAAGCTCGCGAGCTGCCTGCACCTTAGCGGGATCGCTGTGCGCGACTGCGATCTGTCGAAGTTGTCCGCTGTCGGTCACCATGTGAACGGTGCACCAATCGGCGAGCTTCGGCACAGCAAGCTTCGCTACGCTGGCGAGCGTCGTCTCATAATCAAGCGAGGCCGCAAGCAATCCGCTGGCTTCGGCTAAGAATCGCTCGGCATCTTCGGCGCGTTTGCGCTCGGTTATATCCATCGTCACACCGCGCATGCCGATCGGATTCTCAGATTCGTCGCACACGACGACCGATTGGGCTTCGACCCAAACAATCCGCCGATCTTTCGCGACCCACCTGAAACGGCTGGTGCCGCCCTTGCGACCCGCAAAGATGGCTGCCGCTTCTTCGGCTGCGCGCTCCTTGTCTTCAGGATGGACGATCGAGATCCAGAAGTTTGGAGTCGACAGCCATTCATCGACGCTGTAGCCGAGCATCTTCTCGACGTAATCGCTTACGAAGTTGATTCTTTGAAAAGCCTGATCGGGCTGACCCCACGCCTCCCATACGACGCCGGGAACGTTAGCCACGATATTGTTCATTCGCTGCCGCTCGGTTTCGACTTGCGCCGCCAGCAGACGGCTTTCTTCCTCGACGCGTTTCATGTCCGTGATATCACGAACAATCGTTGAAGCTCCGGTCACGCGCCCGGCTTCATCCTCAATTGGTGAAATGGTCAGTGCAACGTCGATCAAGCGCCCGTCTTTTGTCTGGCGTTTGGTTTCGAGATGGCGAATCGCTTCGCCTTGTCGGAGGCGGTCAAAGACTCCGGCTAATTGGTCGAGCCGATCTTCCGGCGCGAGGATGCTGATGTGTTTGCCCTTAACTTCTTCGGCGGAATACCCATAAATTCGTTCGGCCGCATCGTTCCAGCTTACGATTGTTCCGTCGAGCGTTTTGCCGATGATCCCTTCCTCCGAAGACTCAACGATCGACGCGAGAAAGTACGACGCCTCCTCGACTTTCTTGCGATCGGCAATGTCAATACATGAGCCGGCGAAGCCGATGAAATCATCTTCGTTTGTGAATCGAGGGGTGCAGCTGTCCAGCAGCCATCGATACTCGCCGTCGGAACGTTTCAATCGGTATTCAATGTTGAAGCTGCGTCGAGTTTTCAGCGACCAGGTATAGGTTTCCAGACATCGCTGCAGATCGTCGGGATGAACATTATCGGCCCAGCCATACCCGGTTTCCTCTTCGATCTTTCGTCCGGTGAACTCGAGCCATCGCTGATTGACGAACGCGCGCAACCCGCCCGAGTCTGAGAGCCATAGCATCACCGGCGCGCTATCAGCCATTGTTCGAAATCGGTCCTCAGTCTCCCGCAGAGCCTGCTCGGCAATTCTGCGGCGTGTGATGTCGCGAAACACCAGCACAACACCGGCCGCGTTGCCACGCTCATCTCTTATCGGCGAACTGTTGTCTTCGATCGGAATCTCTTTGCCGTTGCCCAGTATCAATAAAGCTTGTCGTCGCGTCCCGTCGTCCAGGCCCTCGCGCATCACTCTCGCCACCGGAGACTCGGCGGCAATGCCAGATACTTCATCGACGATACTGAAGAGCTTTTCGATTGGCTTTCCGACGGCTTCCGGTTGATCCACCTGTATGAGCGACTGAGCGACTCCGTTCATGAAAGTCACTCGTCCATCGAAGTCCGTCGCGATCACGGCGTCTCCGATGTTCGACAGAATTGTGGAGAGTTGCTCTCGATTCTTTGCTAATGCGAGCGCGCTTTCTTCCGCCCGTCTTCGGGCGCGTTGAATGTAGCGGATGAGAAGCGATACTCCTGAGCTGAGCAGGCAGAAGGCCACAAGCTGCAGAACATTCGATGGCTCGGCGATCGAAAACGAATTCCTTGGTGCGATGAAAAAGTAGTCGCCGGCCAAGGCTCCGAGCGCCACTACCAGAAGCGCAGGACCCAGGCCAAAATAAGACGCGACCAGCATCACAGCTATGAAGTAAGTGGTGAATGGAAGGCGTGATCCGAGCGGGTTGTCAAACGCGAGACGAATCAATGTAGCAAGAATTACGGCTACGATTGCGCCTCCGTAGCGCAATATCAACGGAGATATTCTTGACCTGACGGTGCTCATAGTTCGCTGACGTGCTCAGCGCAACGGCGCATCTGGCTCTGAAGATGCGATGAAGGGTTTATTGACCTCTAAGCTCTGCAAGGTTGTGCCCGCCGGATCGATCCTCCTGCGAGCGAGCGTCCATCGCTCCAAGATTAACAAAACCGAGTGCTCCCTTCCAATCAGTCCCGGCGTTTTCGAAAGTCGGGATGCGAGGTTTGACCGCCGCAAGTCCGTTCGCTAGCATGACCCGCACTCAACGACTCGAACTTCAAGGAGACAATTGGATGAAAGCCATTCGAGCGCACGAGTGGTGCGCGCCTCGCGATCTCGTGATCGACGAGATCGACAGACCCGAACCCGGCAACGGTCAAATACTGGTTAGAGTCGCCGCAGCCGGATTGAATTTTCCAGACTTGCTCATCATCACCGGCAAGTATCAGTTCAAACCGGCGCTCCCGTTTTCGCCTGGATTTGAAATCGCGGGAACTGTTGAAAAGATCGGGGCCGGAGTTACTAAATTCTCCGAAGGTCAGCGGGTGATTGCGCAGGTTCCGGTTGGCGGGTTCGCCGAGTACGCGATCGCCGAGGAAGCTTACGCGCACCCGAAGCCTGACTCGATGAGCGACGAAGGAGCCGCCGCATTTCCGCTCGTCTATCAGACTTCATATTTTGGGATCGCGTATCGAGGAGCGCTCAAAAAAGGTGAAACAGTTCTTGTGCATTCGGCAGCCGGCGGGGTTGGGCTCGCGGCCGTGCAGATAGCTCGAGCGTTGGGCGCCGGTCAGATCATCGGGACAGTCGGCTCAGACGAGAAATTGGACATCGTTCGCCAGAACGGCGCGGACATCGCGTTGAATTATCAAACAGAGGATTTCGTCGATGTTGTGAAGCGCGCAACGAACGGTCGCGGCGCCGACTTGATCTACGATCCAGTGGGAGGCGATATCGGCGAACGCAGTACCAAATGCATCGCCTTCGAAGGGCGGTTGGTTCTGATCGGGTTCACCAGCGGCAAGTTTTCAAAGTTCGTCGCGAATCACATCCTGGTAAAAAACTACAGCGTGGTTGGACTGCATTGGGGCGCTTATAGGCACAACGACCCGGCAAAAATCGAACAAGGCTGGAATGAGTTGATCGAGCTTTATCAAACGGGGATGCTGAAGCCGGTGATTGGCGGCAGTTATCGGATGGAGCGGGTAGCAGAAGCGATGGAGTTTCTCGCATCGCGCAAAGCGATCGGCAAGTTAGTTCTGTATTGGTAGTGAGTGATCCGGGCGCAATAAGAATAGAGCTGGACCTCTGAACGAGCGAGATTAACACGATCGCTTTAGTCGCGATGTCCAGATTTGACCCGTTGACCCGTTCCCGTTCGTGGCCGTCAGTGTTCGGTGAATGAAGTTCTGGTTTCGGATCATAACCCCGCACAATGAAACATTGGTTGAAACCTCAACTCCGAGAACCGGGCTCTAAAAGCAAGGGCCACGCGGCTTCACGCGTCCAAGATCGACAATACTCGAATGTTGGTTGACAGCGAAGCATTGCGGGAAACCACTAAGGTCTATAACTACGTCAAAGCCGCCGCGAAAATTTAATCGGAAGTCTGTAAATCCGGTACCAACCTCCCGCTGAAGCCCGAACTACGAAACATCCATCAATAGAAACGTGACTAAACTACTAGCCGCGATTGCATTACCATTCGCGGGGTGGCGTCAAATTCCGTTGATACCTTGCGTCCGGCGTTATGTGTTTTGTACGATGAGCCGAGAGCTCACTCGGGCATAAGAGAATCTCGGAATGGATTGAATAGAATGTCAGCGATTGAAATCACAGAATCTTCAACTCAAGAACAGCTTCAGCGGTCCATCAAGGAGCTTGCCGATATCAAATTCGCTCTGGATGAGTCGTCGATAGTCGCGATAACCGATCAAACCGGAGCGATAAAATATGTGAACGATAAGTTCTGTGAGATCTCAAAGTACTCACGCGAGGAGCTTCTCGGCCAGGATCATCGAATCATCAACTCCGGTTACCATCCGAAGGAATTCATACGAGATCTTTGGACCACGATCGCAAGCGGTCGAGTCTGGAAGGGCGAGCTTAAGAATCGCGCGAAGGACGGTAGCATCTACTGGGTGGACACGACTATCGTTCCGTTCTTAAACGACAGAGGCAAGCCTTATCAGTATGTCGCGATTCGCAACGACATCACCGAGCGCAAGCGCGCCGAAGAACAGCTTCGCGAGCAGGCTACGCTTCTGGACAACGCTCAGGATGCGATTCTGGTGAGAGGACTCGACGATAAGTTTCTGTTTTGGAACAAGGGCGCGGAGCGAATCTACGGCTGGACTACGGCCGAAGTGATCGGCCGCGATATGAAGGACCTCATTTATAGAGACAATCTCATTCAGTTCCAGGAGGCGAAACGAGCTACGATCAGCAAAGGAGAATGGGAAGGCGAGCTGCGGCAGGTCACCAGAGACGGCAAAGGCATAGTGGTCGAAAGCCGATGGACTCTTGTGCGCGATGATCGAGATGAGCCCAAGTGCGTGCTGGTGATCAACACCGATGTCACTGACAAAAGAAAAATCGAAGCTCAGTTCCTGCGCGCGCAACGCATGGAAAGCATCGGCACTCTCGCGAGCGGAATAGCGCACGACTTCAACAACCTGCTTTCGCCGATCATTATGTCGATCCAACTATTGCAGTCCCGGATCACCGACGAGGATGGGCAAAGACTGCTCGCAATGCTGCAAGCCAGCGCCGAACGTGGCGCAGGGCTGGTCAAACAAGTGCTGTCGTTCGCCAGAGGCGTCGAGGGTGAGCGCATAATGCTTCAGCCGCGTCATCTAGTAAAAGAGATCGTCAAAATATTGAGAGACACGCTTCCGAAGTCGATCGAGGTCGAGTTTGAAGCCAGCGAGGATCTGTCGGTAGTAGCCGGCGACGCGACTCAGCTTCATCAGGTGCTGATGAACTTTTTTGTGAACGCCCGCGATGCGATGCCCGGCGGCGGCAGGCTCACTATCAAGGCCGACAACGTTCACATCGACGACAACTACGCGCGCATGAATCTTGAAGCAAAGCCCGGCCGCTTCGTGCGGATCACCATTGCGGATTCGGGCGTAGGGATTCTGCCCAACGTCATCAACAGAATATTCGAGCCCTTCTTTACAACCAAAGAGCCCGGAAAAGGAACCGGCCTCGGTCTTTCAACCGCGCTTGGAATTGTCAAGAGTCACGGCGGCTTCATAAACGTTTACAGCGAGCCGGGAAGAGGGACTCAGTTCAAGATTTATTTGCCCGCCGCAGAAACTAGGTTTGCGGCAAGCGGCGATGCTGCGAGGTCGCTAACGTACGGCCGCGGGGAGTTGATCCTGGTGGTTGATGACGAACTCGCGATTCGCGAAATAACCAGGGGGACGCTCGAGGCTTATGGTTATCGCGCTCTGACTGCGGCTGACGGGACCGAAGCGGTCGCGTTGTACGCGCAGCACAAGGATGAGATCCGGGTTGTGTTGACGGACATCATGATGCCTTACATGGATGGACCGGTAACGATTCGCGCTTTGCAAAAGCTGAATCCGAATGTAAGGATAATTGCCAGCAGCGGCCTCGCTGAAAACGGCAGAATCGAAGGCGTAAAGTCTTTCCTGCCCAAACCCTACACTGCTGAACGATTGCTCAACGTGCTCGCGGAAGTCATAGGCTCGAGGTGAATCAGATTCGCAACTCGTCTCCGCGTTTCACCTTCGCGCGCCCAGTAGCGACCCAGGCTCGGGGGCTGAGACCCTTACGCGGGCAATCTTGACTGGATTAAGCTACAGGGCTAGGGTAAACGCGTGAAGGAAATCATTATCAACGTAGACGACGAACTTTATCGTCGTGCAAAAGAGAGTGTCGATGACTTGGAAGCGGCTCTCAATGAGCGGGTCACGGCGTACCTGAACACTCTGAACGGCGATGAGGAACGCATCGCTGCCGCTCGAACCCATATGAAAGAGCTGTTCAACAGTACCAAGGGATTCGGCGTAGGACGAAGAACCTCACGGGAAGAGATGCATGAACGCGGAAGTGTTCGTTGACACCAATGTCTTCCTCTATTCCATTAGCGATCAGCTTGAAGAGCAAGCGAAGGCCGAGCGAGCTCGCGAACTTTTGCTAAATGAGCGCTGGGCGTGGTCGGTACAGGTTGCAGGCGAATTTTTCTACACGGCTACCTCTCCGAAACGTCCTTTTCGCCTTCCCATCGATCAAGCGGCAGAGTATGTGAAAACATGGCTTAAGTTTCCGACTGCATCGCTTACCGCTTCGACAGTTTTGCGAACACTGGAGCTACAGCAGCGATTTCAAATTAGTTATTGGGATGCCGCGATAATAGCGGCTGCCAGCGTGTTAGGCTGCCGCTTGATCTACACCGAAGACTTAAACCACCGGCAGGACTACGACGGCGTGATGGCGATGAATCCATTTCTTTCCGCTGAGCCGGACTGACTGCTCGCAAATCAACGGCTTCTAGTCTCGATGTTATCTTCGCGCGCCCAGTAGCGACGGAGGCTCGGGGGCTGAGACCCTTACGCGGGCATCTAGAATGACTGCGCCCTGCTCGCGAACTACAACCGGATTGCAGTCGAGTTCAGCGATCTGTGGAAGGTCTTCAGCCATCGTACTCACTCGCAGCAGACAATCTTCAAGCGCGGCCGTGTCGCAAACGGGACTGCCTCGAAAACCTGTGAGCAATGGGTAAGTCTTCAGGTTGCGAATCATTTCCGAAGCGTCGTCGCCAGTGAGCGGCGTCAGCCGCACAGAAACATCGCGCATCAACTCGACGAACACGCCTCCCGCGCCGCACGCGACAACAGGTCCAAATTGCGGATCGTGCGCGATGCCAACCAGCATTTCAACTCCACCGGGGTTCATTCTTTGAACGACAAACGAACTCACCGTTTGTCCGGTAGCAGCGATCTTCGCGGCCATTTCTTCAGCAGCCGAGGTCACCTGTTCAGCACCTCTAAGGTCAAGCCGCACGGCTCCCGCTTCGGTTTTATGAAGCAAGCCGGGCGCGATCGCCTTTATCGCGACATCGCCTCCGAATTCGTCGGCGGCGGCGCCTGCTTCTTCCGCGCTCGAGACGAAGCGCTGTTCCACCAGCGGGAGTCCGTAACACGAAAGCAAGTTCGCGGTCTCCTCAGCAGTCAGCCACCCTTCTCCGCGTGCGAGCGCCGTCGCGACGATGGCTGCTGCTTCGTCGCGACGCAGGTCATCAAAGTGTGGCGGCTGCAGTTGTGGACGCGCGCGCCATTCGCCGTATCGCGCAACGCGAGCCAGTGCAGTGGCTGCGGCTTCCGGGAACGCGAACGACGGAATGCGAAGTTCTGTCGACTTCAATTCGTCCGGTACTCCGCGAGCCGATAAAAATACTGTCACGATCGGCTTGCTTGATTTGAAATCGCGCGCCGCATCGACAATCGTGCGAGCTACGTCTTCTGCTCGAGTCACAAGCGGCGGCGTGAAGATCACCACCAGTGCATCAACATTAGGGTCGGCCGCGACGATTCGGATCGCCCTGCCGTAATCCTCCGCCGATGCCGACGCAATCATATCAACCGGATTCGTCATGCTGCCTTCGGCTGGAAGGAACGCCCGCAACTTAGCTTTGGTTTCCTGATCGAGCGACGGAACGATGAGCCCTTCGGCTTCGCAAGCATCAGCGCACAGAATTGCGGGCCCGCCCGCGTTAGTGACTATTCCGATTCGACGGCCGGTCGGAATCGGCTGATTCGCGAGCAGCGAAGCAACGTCGAACAACTCTTCAAGAGTATCGGTTCTTATAACGCCCGCCTGACGAAATAAAGCGTCGACCGTTACATCTGAAGCTGCGAGCAGCGCTCCGGTGTGCGACGAAGCTGCGCGAGCGCCCGCTGTCGATCGCCCGCTCTTGACTACGACGATCGGTTTGTTTCGTCCCACTCGTCTCGCAAGTCGAGAAAACTTTTTCGGATTTCCGAACGACTCAAGGTACAACAGAATGACGTCCGTGCCTTCGTCCGACTCCCAGTAGTTCAACAAGTCATTTCCGGAAATGTCAGCTTTGTTTCCAATTGAGATGAACGAAGAGATGCCCAGTCCGAGCGAGTTCGCGTATTCAATGATTGCAAGTCCTAGCGCGCCGCTCTGCGAGAAGAAGCCGACGCGGCCTGCGAGCGGCGCGTGCGGGGCAAACGTTGCGTTGAGCCTCACTCCGCCGTCAGTGTTGACGATGCCCATGCAGTTTGGGCCGATCAATCTCATCCCGGTCATCCTGCAAATTCTCAGCAGTTCATTCTGGCGAGCGCGGCCTTCATCGCCCGTCTCCGCGAATCCAGCTGATATCACCACAAGCGCGCGAACACCTTTGCGTCCACACTGCTCCGCAACTTCGAGAACATGCGCGCCCGGCACGGCGATGATCGCAAGATCTACAGGACCGGGGATGGCTTCAACTGAAGAGTAAGCGGGAACACTTTGTACGACTGCTGCGCCCGGATTCACCGGATAGACCGGACCTTCAAACTCATAGTTGAGCAGATTGTGAAAGATCTCGCCGCCAATCGTTCCTCTTCGACGAGAAGCGCCGATAACTGCGACCGCCTTCGGTTTCAGAAAGAGCTCGAGCGAGTTAATCGCGGAGACCTGCTCACGATGCTCAAACTGCTCGACCGCTTCGGGTGTAAACGAAGTTGGAAACGTCACGTGCAGCTGTCCAGTGGTGACGGTTACTTTGATTGGGAAGCCCGATCTCCGAAATACGCCCAGCATTTTGTGATTTGACGCGAGCACATCCGCTTCAAATACCTGAATGCCGTTTGCCGCGGCGACCTGCGCCAACTGACCGACGAGCATTGTGCCGAGGCCTCGCCCCTGATAATCGTCCGCAACGGCGAATGCAGCGTCAGCGCGATCGTCCGCTACGGCGGAGTAAAGAGCGTGGCCAACGACGCGCTCTTCGCCGCCGGTCAATGCGATCAATCCAAATGTGCGAACGTAATCGACGCTTGCTTCGCGATGCGCTTCGGCCGCGAGCAGCTTGTCTTTTATGATCGTGAAGAAACGCAGCCATCGCGATTCTTCCGACAGCGACCTGAAGAAATCCAGCAGCCGGTCTTCATCTTCGGGTCTCAAGGGCCGGACTTTTACGGTAGAGCCATCGCGAAGTACGACATTGGCCTCGCGATGACTCGGCTGCGCTGCAGACTGCGTGCATTCAACTGACATAGGCTTCGGCTCCTGCGGTTCTAACATCGTGCGCCTCGCTGAATGTTGTGACGAATTAGTTGTCGTCAGTCAACCGGCGCTCGTTCCAGAAGAGCAACAATCGTTCCCGCTTCTCCCGCGCTACTGTTCGTTCGAGCCTTAAGAGGCTGCGAGAATTTTCGCAACGCACCGTGTAGATTCACTCACGAGTCAACCGATCTTCTCGATAAAGAGTTGATAACCGGCACCCCGTTAGAAGTCTCTATGGCGTCAGAGTTGCACCCATCGATCTGCCTTTCGTTTTATGAACGACACCAACCAATCTCAAGTCACGCACAACGGACTGAGCAGTGAAGAGGCAAACAGACGTCTGACCGAGCACGGCCCGAACGAACTGACGCCGCGCCGCCGTGCTGCGAGCGTCATTCAGATTCTCCGATTGTTTGCCAACCCGCTGATCATCATCCTCCTGGTCGCAAGCGTCGTCTCGGCTTTCCTGGGTGAGAGGCTCAACGCAACGATCATTGTCCTGATGGTTTTGTTCAGCGTCGCGTTGAACTTCTTACAAACATATCGGTCCGAGAGGGCAGCCGAACGGCTTCGTCAACAAGTTGCGCCCACAGCGACGACGCTTCGCGACGGCAAATGGGTCGAAATACATCGACGTGATGTCGTGCCGGGAGACGTGATCAGACTTCTTGCCGGCGACCTGGTGCCGGCTGATGCTCGCTTGCTCCAAGCGCGAGATCTCCACGTCAATCAAGCTTCGCTCACAGGAGAATCGCTGCCCACTGAAAAGGAAGCGCTTTCAGTCGAGGGGAAAGGAGACCGGGTTGCAGATCGAGGCATGGTGTTTCTGGGCACTTCGGTTGTGAGCGGGACAGCCACTGCCGAGGTTGTTGCAACGGGCCGGGCTACTTCGTTCGGAGACATCGCGGCGCGACTCGCAGCGCGACCGCCCGAGACTGAATTTGAGCGTGGCACTCGCGCGTTTGGTCTGCTGATTATGCAGACTGTGTTCCTGCTTGTCGTCTTCGTGTTTTTAGTAAGCGCCGCGCTTCGTCACGATCCATTTGAGTCCCTTCTGTTTGCGATAGCGCTCGCGGTCGGCCTCACGCCCGAGTTTCTACCGATGATAACCACGGTCACGCTTGGGCAAGGCGCCGTTCAGATGTCGCGGCAGAAAGTGATCGTCAAGCATCTCGAGGCCATTCAAAACTTCGGCAGCATGGACGTGCTATGCTGCGACAAGACAGGCACGCTGACTAGCGGCGACACAGTTCTCGATCAGCACCTCGACCCCTTCGGCAATAGCGCCGAGCGAGTGTTTCTTCTTGCGTATCTCAACAGTTTTTTCGAAACAGGCGTCGAGAACTCAATAAACAAGGCGATTCTGCGAAAGGGAGCAGCGAGTCCGCTCGACCTCGCGATACTCGAGCACGATCATCCCGACATCGCGGGCTATCAAAAGCTCGACGAGATACCTTTTGATTTCGAAAGGCGGCGGTTATCGATCGTCGTCCAGGCTGGCGACGAATACCTTCTGATCGCGAAGGGCGCGCCCGAAAGCGTGCTTGCTGTTTGTTCGCGGTATGAGCTCGACGGCCAGAGCTTTCCGCTCGATTCGCAGATGAAGGCCCGATGTCAGGCAACGTATGAAACGCTTAGCGCCGACGGCTTTCGAGTGCTTGCTGTAGCTTATCGAAAGATGACTCATCAGAGTCGCTACCGCGCGATGGACGAGCATGATCTCGTGCTTGCCGGTTATGTCACGTTCTTCGATCCGCCGTTGCAAGACGCGGCTGAAGTCATCGAGTCGCTTCGGCGCGACGGCGTTGAGGTTAAGATTCTGACCGGCGACAACGAGCTCGTTGCTCGTCACGTATGCTCGCGGGTCGGGCTTGATAGCGGCCATATCGTGATGGGCGAAGAGCTGGACCGGATGAGCGATGCTGCTCTGGATCAAGTGTCCGTGCAAGCGACTGTTTTTGCGCGAGTGTCACCGGCACAGAAAAATCGCATCATAATCGCGCTCAAGAACCGCGGTCACGTCGTAGGGTTTCTCGGCGACGGCATCAACGACGCGCCCTCGCTTCACGCGGCTGATGTAGGCATATCAGTTTCAAACGCCGTGGACGTAGCTAAAGATGCGGCACAAATAATTCTGCTCGAGAACAACCTAAAAGTGCTCCACAGCGGCATAATCGCTGGCCGCAAAGCATTCGGCAACGTGATGAAGTATCTGTTGATGGGCACAAGCTCGAACTTCGGCAATATGTTCAGCATGGCTGGCGCATCGTTGTTCTTGCCTTTTTTGCCGATGCTTCCAACGCAGATATTGTTGAACAACTTTCTCTATGATCTCGCGCAAATCACGATCCCGACCGACAATGTTGATCCAAGCTTCATTCGCAAACCGCGTCGCTGGGACATCGCAATCATACGCAAGTTCATGCTGTACATCGGACCGATCAGCTCGGTCTTCGATTTCCTGACTTTCTTCATAATGCTGAAAGTATTTCAGGCGTCGGAACAACTCTTCCACACCGGCTGGTTTGTCGAATCGCTCGCTACTCAAACGCTGGTGTTGTTTATCATTCGAACCGGAGGCAATCCGCTGCGAAGCCGGCCGAGTGTGCCGCTGACAGTCACTACTCTGCTGGTTGTAGTGGTCGGCATTGTTCTGCCATTCACGCCGCTCGGCGGGGTTCTGGGTTTCACTCCGCTTCCGGCGAAATACTTTCTCTTTCTTCTCGGAATGACCGTGACGTATCTGCTGCTCGTTGAAGCAGTCAAACGCCGATTAATGCGGCGCCTGATGAGCTAGCTATTCATTCCTCCACCAAACGAGCAGCGCGCGATTTCGCGCAAGACTGCGCAAGCTTTCGCTTTGTTCTTTCCTGTATCGCAGAAGATTCAAAATTCGGCGACTGCTTTAATGGCACGCTGGTTGTGTCTTGCCTTCCCAGGGTCGTACTCTCGCCGCTCAACGCTCATGGGTTCTAGCTTCGAGAGGTGAGCATAATGTCAAACATCTTCAGCCTGGAGCTAAGCAAGAACAAAACAGGATTGATTGTCGGCGCGTTTTCCGGATCGATGCATTTGTTATGGAGCCTCGTTGTTGGATTCGGTGTCGCGCAGTCATTTCTTGACTGGATCTACAAGCTGCATTTCCTGAGCAATCCGTTTCACGTCGCAGAGTTTCAACTGGGCACAGCCGCGTTGCTCGTCTTCATCAGCTTCAGCGCCGGCTATGTGATGGGTTGGTTCTTCGCGTTGCTGTGGAACGCGCTCATCAGGCCGGAATCCAGCGCTCGAGTTCTTCGCCGAGCTGCGTGAAGATGATGATTAGGCGAATTGCAGTTTTGACTAGTGGTGGCGACGCGGCCGGAATGAATGCGGCGGTTCGCGCGGCCGTGCGCGCGGCACTCGACTACGAGTGGGAAGTCTTCGGTGTGAAGCATGGCTACGCCGGGTTGATTGAAGGCGAGTTCATTCCGCTCGGCGCTCGAGATGTAGGCGGAATCATCCAGCATGGAGGTACCAGGCTCGGCAGCGCGCGCTGCGAAGAATTCAAGACGGAAGAGGGAAGGCTGAAGGCGCTGCGCAAGCTCGAGAGCCGCGAGATCGAAGCTCTCATTGTGATCGGAGGCGATGGTTCGCAGAAAGGCTCTAACGCGCTTTCGCAAATGGGCTTCCCTGTGATTGGAATTGCTTCGACGATCGATAACGACCTCTACGGTTCGGACATCACGCTCGGTGTAGACACAGCGTTGAACGTCGCGCTCGAAGCGATCGATCGAATCAAGGTTACTGCCTCATCGCACGAACGCGCATTCCTGGTCGAAGTGATGGGGCGGGACTGCGGCTACATCGCGTTGATGACCGGGATAGCCGGCGGCGCAGAGGCGATTGTGATTCCTGAAGCGAAGACTGATCCGGAGGAAATAGCCACGTGCCTGGGCTCCGCTTATAGATGCGGCAAATCACACGCGATCGTGGTAGTCGCCGAAGGCGCAAAGTACAACGCCGACAGGCTGGCTCGATATTTCTCAGAGTATCGCAAGCGCCTCGGATTTGATCTGCGGGTAACGAAGCTTGGACACGTCCAGCGCGGAGGAGCGCCGGGACTGTTCGACAGAATGCTCGGCACTCGACTGGGCGCGGCGGCTACCCAACATCTCGCCCGCGGGGAGCATGGAATTCTGCTCGGACTGATTGGAGGCGAAATTGCAGCGACGCCGCTTGCGGAAGTCGCGTCCCTGAAGAAAGTAGTGGATTTGCGTCTGTTGGACTTAGCGCGAGTGCTGGCTAAGTGAACACACAATAACGACGAAGACGGCAGACGCCGTGGAGTTGGAGATCAACGATGGAAAAAATGCGAGCAAATGTTTTTAGAGGAGTCAACAAATTTCAGATCGAAGAGGTGGAGAGGCCGCGAGCAGGAGTCGGCGATGCTGTGATCCGAGTCACACTCACCACGATCTGTGGCACCGATCTGCACATCGTTCGTGGCGAGTATCCGGTGAAACCGGGTCTGGTTATAGGCCACGAGCCGGTTGGCGTTATCGAAGAGCTGGGGCCTGGCGTCATCGGCTACGAGATCGGCGATCGCGTATTGGTTGGCGCAATTACTCCGTGCGGGCAATGTCGCGCGTGTCTTTCGGGACAGCTTTCACAATGCGGACACGGAGCGAACTATGAAGCGATCGGTGGCTGGCGCTTCGGCAATACGATCAATGGAGCTCAGGCTGAGTACCTGCTTGTGCCCAACGCTCAAGCGAATCTGGCGAAGATTCCGGATGAACTCAGCGATGAACAAGTGGTGCTGCTTGCTGACATCGCTTCAACGGGATTCAGCGGAGCAGAATCGGGCGGTGTGCGGATTGGCGATTCAGTAGTCGTCTTCGCGCAAGGTCCGATTGGCTTGTGCGCGACGGCCGGTGCCAAATTAATGGGCGCCTCGTTAATCATCGGCGTTGAAGCGGACGAGAACCGTCGCGCGATGTCTCGGAGCATGGGCGCCGATGTGACTCTGGACTATCGCGAAGTAGACGTTGTAGCCGAAGTGAAGAAGCTCACGGGAGGCGGCGCCGACGTTTCGATTGAGGCGCTGGGCACGCAGCAAACTTTCGAAAGCGCGCTTCGTTGTCTGAGGCCCGGAGGCACGCTCTCAAGTCTTGGTGTTTATTCCGGCAAGCTACAGATGCCCTACGAAGCCTTCGCGGCGGGATTGGGCGATCATCGGATTGTGACTACGCTGTGCCCGGGCGGCAAAGAAAGAATGCGAAGATTGATGGAAGTTGTGAGAGCCGGTCGAGTCGATCTCACTCCTCTTCTCACGCACACAGTGCCTCTCGATCAGATTGAGCGAGGATACAAGATCTTCGGCGAGCGGCTCGACGGAGTGCTTAAAGTAGCCGTCAAGCCGTGACAGGAGACAACTGCTGCGAGTGAACTCTTGAGTAAATTCCCACATTGGCGCGCGGAAAAATGCCCAGGCACTCCCACGATACAATTGAAGCCATTGTTCACATTCTTCGGACCCAGAGCCCTTCCAGTTTTCCATCGTTGATGAGGTTTTATTCTTAGTATGTTCAATATTGAACAGACTCTTAAGCATCGCATCTGTACCATATAGCGGTTTCGAGCGAGGCGTGTGGAAGAGGCGGACGACCAAGTGCTTTCGTCCGACTTCGGCTTTTCTGCAGTTGGAATTGGGCACTAAGAAGCGAGGTCAGAAGCAACAAAGTGAAAACCTGGTTGAGCCGCTGACGGTTTGACTAGCGAATTCGCGGCCCTGCCCTAACCTGCTTGTTTACCGCAAGAACCATGGCTCGACTTAAGAATACCGGCCGACTGCCATGGACGCTGTGATTTGTGAACACCAATTGCTCTTCGCTCGACGTGAGCGTCTACAGCAGGCCCCGTGATGGCAGTCACTTCAACAAGTGATCACGCTCATAGTTCTTTTCCGGCGAAGCACCTTAGAGTTGCGAATCAGATTAAGGAGGCACAGCGATGAGCCCAGTAAAGAAATTGAAGATGGCGTTGGTTGGAGCGTGTGCTGTCGTGGGACTCTTGTACACGGCCTCGAGCTCGTTTTCGAGCCCGGCGGATCCCGACGATCAAAAGAAAACCCAGCCAGCGGCTTCGGCCAAATACGCACCCGAGGACTTCGTCGGAAGCGAGACTTGCAAGGCCTGTCACGAGGAACAGTTCACAACGTTTTCTAAGACTGCCCACGGCAAACTTGCGAAGGCCGGATGGAAAGCCGAAAAGCAAGGCTGCGAATCGTGCCACGGACCAGGCAAGGCTCACGTTGAAGGCGGCGGCGATAAGACCAAGATTCGAACTTTTGAGCACGAATCAGCGAAACAGGTTTCAGAAGCCTGCCTTCGTTGCCACGCCGGCAAAGAAGAGCACAACAACTACAAGAGGGGCGAGCACTGGCGCAACGACGTAGCGTGCACCGATTGTCACTCTCCTCACTATTCGGCGCGGCTTGCGGCAAAGCTTGCCGGTACGCCTCAAGGAAAAGGGGAGGCGCCTTCTTCGCTCCTTCCGGTAGGCGCTTTCTCGGCTCATTCAAATGATCTTGCGCCGCCGAAGATGCTTGTTAAGAGCGAGCCGCAATTGTGCATGACCTGCCACAACGAAACAAAAGGGCAGTTCAGCCAGCCGTTCCATCACCGCGTTCTTGAAGGCGCGATGAAGTGCAGCGATTGTCACAACCCGCACGGGGGATTTGAATCGAAGCAGGCTCGCCTCAACACTGGAGCGGATGCCGCGTGTATGAAATGTCACGCTGATAAACAGGGTCCGTTTGTCTTCGAGCACGCGCCCGCAAAAGTCGAAGGCTGCACAATTTGCCATTCGCCGCACGGAGCAAGTAATGCGAAGCTGCTCAAACGCAACAACGTCAATCAGCTCTGTCTCGAGTGCCACAGCAATGTCGCGTTACAGGCAGGGGACATAGAAGCGCCGGGCACGCCGACATTCCATAACCAGGCGACCGTGAGATTCCAGAATTGCACGACGTGCCACGCGAGAATTCACGGCTCTAACGCAGACAAGACTTTCTTCAGGTGAGATTGTATCCGCGAGGAATCGAGGAGGGATTGAAATGAAAAGCAAGATTGGATTCACGGT
>Ga0075436_100000588_pt1 | contig 23795 bp, 15 predicted proteins | sample RhiMethybrSRZTD5_FD_75303 | JGI IMG/M metagenome (GOLD analysis project Ga0075436, IMG submission 75303) | Populus rhizosphere microbial communities from Tennessee, USA - Rhizosphere MetaG P. TD hybrid SRZTD5 | ecosystem: Host-associated > Plants > Roots > Rhizosphere > Soil | place: USA...
CACCAACACGTCGATCTCGACCACCATCCAGACCGAGCAGATCAAAAACCTGCCGATCGGGGGCCGCGACTTCAAGAACCTGGTGCTGCTCACCCCGGAGACCCGCCTCGACTCCGAGCGCGGCAACCTGGCGCTGTCGGGCCAGCGCGGCATCAACACCAACATCACCGTCGACGGCGTGGACTACAACAACGCCTTCTTCGGCGGTGCGACCGGCGTCGCCGAGGGCCGCGCGCCGCTGTCGATCTCCCAGGAGTCGATCAAGGAGTTCTCGGTGATCACCAACGGCGCCTCGGTGGAGTTCGGGCGCTCGGGCGGCGGTTTCGTCAACATCATCACCAAGAACGGCACCAACAAGCTGCACGGCTCCGGCTTCTACTACAACCAGCCGCAGAGCCTGATCTCCGACTTCTCCAACGGCCAGAAGCCGGCGGACCAGAAGAAGGCGCAGTATGGCGCCTCCCTCGGCGGGCCGATCACCAAGGACAAGCTCTTCTACTTCCTGTCCTACGACAAGCAGAAGCAGGACGTCACGATCCCCATCCAGTCGAACAACCTGGACCCGGCCGTCTTCGCCAAGTACCCGGCCCTCGCCTCGCCCCCGCAGTACGTGCAGACGCAGGACGGCTACGTCGGCTTCGGGCGCCTCGACTATCAGTTCAACGACTCCCAGCGCCTGTTGGGTCGTGTCAACGTCGCCAACTACACCGGTGACAACGGCACCTCCAACGCGTCGAACCGCACCGCCAGCGTCAACGGCATCGAGGGGATGAAGGCCTGGACCTACGTCGGCTCCTATTCCGGCCAGTTCAGCGCCAACCTGCTGAACGACCTGAACCTGACCTACGTCAAGGAAGACACGCCCCGGGCGGACAAGGGGCTCAATCTCCCCGAGATCGACGTCAACGCGCCGAACACCCGCTACGGCGAGGTGAGCTTCCTCCCCATCGTCTCGACGACCAAGCGCAAGGGCGGCAGCGACACGTTGACCTTCCTCGCCGGGGAGCACGTGGTCAAGGGCGGCGCCGAGTACAACGACACCAGCATCGACCAGATTTTCAAGGGCAACTGGCGCGGTGTCTATATCTTCAACAACCAGGCCGACTTACTGGCCGGCCGCTGGTCCCAGTACCGGCAGTTCGGCGGTCTCAACGGTCTCACCGCCGACCAGGCGGGACGCGCCGCCTTCGGCCAGAAGGAGCTCGCCCTCTTCGTGCAGGACCAGTGGTTCGTGCGTCCGAACCTGACGGTGAGCTTCGGCCTGCGCCAGGAGAGCCTGGACAACCCGAACGACGCGGTCCTCAATCCGAATGACCGCAACGCCAACGGCTCGTTCAACCTCACCGCGCACATCCCGGACACCAAGACCCAGCTCTCGCCGCGTCTCGGCATCACCTGGTCGCCGGATGAGAAGAGCGTCCTGCGCTTCTCGGCCGGGCGGTTCTGGAGCCGCACGCCGGCGATCCTGTTCGCCCAGCTCCTCACCTCCAACGGCATCCGCGCCACCCAGTACAGCGTCAACGCCCACACGACGCCCACGGGAACTGTGGACGGTCCGCCGGCCGCCGGCCAGCTCGCGCCGGGCTGGGGCAGCGACTTCAACCCGGTGGGCGTCGAGCGTCTCGACCTCTCCCACCTTTCCACGCTCGCCGCGCCGGGCGTCTTCGCCATCGATCCGAACTTCAAGGATCCCTACACCGACCGCGTGACCCTGGGCGGTGAACGGGAGATCTTCCCCAAGACGGTGCTCGCCCTCGACATCACCTACGCGAAGACGAAGCAGCTCGAACGGCTCACCGACCTCAACTCGGCCTACGACGGCACCACGTCCGCCAACGGCCTCCCTCATTACAACGGAGTTCCCCCGACCCCCCGGGTACGGCCCGATCCGTTCTACGGCACCGTCACGACGCTCAAGTCCGACGCCGAGTCGAAGTACACCGGCGTCACCGCCACTCTGCGCCGGCGCTACGACAACCACTTCAGCTACTACGGCGCCCTCACCTACAGCAAGGACAAGGACAACGACTCCAACGAGCGCAACTTCGCCGGCATCCAGGCCGAGGACTTCAACAACCTGGACCTCAACTACGGCTACTCGAACCGCGACCAGCGGTGGAAGGGTGTGCTCAACGGCGTCTGGGACACCCCGTGGTGGGGCCTCGGCCTGAGCGGCACGTTCCGCTACTTCACCGGCTCCCCCTACAACGCGACGGTCGGCTCGGACGTCAACGGCGACTTCCAGAGCGGCACCGACCGTCCGACGGTCAATGGCGTCCACTTCGACCGCAACAGCTTCCGGCAGCCGGACTTCTACAGCCTCGACATGCGCATCTCAAAGGCTTTCAAGATCGGTCCCGGCGACCTGTCGCTCTTCGCCGAGTGCTTCAACTGCACGAACGCCTCGAACAGCTTGGTGACCCAGACTGTCTGGGGCTCCGCGACCTCTCCTACCCCGACGCGCGCCGATTTCGGCACCACCAAGGTCAACGCGCTCGGTCAGACGAACTTCGCGCTTGGTACCCCGCGCACCGTTCAGCTCGCGGCCCGCTACGACTTCTGAGTCGCGACGACAGAAGCTGAAGGACGAAAGGGGGCGGAACGCCCCCCTTTTCCTTGCCCGCCGCGGATCGCATAGCACACGCCAAATATCTGAATCATCGTATCCGGTATCGTCAAGAGGCTGTTTTTGGTGTTCACTTCCCATCTAGGGGGGAAACCATGACCGCCGGGCACTACCGCCCACGGCGGACGAACCCCCGGAAGGGAACCACCGTATGAGCCGAAGAGGCCGCTGTGTCCTTGCCGTCCTCACTGTCTCCCTGGTCGTCGCACTGCCTCTGGGAGCCGCGCCGAAGCCCGGGCCTGCCGAGGCCTCCGCCTTCTCCCGCCTGGTCTCTGTCCTGTGGGAGCGCTTGAGCGCGCCCCTCACCTTCCTTCGGTCGGCTGACACGACGGACAGCCGCGGCGGGCTCGATCCCCTCGGCGGCGCGAGCAACGCCACGAGTCCGGTTACGGGCGACAGCCGCGGCGGGCTCGACCCTCTCGGGTAGGCCAAGCCCTTGACCGCGCAGATCGCGCCGGGGGGCACGGCCCTCGGCGCCTCCTTTTCTTGCCGTACCACTTCACGATAGACTACGCAGCAAACGATCCGAAGGAGGCTCGACCTGAATGCGGACTGACCAGCATGTCGCGCCCGAGAGGATGAAGCAGCTTGCCGACGGCACCCTGCATCCGGTGAAGGCCCGGGAAGCCTGGCGCCACCTCATGGCCGGCTGCGCGCCTTGCCTGGCGCTGGCGCGCGCCCTGGGCATCCCGACCCCTGCCGAGCCGAGGCCTTGCGAGCTCACCGAGAGCAGGCTCAAGCTGATGCTCGTGCTGGCGAAGAACGACGTCGACGTCGAGCTCCGCCGCGGCGCTGCGGACTGGAGGATGCTCCAGCCCCTCACCCCCGGACAGCGCCTCCTCGTCCTCAAGGACAACCGCGAGATGCACCATTGGGGGCTCTACAAGCACGTTCTCGACGCGTGTGCCGATGCGGTGCGGAGCTGCCCCATCGACGCCCTCGACATGGCGTTCTTCTCTCTCGCCGCCGTCGCGGCGCTGGACCCCGCGTGCTACGGAGCGGAGAACATCGCCGACTTCAGGGCCGCCGCGCTCGCCGCCCTGGGAAACGCCAAGCGGCATTGCGCCGACTTCGGCGGTGCCGGGGAAGCCTTCCGCACCGCCCACGAGAGCATCCTTCAGGGCACCGGAGACCCCTACGAGCACGCTAACGTCATCTGCCACGAGGCCCTGCTGCTGCGTGACCTCGGTGAGTTCGAGGAGGCCCTCGGGAAGCTCGACAAGGCCTACAAGCTCTACCGGCGCGTGAACGACATCCACCTGTGCGGCCGGACGATCATCCAGCAGGCCGCCACCATCGGCTACGTGGATCCGCTGCAGGGAGTGGAGCTCTGCCGCCGCGGGCTGGCCATGATCGACCCCTCGCGGGGTGACCACTACCTGGAGCTGTCGGCCCACAACCTCCTGGCCTTCTTCCTCAACGATGCCGGGTACGTCGACGAAGCCCGCGCCCTCCACGAAGCCGACCGCCACCTCTACGCACAGTACTCTGGAGCCGTCACCGTCCACGGCGCCATGCTCTGGCTCGACGGTCTCATCGCCAGGAGCGCGGGGGAATATGCCGCGGCCGAGAGCGCCCTCCGGGAGCTGTCGGCGCTGTACGAGACGGCTGGTTTTCAGTTCGAGCAGGTCATGGTTTCCCTCGACCTGGCGGAAGTCTTCCTGTGGTCCAATCGTCCTGCGCAGGCGGCCGATCTCCTCCGCGAGACCTATCCCAAGCTCTTCTCCTGGGGTCTCGAAAAGGACGTGCTGGCGCTCTGGCTGAGCCTCGAAAACTTCATCCGCTTCCACGTCTGGGAAGCGGCCAGCTTCTTCCGCGACGTCGCCAACGCCACCCGGCGCCGCTGGAACCGGAACGGCCAGACCTCGCCGCTGCGCGGCTATCCGCTATAGGCCGCCGCCGGCCCGTTGTCGGGTAGGATGGGCGCCCTACCGGGCTCACGATCCCCAGGCCGGATCGCATGGAGCCCCCATTCATCGAGGATCTGTATGCCCGACGACGCTCCCTCCACCCCTGGACGCGACTTCATTCGCGACATGGTCGCCCGCGACCGCGCCGCCGGCAAGCACGGCGGCAGGGTGGTCACCCGTTTTCCGCCGGAGCCGAACGGCTATCTCCACATCGGCCACGCCAAATCGATCTGCCTCAACTTCGGCCTCGCGCTGGAGAACGGCGGGACCTGTAACGTCCGTCTCGACGACACCAATCCCGAGACCGAGGATCAGGTCTACGTCGAGGCGATCCGGCACGGCGTGCGCTGGCTGGGCTTCGACTGGGGGAAGAACTTCTTCCACGCCTCGGACTACTTCGAGCAACTCTACGACTTCGCGGTCGCGCTGATCCGCCTCGGCAAAGCCTACGTCGACAGCTCGAGCGAAGACGAGATCCGCGAATACCGGGGCACCGTCACCGAGCCGGGCCGGAACAGCCCGTACCGCGAGCGCACGATCGAGGAGAACCTCGATCTCTTCCGCCGCATGCGGGCCGGCGAGTTTGCGGATGGCGCCCATGTCCTGCGCGCCAAGATCGACATGGCGTCGCCCAACATGAAGATGCGCGACCCATTGCTCTATCGCATCAAGCGCGCGCATCACTACCACCGCGGCGACGCCTGGTGCATCTACCCGTTCTACGACTTCGCCCACCCGCTCTCGGACGCCATCGAAGGCATCACCCACTCGCTGTGCACCCTGGAGTTCGAGAACAACCGGGAGATTTACGACTGGCTGGTCGATACGCTGGACTTTCCGGACCCTCCGCGGCAGACCGAGTTCGCCCGCTTGAATCTCACCTACACCCTGATGAGCAAGCGGAAGCTCCTGGAGCTCGTCGAGCGCAAGCTCGTGGCGGGCTGGGACGATCCCCGCCTGCCGACCCTCGCCGGTCTGCGCCGCCGCGGTTTCACCCCCGAGGCGATCCGCGACTTCTGCGAGCGGATCGGCGTCTCCAAGGCAAACAGCACGGTGGATGTCACCCTACTGGAGCACTGCCAGCGCGAGGACCTCAATCCCCAGGTTCCCCGCGTGCTCTGCGTGCTGCGGCCGTTGAAGCTGGTGATCGAGAACTATCCCGAGGGCCAGGCCGAAGAGCTGGACGCGCCGTTCTACCCCCACGACGTGCCCAAAGAGGGCAACCGCAAGGTGCCGTTCTCGCGCGACCTCTACATCGAGCGGGACGACTTTGCGGAGGTACCGCCGAAGGGATTCCATCGTCTCGCGCCCGGCCGGGAAGTGCGGCTGCGCTACGCCTACCTCGTGCGCTGCGAGAGCGTCGTCAAAGACCCAGCGAGCGGTGAGATCGTCGAGGTCCGCTGCACCTACGATCCGGCCACGCGCGGCGGCTCAGCCCCGGACGGCCGCAAGGTATTGGGCACCCTGCACTGGGTGTCCGCGGACCACTCGCTGCCGGTCGAGGTCCGGCTCTACGACCGCCTGTTCAAGGTCGAGCGGCCGGACTTGGAGGAAGGGGGCTTCGAGGCCAGTCTCAATCCGCAGTCCTTCGAAGCCCTCATGAACAGCCGCATCGAACCGGCGGCGGTGAACCCGGCGCTGGGAGAACGGTTGCAGTTCGAGCGCCAGGGCTACTTCTTCCGCGATCCCGTCGACTCGCGTCCTGACCATCTCGTCTTCAACCGCATCGTGCCGCTCCGGGACTCCTGGGCACTAGAAGTCCAGAAGGTGGTCCAAAAGCAGGCGCCCGCAGCGGCCTCCGCGCCGCAGAAACCGCCCGCGCCGAAGGCGGCGAAGGCGCCTGAGGCGAAGGCCGAGCCGCTGTCGGCGGAGGAGCAGGGGCTGCTCGAACAGATGCGCCCCGAGCTCCTACCGATCGTCCACGGCGTGCTCGCCGCACACCCCAACGAGGTCGAGCGCTACCGCGCCGGACAGACCGGCATCCGCGGCTTCCTCATGGCGCAGGTGATGAAGCAGGCGGGCAAGGGCGGTGGCAAGCCCAACCCGAAGCTGGTCAACGCGATGCTGACCCGGGAGCTGGGCGCCCCTTGACTGGGGCGAAACATCCTGCCCCCTGGCCGCGTAGGTCTGCCTGTTGTTTGCCTCCAAGAAAGTGAGGGTGTGTTGAAGCTACCCAAGGCGCTGCTGTTCCTTCCCCTGCTCTCGCTGTTTACCGTCCGTGGAGATGCCCAGCCTCAGCAGGTTGCTGCAGCCAAAGACGAGCTGTTCCGGACGATCGCGTCGTTGGACGGCGAGGTATTCGACGCTTTCAACCGATGCGATCTGGAGAAGTTTGGCTCGTTCTTCACCGAAGAGCTGGAGTTCTACCACGACCAGGGAGGGCTCACAGACCGGTCACGGCAGAGCTTGGTCGAGAGCGTCAAGAACAACATCTGCGGCAAGGTGTATCGAGTCCTGGTTCCAGAATCACTCGAGGTGTATCCCATGAATGGCTATGGCGCAGTGGAGATCGGCGTGCACCGCTTCTACCACCCAGGACGGGACAGCACAGAATCGGTCGGCGAGGCGAAGTTCGTTCACCTCTGGCAGAACAAAGACGGCGCCTGGAAGATCACACGAGTCATCAGCTACGACCACCATGCTCTCACGAAGTGAACAAGTAGGCATCGAGCTCAGACATGGCATCAACCTCCGTTGTCAGGTTTCAACAATGCAAGGCCGAAGCCAAGCCATTGAAATCTATCGCCGAAGCCCGCGCCAAAAGCTCCGATATTTTCAGTCAAGCCATAGGGCCGCCACCATCGCTAAGCCGATGATGGCGTAGAGCACGCGGTAACGTGCTTGCAGGCGGCGGATGCTCGCGTAGGTGAGGCCCTCGGCCAGAGTCTTGAGCGACCAGCGTAGGTGAACAGGGTAGAGGACGATGAGGGCTGCCAGGGGATGGGGGAGGATGCCCTGGAGGGCTAGGAGGAAAAGGAGGGCGTAGGCCAGGGTGAAGAGAGCCAGGCTGGCGGCGAAGGTGCGGCGGTGGCCGAAGATCACCGCGTTCGTCCTGATGGCGTTGAGGACGTCGCCTTGATGGTCGCGGACCTCTTGGGTCAGGTGGCCGGCGGCGAAGGTCAGGGCGAAGAAGGTGGCAGTGGCGAGGCCGCGACGGTCGATGGCGTTCCCCAGGGAGTAGCCGAGAAGGAAGTGGAGGGCGCCGCCGGCCAGGTGGGCCGCTGAGTTGAAGAGCGGTCTGCCCTTCCAATTGAAGGGGGGTAGGGAGTAGAGGGCGCTCAGGGTAGCGATTGCCAGTGACAGCCAAAGGGTGCTTGGGCCGAGGCGGCTGAAGAGGAGGAGACTCAGGGCCAGCAGGCTGGCCGCCAGACCGCCGATCTCCTTGCGGCCTGCGCCACTGGCCGTGAAGACGCCGGCGGCCTTGTTGGGGTCGGTGAGGTCGGTGGTCAGGTCGCACCAGTCGTTGAGCATGAAGATGTGCGCCATCAGGCAGACGTTGGCGACGGTGAGCATCACCAGCCGCCCCACGTTCTCCGCCGCCGGGTGGCGGATCGCGAAGGCGGCACCGAGCAGGGGCGAGCCTTGGAAAACGAGGATCTCTTGCAGGCGCAGACAGGACAGGTAGCGGCGAAGGCGCTCGCCAAGGCTGCCTCCGGTCGAGGTGGCAGCCGGCACGGCAGGCGCGAACACCGCGGAAGCTTCAGCCGTTCGGATGGGGGTGCCGGAGGTGCGCATGTTCGTAAGCGAGCCTTAGCCAGAGCGCATAGCCGACGTCCTCCGACCAGTAGTAACGAGGGGTCGTCGCGGTGAGATCGTTGTGGTAGAGGAGCGGCGGATTCTTTCGCAAAAGGGCAAAGTCCTCTTCGGCAAGCTGGCGCAGCACCGCCTGGAGCTCTGCCGCGTCGGGCGGTGGACCTTCAGGGGTCAGCGCACGCCCCAATAGCCGGACGAGGGACACCCAGATCTCCTGGCCTGGCACCGGCGTCCGCATCCGTGACTTGGGCAGCTCCAGCTCGCAGCCGACGCGATGAAGGTCGCTCAGGCGCAGGATTGGGACCAGCGGCGCCATTCGATAATAGACCCAGACCCGATCCTGGTCGACAACTGGGCGGAGAGCTTCGCAGAGCGCACGGCCGGCCGGCGGCTGCACCTTGGCCAGCAGCAGCAGCACGTGCATCTGGATGGCGATGTCGGCAGGGTTCGGATCGCTGCCCGGGTCGAGGCACTGGTAGGCCTCACGTGGCGCGAGCCAGGTGCGGTAGAGGCCCTCGCGGGTGCGATAGTGGTTGATGGCCGCCAGGGCGTCCGGCAGCCGCTGGCGGTCGTGGCCGGGAGCGAGCCTCCAGACGAGCGCCGTGTCGTCAGTATCGGGTGTGATCGCGCACCCCAGGGTGCCGATGCCAGGAGCGTCGGGCAGGCCATGGTAGCGCACCAGTCCGCCGGCTTCGATCTGGCCGGTGAGGTGCTGGCGGGCGCGCTCTAAGCTATCGCCGAGACCGCCGGTGGCCGCCAGCGGATCGAGCAGGTCGACCAGGAAAGCGGTGAGGAAGGTGTTCATCTCCTGGCGCGGCTCCTGGAATTGCGCCGCGGTCGTGTAGGCGGTGAGCCAGTAACCCGGCCCCTGCTGGTGCGCACGAAGCCGCGCTGCTGCCGTCCTGAAGCCGTCGTCGAGGTCCTCGCCGGCGGCCAGCTCCGCTTCTCCTGCCGCTCGTACGGTCAGCTTGCGCTCCGCCAGGTAGTATGCATCTCCCTTTTCGGAGGCCCAGGCCAAGGCGGCCAGCTTGTGCTCGCCGGGAGTGAGGCCGGCCGTGCCGAGCGGGATGAGCCAGCCGGCGGGGCTCGCCTCGTGCAGCGTACCGCGGACGTCGGGCCGGTCGACGAAGGTGTGGGAGGCGACGGTCTGCCGGCCGTCGATGACGACTGCCACCTGCCAGGGCGTTGCGTGGCCGGCCAGCGCCCAGCCGACGGCGTCCACCTCCTGGCCGGCGGTGACAGCGGAGGTCGCGCGGCCGCCGGCCTCGATGGCGTCGAGATTGCCGCGCATCTCGATCGTCAGCTCCGCCGGCGCGAGGCCATGCTGGAAGGGAGCGACGAACGGAGCGTTGCGCCAGTCCCACGCGGCCCGCATCTGGTGGGGACCGCTGGCAACGGCGTAGAGCGCGCCGTCGGTCGCGCCGGTGTACCAGAAGGCGCCGATGGCTTCGATGGCGACCGCCGCGCCGACCGCAAGCAGGAAGCATATCCGGCCGAGGCCGCGCAGTGCAGCGACCACCGGCACCAGCATCCACAGGAGCAGCGGCAGGAGGTCGGTCAGGTAGCGCGGTCCCCAGGAGACGCCGGCCCGCCAGTCGGTCATGGCATAGAGCAAGACCTGGAGGACGATGCCGGCGCTCATCGCCAGGGTGAGGCCGCGCTCGCCCCGCTCGCAGACACCGCGCGGCAGGTGCCGCCAGGCCAGGACGAGGAAGAGCAGGAAGGGTGAGAAGACAAACAGTCCCCGCGTCGGGCTGAACAGCAATCCGCCGAGGCCGGAAAGCAGGTTGTGCTGGAAGAAGCTGGCATCGCCCGACCGCCCGTAACCGCCGGCGAGGTTGCCGGCCACGCCGAGGTTGTAGAGCAGCACCAGGGCCGCCGGCAGCGCCGCCGCCGCGACGAGCAGAGCCGCCCGGCGGCCGGCCCAGAACAGTCCATAAGCACCCAGCGCCGCCGCGAGGACGGCATCCGGAGGGCGGTTGCCGGCGATGAGCCCGCACAGCAACCCTGCCGCAAGCACCCGCGGCACGGTGCACGGCGCGGTGAGGAGCAGCAGGAGGCCGATCATCAGCAACTGAGCCATCCCGTGCTGCCACAGAGCCTGGCTGCCGATCATCCAGGTGGTGGTGCCGAAGGCATAAGCCAAGGTGAGCAACAGTGCGGTCGGCGCCGCCGCCCGGCGCCGCAGCAGCAGGTAGAGCAACGACGCGGAAAGCGCCGCCATGAGCGAGGCGGAGAGCTTCTCCATGACCCTCGCGATGTGGTCCAGCCGGGCATCCGTCCAACCCCGCAGGTGCAGGTAACCGGCCGCGGGGAGGTAGAGCGGCGCGATGAGCACCGGCAGCACCACTGGGTACAGCGAGATGATGTGGCCGCCGGGCGCAGGCACCATCCAGAACGCCGTATCGTCTCGCCCCTGGGCGGTGAGCGTCGCGATCGGATCGAGAAGGATGGTGTGGTACCGCCAGATCGCGAACGGCAGGTAGCGCGCCGGGAAGGCGTCGCCGGCGCTGATCGCCCGCCGGTTGGCGTTGTAGACCAGCAGACAGCAGAGCCCGATAAGCAGGCTCGCCCGCAGCTCGCGCCGGCCGCCGAGGACGGGGGTCATGGTTTCATGCTCACTTGCGCTGCTTCCCAGGGGAGTCCGTCTTACGGAGCCCATCTCCACTACGAGGTTGGCGAGAGATCGGAGGCTACCACAAAGCGCCGCTGCCGGAGAGGAGGCCTGGCGGACGGGAGAATCAGACCCCGCCCGCGGGTGTTTTGCTTTGTCAGCCAGCCTCTTATCTACCGCTCGACCTACGCCACCTTCTCATCCAGCGAACTCCTCTACGCGCGGTTACCCTATAGAAGACACAATCTTCTGTTGGGGGATACCAACTGAAGCGGGCTACTGTCGGCCTGCTTTGCCCTTTCCCCCAGGAAAGGAAACCGCGCCATGCCTCGATTTCGCCGCTCTCTCACCTTCTTCCTTCTTCTTACCCTCCTCGCACTTCCCGCCCTGGCTGTTCCATCTTCCCGTACCAACCAAAACAGGGCTTGGAGCTTCTTCTCCGCGCTGTGGAGCACCTTTACCTCGCTCTTCCGGGCCGACTCGACCGATGGCCGCTGTGGCCTCGATCCCGACGGCCGGTGTTTGCCCGGCGCGACTATGGACCAGCGTGGCACTATCGATCCCGCAGGCTAGAGAGAGAATTCTGCCGTCTTTTCCGAGGTGCCCCTTTACGGGCACCTCGTTTCTTTAGAGAATGGACCTAATGACGCTTTAACGATTACGGGAGGCTTACATGGCGCACCTCGCCGACCTCGATCTCCGGACCTTCTTCTCGCTTTCGCCTGACCGGGCTCTGCATGCCCGGGTGGTGCGTCACCTCCTCTCCGACTGCGACGAATGCCGCCGGCGGGCCGCGGAGGTCGCCCACGAGCTCGGCCTCGACACCTTCCTGGAGACAGAGATAACTGAGGCGGAAACCTTCCTGCAGGCCTTTCCGGAGATTTTCCGCCTCTCGGGTCTCATCGAAGAGGAGGTCAGGCGGGCCAAGGTTAGCTTCGCCCGCCTTGCCCCGCTTTCGCCAGGGGAGCGGCTCTCAGCCTTGAGGAAGCATGGTCGGTACAAGAAGTACGGGTTTGCCCTGCAAGTTCTTGACGAAGCCGACGCCCTGGTTCTGAAGCGGAGTTTCAAGAGGGCCAAGGAACTCATCCACTTCTCCATGGCGGTGGCTGACCTGTTGCGCATCAAGGTCTATGGCGAGGGACCGATCGGCGATCTCCGGCTCCGGCAGCACACGACGCTCGCCAATGTCCGACGCGTCGAGGAGGACTTCACGGGCGCCCTGGAGAGTCTGGGCAAGGCAGAGGATCTACGCCATCTCGGCATTGACCCCCTCGAAGAGGCCCGATTCCTGCGAGTGGAGGCGGCCTTCCTCTACGACCTCGGCGAATTTGAGCGGGCGGCGGAAGCGTCAGAGGAGCGGGCAGAACTTTGCAGGCTCGTGGGAGATGCCCATACCCAGGCAAAGGCTCTTATCCAGGAATCCATGATCCTGGCACAGTACGACCCGGAGACAGGGCTTCGGAAAGCTGACGAGGGACTTTCCCTTCTCAACCCGGTTTACTCCTACCCGCTCGTTTGCGGCATCTTCAACAGAGCTTTCTGCCTGGTGCAACTCCATCGGGCCGAGGAGGCAGCCAGCTACCTCATCTCCCACAAGGAGATCATCCGCAAGGTCATCGATCCCCGGAGGGAGATCCACTTCCTCTGGCTTGACGCCAAGATCATGCGGGAGCGCAAGCGCTATCGGGACGCCGAGGAGCTTCTCTCTTACGTCGCGCTGCGTTTCTCCGAAACGGGTATGAACCAGGAGATGCTCCTGGTTCACATTGACCGGATCGAACTCCGGCTTGACACCGGTCACTGGAAGTCAGCCCTCAACCTGGCTCGGCACCTCACCCCGGACTTGACCAAGCTGGGCCTGCGCTATGACCTCCTGTCCATGTGGGCCACTCTTCAGGATGCTCTCTCCAGCCGGCAGGCGGTGCTTGATGAGGTGCGGGACTTCTTCCGGCGCCACTGGAAGATCCGTAAGGGATCGCTCTCCAAGACACATCTTCTGTTGGGGGATACCAACTGAAGGGGGCAGTAACGGCCCGCCTACACCTTCCCCCAGGAAAGGAAACCGCGCCATGCCTCGATTGCGCCGTGCACTCGCCCTCTCTCTTCTTCTTACTCTCCTCGCTCTTCCCGCTCTGGCTGTTCCATCTTCCCGTACCAACCACAACAGCCGTAGGAGCTTCCTCTCCGCCTTATGGAGCTGGCTGGTCCCCCTGTTCTCACAGGAAACAACAGATGGCCGCTGCGGGCTCGATCCGTGGGGCATTTGCCCACCGGGGGGCACTCCCGATCAGCGTTCTACTATCGACCCCGCAGGCTAGAAGATCTCTCGCTTGACTCCCCTCGTGCCGGTGTCACTCAAAGTGTCACTCGGGGGGGCCTTTCCCGATGCTGGCCCTCGCAAACTGTTGAAGGAAGCTGACTTAGAGGCGGGTAAACTAGATTGGCTGGGAGGCAGGGATTCGAACCCCGATTCTGCGGGTCAGAGCCGCATGTCCTACCGTTGAACGACCTCCCAGCAGGACGAGCCGGTAGCCTAGCGAACCGGCGCTGACAGGTCAACCTCGGACGGCCGGCTCCCGATTCCCCACCTCGCGCAGGTAGCCGATGAAGCGGTCCAGGCGCCGCAGCGCCGTTTCGCGCCCCAGGACCTCCACCAAGTCGAAGAGCGGCGGGCCGACCGCGGCTCCCGAGAGGGCCATGCGGGTCGGATGGATCAGGACGCCGGCCTTGATCGCCCGCTCGTCGGCGAGGGACCGCAGCTCCGCCTCCAGGGCTTCTTTGGTGAACGCGGGCACGGCGCGGTAGCGCTCGCGCAGGGCTTCGAGATAGGCCGGAAGATCCCCGTCCTTTAGATACTTGGCGGCGGCCGCCGGATCGTACGTCAGCTCTTCCTGGAAGGTGGGCACCACCAGCTCCGCCAGCTCCCGCAAGGTGCGGGCACGAGTACGGTACAGCTCCAGGGCCGCCAGCAGGCGCTCGGGGTCGGCGCCTTTCAGGCCTGCCTGCTCCAGGAAGGGCTCCAGGTGCGGCATCAGCTCCTGGACGCTCAGGCGCGACATGTACTGCGCGTTCATCCACAGGAGCTTCTCGCGGTCGAAGACGGCGGCGGAGGTGTTCAGGCGGTCGACGGAGTAGAGGGCGATCATCTCCTCCCGGGTCATGAGCTCCCGGTCGTCCCCGGGGTTCCAGCCGAGCAGGGCCAGGAAGTTGTAGAGGGCCTGGGGCAGGATTCCCTCGTTGCGGAATTCTTCCACCGAGGTGGCGCCGTAACGTTTGGAGAGGCGCTTCTTGTCCGGACCGAGGATCAGCGGCAGGTGGCCGAAGGTCGGCACGTCGCCGCCCAGCGCGCGGAAGAGCGGGATGTGCTTGGGCGTGTTCGACAGGTGGTCCTCGCCCCGGACGACGTGGGTGATCGCCATGTCGATGTCGTCCACCACCACGGACATGTGGTAGGTCGGCGTGCCGTCGGAGCGCAGCAGGATGAAATCGTCGAGGGCGTCGGGTGGGAAGTCCATGTCGCCGCGCACGATGTCGTGGAAGCGGATGTTCTCGTCCGGCATGCGGAAGCGGACGGCGAAGGGCCGCCCCTCGGCCTCCAGCGCCGCGGTCTCCTCCTGCGAACGATGCAGGCAGGTGCGGGGATAGCGGAAGGCGGCGCCCTTGAGTTGCGCTTCGGCGCGCGCGGCGTCCAGCTCCGCGGGCGAGCAGAAGCAGCGATAGGCCTTGCCCGCGGCGAGGAGCTCCTGAGCCCGTTCGCGGTGGCGCGGCAGGCGCTCGCTCTGGAGAAACGGCCCCTCGTCCCAGGTCACGCCGATCCAGCCGAGAGCGGAGACGATCTGGCGCGTCATCGCCTCGTCGGAGCGCTCTTTGTCCGTGTCCTCGATCCTCAGGATGAAGGCGCCGCCCACGCTCTGCCGCAGCAGGTCGTTGTAGATCGCCGTGCGGGCGCCGCCCACGTGCAGAAAGCCGGTCGGCGACGGCGCAAAGCGCACGCGGACCGGTCCTCGGATCTCGATGCTCATCGGGCGGAGACGGTATCATGCGCCTGTCCGGCCTCGAAAGGCTCGCTATACTGAGGATATGGAACCCAAGACCCCGGTGCCGCCTCCTCCCTTGATTCTCGTCGGGACCGATTTCTCCCCCACCGCGGCGGCAGCCATCGACTGGGCCGCCGAGCTGGCGCGCCAGCAAGGGGGCCGGATCGAGCTCGTCCACGCTGTCACAGTTCCGCCGCCACCGTCAGGTTTCATGCCAGCCGGGCCGCAATTCTCCGAGCAGGTCCAAGATGCGGCTCTCGAGCGGCTGGGCGAGGCTGCCGGGTCGCTCCGTGACCGCGGGATCGCCGTCGAGACCTATCTCGGCCTGGGCACGCCGTCGCAGGTGATCCTGGAGCGCGCCGAGGCGACCGGAGCGGCGATGATCGCCGTCGGCACTCGCGGCCTCTCGGGCCTGAAGCACGTCCTCCTGGGCAGCACCGCCCAGCGGGTGGTCCACGGCGCGCCTTGCCCCGTACTGGCCGTGCATCCCGAGGACCTCGGGCGCCATCGCGTGATCCGCTCCATCCTCGTCCCCACCGACTTCTCGGACGACGCCGAGCGCGCCGTCCACACCGCATTGCGGCTCCTCGCGCCGCTGGAGCAGGACGCGCGGCTGACGCTCATCCACGCCTTCAATCTGCCCATCGAGTACACCGCGTACGGTCCCATTCCCACTTCGATCCACTATCTGCGCGATACGGGCCTGGAGGCGGAGCGGCGGCTCCAGGAGGTGGCAGACGGTCTGGCCCGCGAAGGCCTGACGGTGGACTGGGTGGCCCGCGAGGGCGATCCGGCGAGCGTCGTGGCTCACGAGGCCGAAGAGCGGGGCATCGACTTGATCGCCATGGGCACCCACGGCCGCTCGGGGCTCGCCCATCTCCTCCTCGGCAGCACCGCCGAGCGGGTGGTGCAGCACGCTCCCTGCCCGGTGATGACGGTGCGGCGGCCGAAGAAGTAGGGGTCCCCTACTTCACCCACACGGTCTTGATGTTGACGAATTCGCGGATGCCGACCGTGGAGAGCTCGCGGCCGTAGCCGGAGCGCTTGATGCCGCCGAAGGGCAGGCGGGGGTCGGACTTGACGATGCCGTTGACGAAGACGCTGCCGGCTTCGACCTCGGAGGCCAGGGCCTCGGCACGGATGGGATCGGACGTCCAGAGGCTCGCCGCCAGGCCGTAAGGGGAGCGGTTGGCGAGCTCGACGGCATCTTCCGTCTCGCGGGCGCGGATCACCGCCGCCACCGGCCCGAAGGTCTCTTCGTCGAACGCCGCCATGCCCGGCCGCACGCCGGCGAGCACGGTCGGGGCGTAGTACCAACCCTTTCCCGCGAGCCTCCGGCCGCCGGTCCTGAGCGTGGCGCCGGCCTCCACCGTCCGCCGCACCTGACCGTCCAGGTCGTCGAGCAGGTCGGCGCGCGCCATGGGACCCACTTCCGTGGCGCGGTCGAGCGGATCACCGACTTTCAAGCCCTCCATCCGTTGCACGAGCTCCTCTTCGAAACGGTCCGCGATGGTCTCGTCGACGATGAAGCGCTTGGCGGCGATGCAGCTCTGCCCGGAGTTGATGGTGCGCGCCCGGGCCGCTTCCCGCGCGCTGGCCACGGGATCGGCGTCGGCGAGCACGATGAACGGATCCGAGCCGCCCAGCTCGAGGACAGATTTCTTGAGACAGCGGCCGGCCTCGGCGGCGACCTCCATGCCGGCTCGTTCGCTGCCGGTCAGGGTCACCGCGCGCACGATCGGATGGCGGATGAGGTCCGGCACCCGCGCGGAGGGGATGAGGAGAGCAGTGAAGGTTCCGTCGGGGAAGCCGGCGTCGCGGAAGACCTCCTCGATGGCCAGGGCGCAGCCCGGGACATTGGCGGAGTGCTTCAAGAGGCCGACGTTGCCCGCCATCAAGGCCGGCGCGGCGAAGCGGAAGACCTGCCAGAAGGGGAAGTTCCACGGCATGACCGCGAGCACCGGACCCAGAGGGTCGTAACGGATCGAGCTGCGCGAGGCGTCGGTCGCCACCGCCTCGGCGGCGAGGAGGGCCTCGGCGTGCTCGGCGTAGAAGTCGCACACCCAGGCGCACTTGTCGATCTCGCCCTCGGCGGCGGTGAGCGGCTTGCCCATTTCGTCGGTCATCAGGCGGCCGTACTCGTCGCGGCGCTCGCGCAGCAGCTCGGCGGCGGCGCTCATCAGCCTCCCGCGCTCGCCGAACGGCACCTTGCGCCAGGCGGCCCATGCCTGCTCGGCGGCGGCCAGGCGCTCGCTGATCTCGGCTTCGTCGGGCTCCGGATAGTCCCGGATCAGCTCCTCGGTGGCAGGGTTGATCGCTTTCATGAGCCCCGAACGCATGCAACCTGCGGGCCGGAATGCCGGAAGGGCTCGGCGGAGGGATGGCGGAGAGGGAGGGATTCGAACCCTCGGTCCGGGTTTACCCCGGACAACTGCTTAGCAGGCAGCCCTGTTCGGCCACTCCAGCACCTCTCCGTGGGGCGCGACAGGGGAGGACATTGTAGAGGCGAGCCGCGCGGGAGTCAAAAAACTGCGCGCCTTCCGCCATGGTAGAATTTCGTACGGACCTTCCAACAAAGAGGTGGCGCGATGAAAACCGCCTATCGCCTTCTTGTCTTCTCCTCTCTGCTCCTCGCTCTCGGCATCGCCGGGGCTCGGCCCGTCGCGGCAAAAGGCGATTTCGATGCGATCGACGGCCAGCTCCGCGCGGGGCAGTGGGAGACGGCCCGGACGGCTGTGCTCGTCAAGATCGGAGTGGGCCGCAAGATGCTCTTCGCGCCCTACCTGGCCAAGGCAGTGGGACGGCTCGCGGTCGCTGAAGCCGGCTTGGGACGGGAGGAGGACGCGGTCTGGCATTGGCACATCGCCCAGAACCTGGACCGCGCAGCGCTGCCTGAGAAAGCGCTCGCGACGTTCGGCAAGGCCGGCGAGCTGCTGGCCCGCAACCCCTTGCGTGAAGTGGACCAGGCGCCGCGCGGCTGGACGGTCCTCCGGACGGTGGATTCGGCGGCAGACGTGCGGCCCGAGCAGAAGGTGGAAGGGGAGCTGCCGCCGCTCTCCGCGGAAGTCGGCCAACTGGCGGCGCCGAAGAGCCTCGAGGTGCAGGTGGTGGTCGACGCCGAAGGCCGGCTCCGCGAGCCGGTGGTGATCGCAGGTGGAGTGCCCGGCATGATCTGGGAGACTCTGGAGGGGCTGCGGAGCTGGCGCTACGAGCCGGCGCGCCAGGGCGACCGTGCGGTGGCCGTCTTTCGTGCCCTGACTCTCCATCCTCCGGCGCGGTCACCGCTGACGGCGCTGGTCACCCTCTCGCCGCAGGCGGCAAAGCTCGAGGCTCTGCTGCGCGAGAACAATTGGCCCAAGGCAGACAAAGGCGCACGCAAGGCCTGGGCCGAAGAGCTCGGCGACAAACAGCCCTCCCGGGAGCGCCTGGCGGCGGTCCTGGCACTGCGGGCGCTGGCGCAGGCCGGAGCCGGCGAGAAGGAGTCGGCGATCTGCCGCTGGCAGGCGGCGCAGCATCTGGACGAGCGCCTCTATGACGCGGACCTCACGTCCTATGGGGCTGCGGGTGAGCTCCTGGACCACAACCGCTGGGGCGTCGCGCGGGCGGCGAGTGGGAGCGAAGGATTGCAGGTGCCGGCATTGGCGAAAAGCGCCCCCTTTCCCTTTCCGTCCAAGGTGAAGGAGCTCTTGCAGGGAACCGTCATGCTGGCGGGGATCGTGGACACGTCGGGCGCCGTCCATCAGCCCGTAATCGTCCAGATCTTCAGTAATCTTCGGGGCGCAGAGGACGCCTTCCAGCCGGCAGGCGCCCTCACGGATGGATCCGGCGCCCGCGACCTGACGCGGCTGGTGGCGATCAGCGCTCTCGACGCTCTCTGCGACTGGCGCTTCCGGCCCGCGACCCTGGACGGCAAGGCGGTGGCCTATCAGGGAGCCATCCCGGTGGGCTTCAACTCACAGTTCGGCTACAACAACAACGCCGCCAACGGTCGTGGTTCCCTGTTGGGAATGAACGCGGCGAACGGGGATGGTATGCACCACAATCCGAACTGGGACCCGTCAGGCAAGCCGCCGCATCCCGCGATGCCCTCGGACTGGTGGTGAGGCAACCGCCAGGACCACACCACAGCGCCCTCACACCCCCTGCTCTCTCCCCCTTTCCTTTCTGCCTCCCTGTTCAGCGGGGGGCGGGGAGAGCTTTCGCCAAGGCCGCGCCGTCTCGGCGTCCAGTGTGGATACACTATGGCGCTGTGAGGACACCTGGAAGGATGGAGACGATATGGGCGAGACCCGCGAGAACGAGACGCAGGACGTCGACCTGACGGCGATCAACACCATCCGCTTCCTGGCGGTGGACATGGTCGAGAAGGCGAATTCGGGGCACCCGGGGGCGCCTCTGGGCCAGGCGCCGCTCGCATACCTGCTGTGGACGCGGCACATGCGCCATAACCCGGACGATCCGGACTGGCCGAACCGCGACCGCTTCGTCCTCTCCTGCGGCCACGCCTCGGCGCTCCTCTACGCGCTGCTCCACCTGGCGGGCTACGGGCTGCCGATGGAGGAGCTACAGCGGTTCCGCCAGTGGGGCTCGAAGACGCCGGGCCACCCCGAGCACGAGCTGACCCGCGGCGTCGAGACGACGACCGGCCCGCTCGGCCAGGGGCTCGGCAACGCGGTGGGCATGGCGATCGCCGAGCGCCTCTCGGCGGCGCGCTTCAACCGCGACGGCTTCCCCCTTCTCGACTACCGCATCTGGGTGATCGCCAGCGACGGCGACCTGATGGAGGGGGTCAGCCACGAGGTCTCCTCGCTGGCCGGCCACTTGCGCCTCTCTCAGCTCAAGGTGTTCTACGACGACAACCACGTCTCCCTGGACGGCCCCACCGACCTCTCCTTCAGCGAGGACGTGGAGAAGCGCTTCCAGGCCTACGGCTGGCGGGTGCTGCACGTCGACGACGTCAACGACCTCGCGGCCATGGAGGCGGCCATCGCTGCAGCCGAGGCGGAAACCGAGCGGCCGACCCTGGTGCGGGTGCGCACGGTGATCGGCTACGGCAGCCCCAACAAAGCCGGCACCTCCAAGGCGCACGGCTCGCCGCTCGGCCCCGAGGAGGTGATCGCCACCAAGAAGGCGCTCGGCTGGCCCACGGAGCCGACCTTTCTGGTGCCCGACGCGGCGCACGTCCCCTTCGACGCGGCGCGCGAGCGCGGCCGCAAGCTGGAGGCGGACTGGGAGGCGCTGCTGCGGGCGTATCGCGCGGCCCATCCCGAGGACGCCGCCGATTTCGACCGCCGCCTGGCCGGCAAGCTCCCTGACGGTTGGGAAGCCTCCCTGCCCTCCTTCAAGCCCGGCGACAAGCCGATGGCCACCCGCGCGGCGTCGGGCCAGGTGATCAACGCCATCGCGCCGCACCTGCCCGAGCTGGTGGGCGGCGCGGCGGACCTGGCGTCGTCGAACGAGACGTTGGTCAAGGGGGTGCCCAACTTCACGGCGGCGAACCCCGCCGGGCACAACTTCTACTTCGGCGTGCGCGAGCACGGCATGGGCTCCACGTTGAACGGCATCGCCCTGTCGCGTTTGTGGATCCCCTACGGCGGCACGTTCCTCATCTTCTCGGACTACATGCGGCCGCCGATCCGCCTCGCGGCGCTCATGAAGCTGCAAGTGATCTACGTCTACACCCACGACTCCATCTTTCTCGGCGAGGACGGCCCCACCCACCAGGCGGTGGAGCAGCTCGCCGCGCTGCGCGCCATTCCCAACCTGACCGTCATCCGTCCGGCGGACGCCGTCGAGACCGCCGAGGGCTGGCGTGTGGCGGTCGGCCACCGGCATGGTCCGGTCGCCTTCGCGCTCACCCGGCAGGCGCTGCCGATCCTGGCCGAAACCGCGGAGAAGGCGCGGGAAGGCGTCCCGCGTGGCGCCTACGTCCTCTCTGATCCGGCGGACGGCCCGCCCCAGGTCATCCTGATCGCCACCGGCTCGGAGGTGGCGCTGGCCCTGGAGTCGGCGAAGAAGCTGGCGGAAGAAGGGATCAAGGCGCGGGTGGTGAGCATGCCGTCTTGGGAGCTCTTCGCGGCGCAGACCCGGGAATACCAGGAGTCGGTGCTGCCGCCCGGTATCCGCAAGCGCGTGGCGATCGAGGCCGCGAGCCCGATGGGCTGGCACAAGTGGGTGGGCAGTGAAGGCGACTTCCACGGCATCGACCGCTTCGGCGCCTCCGCCCCCTTGAAGGACCTCATCCGCGAATTCGGCTTCACGCCGGAGAAGGTGAGCGAGCGGGTGAAGCGGCTCCTCTGATCCTTCAGCTCCCCGGGAGGTCGTCGAGCTCGATCTCCGCGAACGAGCGGACCACCCGGTCCGCGGCGGTGAGCATCTCGGCCGGGTAGGTCGTGGCGAGGCCGATGCAGGCCATGCCTGCCCGGTGCGCCGCCTCGATGCCGTAGGGAGCGTCCTCCAGGACCAGGCAGGATGCCGGAGATGAGCCCAGGCGCTCGGCGGCGTAGAGGAAGAGGTCGGGGTTGGGCTTGGAGCGCCCGCCGACGTGCGCCAGGTGATAGACGTGGCCGTCGAACAGGCGGGTGAGGCCCAGCCGGCGGTCCAAGGGAGTCAGCAGCTCCTCATGCATGGCGGTGGCGACGGCGGCCTTGAAGCGCCCGTGGACCCGGGCGTGGAAGTCGAGGAAACCGGGCATGAGCGCCACCTCGGCGAAGAGGGCGCGGACGATCTCCAACCGCTCGCGGGCGAGCACCTCGGGATCGCCGTCGAAATCGTACTGTTCCTGCATGACGCGGATCCCTTCGGGCAGGCTCCTCCCGGTGAGGAGCGGCTTGGTGCGCTTGCTGTCGTAGACCTTGCCGCGGCGGCGCAGCAGCTCGGTGGAGCCGTGGTCCCACACCTTCTCGGTGTCGACGATGACGCCTTCGGCGTCGAAGAGGATGGTGTCAATGGGCATGGCGCGGATCAGGCGACCGCCGGGTCGACGTCGAACTGCGTTCGGCGGCTGGAGGCTGCCGCCAGCCGCTGGAGGGAGAACTTGGTCTGGGGCGCCGCCTCGCCGAGGACCAGCGCCGCGGCGTGCTCGCCGACAGCCGGGCCGAGCTTGAAGCCGTGACCGGAGCCGCCGCCCACCAGCCAGACGTTGCCGGCCTCCGGATGGCGGTCGATCACGAGGTCGCCGTCGGGGCTGTTCTCGTACTGGCAGACGCGGGATTCGACCAGGGGCGCGGCGGCGAGGGCCGGGAAGCGCAAAGCGAGGTAGCGTCGGGCTCGCTCGATCATCTCGGCTGACGGCACGCGGTCCTCGCTGGTGGGATCGATGGGGGCGCCCCGCCGGTCGTCGGCCATCTTGAACCCGCGGTGATCGTTGCCTGGGATGCCGTAGAACGTGTGCTCGCCAAGCTCCAGCCAGACCGGCATTACGCCCTCCTGGAAGCGCCGGTCGCCGGCCGGAGTGCCGAAGAAAAGCACCTCCTGGCGGGTGGGCAGGATCCCCTCACCGATGACGTCGGGGAAGAGGCCGCCGAGCCAGGGGCCGCAGGCGAAGACGTAGGCGTCGGCCTCCACGGCCGTGCCGTCCGCCAGCTCCAGCCGTTCCATGCGGCCGCCGCGGAAGGCGCCGGGAAGCGCCGCGGCCTGGCGCACCTCGCCCCCCTCGGCGGCGAGCGCCGCGGCGACCGCCCGGCAGGCCCGCCGCGCCGCGAGCCATCCCGCGGTCTCTTCGTAGAAGACGCTCTGCACGCCCTGGAAGTCGACCTGTGGAAAGCGACGCTGCGCCGCGCCGACCTCCATCTCGCTGACCATGAGGCCGGCGTCCGCCAGATAGGGCAGCCCAGCGCGGGCGTAGGCGTCGCTGCCGCTGAACAGCCAGAGCACGCCCGTGGGATGGTAGAGCTGCGTCCCCCAGCGCGCCTCGCTCTCCCGCCAGACGGCCAACGAACGCACCACCCAGTCGACGTAGATCCGGTCCGGCCCATACAGGCCGCGGATCACCCGGCTCTCGCCGCCGGAGCTCGAGCGCGAATTGCCCGGACCCCAGGCGTCGAGCAGGGTGACCCGGCACCCGCGCCGGCGCAGCCATACCGCCGTCCAGCCGCCGAACGCGCCGGCGCCGACGACAGCCACGTGAGGAGGCGAGGAGGACATCGCGGCGCGATTGTAGCAATCCCGCCGAAGGCCCTCACCCCCGACCCCTCTCCCATCACACTCCCGCCGCCCGGGAGAGGGGGGTCAGGGGGGTGAGGCCCTCTGCGATAGACTCTCCTCCCGAGCGAAAAGACCCGGCCGAGGAGCGCCTATGTTGATGCGGGAGGAACAGCAGCAGAAGACCGAGCTGGTCGATCGCATCGCCGAGCTGGCCGCCGCGCGCGCGGCCGGCCGGGAGGACGAGGTGCGGCGGTTCACCCTGCAGTTCTACGAGCACGTGTCGCCGGACGACGTCCTGAGCAGCGGGCCTGACGAGCTGACCGGCGCCGCCCTCTCGCTCTGGGATCTCGGGCAGGAGAGGACGCCCGGCATCCCCAAGGTCCGCCTCTCCCGGCCGCAGCAGGACGGCGGCCGCGGCTCCGCCGCCACGGTGGTCGAGATCGTCAACGACGACATGCCGTTCCTCGTCGACTCGCTGGTCGCTGAGCTGCACGCCCAGAACGCCGAGATCCTGCTGGTGATCCATCCCATCGTCACCGTAGAGCGAGACGCCGGGGGACGCCTGACGGCTCTCCGTGCGCCGGGAGAGCCCGGGCTGCGCGAGTCGTTCATGCACGTCCGCATCAACGCCCAGCTCACCGACGGACCCGAGGCGGTGGAGAGCGGCATCCTCAAGGTGCTCTCCGACGTGCGGGCGAGCGTCGAGGACT
>Ga0075436_100000592_pt1 | contig 23758 bp, 19 predicted proteins | sample RhiMethybrSRZTD5_FD_75303 | JGI IMG/M metagenome (GOLD analysis project Ga0075436, IMG submission 75303) | Populus rhizosphere microbial communities from Tennessee, USA - Rhizosphere MetaG P. TD hybrid SRZTD5 | ecosystem: Host-associated > Plants > Roots > Rhizosphere > Soil | place: USA...
GAGCGGGCTGAAAGGTTCGTCGCTCAGCTATCAGCTATCGGCAACTGGTGGGACTCCACCGTATACGTGGTCGGTCAGCACGGGTACGCTTCCTTCCGGTTTGAGTTTGAGCTCGACGACGGGGTTGATCTCCGGCGTGCCCACCGTCGCCGGAAGTTTTGCAGTCGTGATTACCGTTCTCGACGCAGCCGCGGTTAGTGCGACCACTTCAGTGCTGATCAAGCTGGTAGATCCCGAGACCATACCGTCGATCACCAAAGCGAAATACAAAGGCGGGAAGAAGCTGATTGTAACCGGGGACAGATTCAACGCGGCGGCGGTACTGTTAGTGGACGGCATTCAGACGAGCGCTACGGTGAGCGATGGATCGTTCTTGCTGAAGCCGATCGCCCTCGCATCGGGTCGTCACGAATTGAAGGTGGTAAATCCGGGCGCGGTGTCATCGCAGATTTTCGTCCTCAACGTGGAGTAGGTCGGCGCTCGCTTCGCTCTCCAGCGTTGCCCTATCCCCCGCGCGGCGCGATAATTCTAACACAATCACTCAACGATTGTTGGCTTCAAATGAAATCATTCATCGTACGATTAGGTGAGCGGGTCTTGGGGCAGGTAAGTGTAATCCAGCTCGAGCATACTTGAATCCGTACTTGAGATGCCAAGTCCAATCTGCGTAGGCTGGATGCGCGAGTAGAAATTGGCGTGTTCCCACTTGCCTTGACAATTTTTCTTATCGTCGTAGATCGAACCAGACCCAACGTTCCTTAGTGTTAATCGCGTTGACATAGACCCCCTTTATTCCAAACTCAGCTTCAGAGATGAGAGATCCTTCTAGGTTAGCGCCGCCCATGAACACAGTCTTATCTTGTATAACTTCGTGATCGGACACCCTATAAAATCTCAGCACAGCTTCCGGTCCGATTGGATGGTCGAAGAAACTCGCTCTAGTTTCATACGGGCTGATGCTCACGACCTCAACGCCTAGTTCTCCGCTCTCGCTCGACTTGCCTTGATCAAGGACAAGCTCCGCCAGAGAATGAACACCATCGAAAGCCTCTTCCTTCCAGCCGCTAACATGTTCCGGCCGAGCAGGGAGAGGGTTTTGTTTGTAAGTACGGCAGCCCATTGATGAAACAATTAAACAGGAAATAAACCCTGCGATGAAAAGAGATTTCGCCATAGTTCGATCAGCCAAAGTCATCTCGTGGGATACTGTTGGGTTCTCTTTAGGTATTCGCGGACAGCCTGGGGAGACGCAAAGCCCTTGTCGTGCGAAGCCCCAGCTACAGCATCACCGATCGGCCCACCTTCGCGAGAATGTGAAGACGCACGATCCCCAACCCCGAACGCCGTGTGCGAGTCGTCAAAGATCAGGTCCTCTCGAAAAAACGCAACTAAAGAGCGCTCAGCGGTGGGCAGAACCGTCTAACTCGCGAAATCGTAGGGAACGCTGAGGAGCCCGACAACGGACTTTGGTTCCCTACTAACGGTATACGGCCTAAAAGTCCATTTGCGTAAAGAGTGAATAGCAGCGCCGATTGCGATGGGATGGCCGTCTATTGCGGTCTCTTTGCTTGTCGCCACCACCGAAGACAATAGTAGAACGCCAATGTTGCCACACTTAGAACGATGAGAATCATCGTCCACCATTGGTTCTGTGTAAGAGGCGGCCATTCGTCATTGTTCACACGACCTGTCGGGTAATGGATGGCCCACACATCATCAAGAACAGCCATCTCCAAATGGCAAATAGGACCTCCTCTCGCACCATGATTAAGTATGCACCACAGCGGAAGAATGCCGAATAATGGCGTTACTATCCCGAGCCATAGAACACACAATGCCCTTAGCAGCGAGTCTCTGATAATTCTAAGTGCAAATGGTTTGGCCGCTTCCCGCATTGCTCTTCTTTTTCAGGTACTGGCGCGAAACCGCCTCGCGACGCATGAAACACAGTAATCTTTGCCTTTCTTCGCGCGTAGTTTTCACAAATCTCGTCAACTGACACAGGCTCGGTCCTCCTTTCTAAAACTTCTCCTTAGGCCTGCCGTCTTCGCAAACAGACCGGTTCCTCTTGCCGTTTTCAAATTTCTTCTGGTTCTTGTAAACCTCGTAATAATCCTTGTGAAACCTGTCCTTTACCCAGATTTCACCAGTCTCTTTTTGTGCTTGGCTGGCGACCCTTTTACTGGCTCAAAAGCCTTGGAATTCGTTCTTGGCGTTACTTCTCTGGGTGGGGCTAGGCTCACCTTGTTGCGGCTGACTTTATCAATACGTTCAAAAACGGTGGTAGCGAGAAGCGGACTAGGCGTCAGTGATCGCCGCGAAGTTGGAGATAGACCCAACCTTCTCGCAGATTGATGTTCGCGTAGACAGACTGCACGCCAGAATTGAAAAGAATCGCTAGAGCTTGAGGGTCACTCTGGCAGCTGGTTCCTGAGAGCGTGCTTGTCCCTGAATCACCAAAGATGTCCTCACATAAGACTCCGTCATCAGACGCATTTACAAATTGGATCCTAGCCCTTGCCAGATGACGAAAGTCTCCCGACTCAGTGCATGGATCACCAGGCAGTAACTCAAGAAGTCTTACCTCCACTTTCCCATTCCCAGTTGACTCGCCCTTCCTCAGAAGAACGTCCCTTACAATGAAGCCCCCCTTATCAGTTCGCCCGAGCCAGCCAGTCACCTCGCTGGGATAAGGCGGCTCGATGCGTTCGCTTTTTGGGCAGCACCCATTCGTAGCTGTGCAAAGAAACAAGGTTGCGATCAACAAGAATCTCATCTGTATTGCCTACGCTTGACCTTCCAATGAAGAGAATTAAGGCTCCTTCGTCGGGACGATTCCTTGTCGTCTTAGCCGTTCGCGTTTTTCAGTTGCCGAACGATAGTTGTCGTGTGCCAGTCCCGCAGTAGCCTTCTATGCAACATCTCTAAGCGGTCTTTCGGCGGCCCCGGTGATGATGAGTCTGCACGCAATCGAGGCTTCGTGAGTTATTTCCTCAAATCGAACGCAACCCAGTCTTCTCTAGAGTTAACAAGAGAGCAGCGTCATCCACGCTTACACTCAACTCTGGAAGTGACTCGTCAACAAGCCCTCTTGTGTGGACTTCGAGACGTTGACTGATAAAATGTATGTTGGACTGATTCTGAAGAGTGAAGTTCATGCGCACCCCGTTCGCACCGTTAGTGGAAATATCAATAAAATAGGTTTCTCTTTCGACTAGCGGCGGGGCTTCGCCCTGCTCAGGGTATACCTGCACATAGCCAGGTGGAACTCTCCCGTAAGTGATGGGACTCAGAGTTTCAACAGCCTTCGGGTCCGCCTCTGGCTCGGGCTTGATCATCCAATAAACTGAGGCATCCTCTCCGTAGACTTCCCGCTGACGGCTTGGTCCAAGTACTCGCAATGAGCCCAATGTGCCGCTCCCAGACATCACGAAGGACGGAGGATTTTTCCCTTTAATAGTTAACTTTGTATCTCGCTCAATACACGCAATAGTTAGAAGTGTAAGTAGGAGAGCTGACAGAATAAAGACTCGAAAGGACCTTAATCGCAGAGCATCGCGCTTGAACCAACTGCGTTCTCGATAAGTCCTACGTTGCGTCATTCAGTTGTTGGTAGTACGAAGGCGTTTAGGCTGTCACTGATCGCCACGAAGTCGGAGATACGCCGGAAATATCGTCCTTTTACACGCAACAGTTGGCTCCATCTTGTAGAAGCTTGCGGAAGCCTATTGGACTTTGAGGCGTTGACCATCTACAGAATTATCTACATCCAATCGAAAGATCATACCGAACACGCTATATGCTCGACGCATAAAAGGTAAGCTATTTCACCAGATACTCTGATGGATGCGAGCATCAGACCATCCCTTGAATCACTATCGGCACAACGTAGGTGTAATTCTGAGTGACATCCATTGCTCCGTTGCCTGTGATTATCTTTGACTGCTTGCTTGCGGCTCTCACGCTGACGACGCGGACGGGATTATCCAGAAGCGTGCGTTGCAACTGGACGACTTGTCCCTCTGACAAACGGTCATAATCGTACTTAGAGACTTGAACCTCTTTACCAGCAACAACAATATAGTATGCGGGAAATTCCAATGCCGGACTAGCTCCCAAAGTTCTCAAATGCTTTGCCTCGATCCTGCCATTGAGCGCGAGCCAATAGAACACTTTGAAGTCTATTATTCCGCAGCCAATGTTACTGGTAGTCTCGTCGCACTTTCTTTCCTGCCTTATTACCTCCGCACACTCGTACTCATCGGTTTTGAAGACCCAACCGGTTTGAGCGACGACACCAATGGGGTTCGCTTGGGTGAAGCCGCCGAGTGGTCTCAGTTGCGCCACCTGATTCAGGAGTCGCTCGTATGTTGGGCGTGACATGCAGACTTTGCAGTCAGGGCCTCTTCTTTTTGCGTTGTGGAAGGCCTTCACGCGATCTGTGTAGTTGCTTGTCAGAAACACTTTGGCCGCCGCCAACGTTCCATCCTCATAGGTTAGGTTCAGTAGCACGCCCTTCTTAAGCTCAAACTCCTCAACCTGCGGACTGAGGCGCCTCGCTCCAATCTTTCTTAGCCGCTCTGTCATTTCGTGATTCGTACTCTCACACGAACTCTGCGTTGGCAGTTGGGTAAGCACCGGGCGACAGATGGTAGGCAAGCACGAGAAACACAGCGCAACTAGAACGCCGAAGTACAACCTGACATCGGGCAAGCCCCAACATAAGATCCTCTCGCTGTTATGGTCGGCTGCCATAATCGTCTTTACTCTTTTGCCGCGCATACTTCTTATACTCCGCCTGGTACTGTTGTTTGGTTATCTCGGTTGCGACCGCCTTTACTATCTTCCCCTCCTCGACCTCAACCCTTACACCCCAGTACATGACCTTGTCAGTTGCCTTGCCCTCACCCTTCTTTTCATCCTTGGGTTTCACAGTCGACACGAACAAAGAATATATCGTTCCCCTTGAGCCTCCAATTGGCGTCCCTGAAACCTGCACGCCTGGGTTGTCGCTCCAGATTAACTGTTTACCTTTAGCGGTGACGTTGCCCTTTTCCGGATTGTCCGGCTGTTCGACTCTCGCTTTTCCAGGCCGATTTGGGTCTTGGTTGTCTACATCCGGCGAAATCACGAAGGCTCGTTGCACCGGCTTGTAATTCTGCGGACTATCGTCATCAGTCACAGTTACAACAACATTCACAGCGAAGCCTATGAAGTTGTTGGTTGCCTTCGCGCCGAGTTGCTCGACATCCCGGACCTCCTGTGACGTTTTCTTGTTTCCCTGATTCGCGCCGCTGACCTTAAGCTCTATAGACTTCACTTCGCGGCCATCGTCATCATAGTATCTGAGTGGGTTGCCTCTCACATAAACGTACAGATTCCAACTCTGAGGCATTTCGACGTGTTGGTCTTTCAATGGCTGATCAGCGCTCGTAAACCGGGCCTGTGGGCTTGAATAGTATCGCGCTCCGAAGTAATCCAGCCCTGATTCATTATCTCTTTCTTTTTGGGTGAACTTCTGGCGTGTGCTGTCCGTCACGCTGTAGCCCACTCCACTGGTGCGTAGTCCAACTCCTGCTGACAGCTCCTCACCGAACGGTAAGTAATCTAACCTCGTCTTCACGCTCCCATCGGCTTTCGTCACCACTCTCGTGCTTACCAAATGATCCGCCGTCACGTACTTGGTCGACGCCAGCAGTTGCGTGTTTGTCCCGTCATACTCAGCGATCAACTGACCGGCCGCGTTATACACGAACACGGTCGTAGCCGAGCCTACGACCTTCTTCACTCGACGCCCTTCGCCGTCTCCTCCCCGCCGGTGTTATTCCCTCAAATCGAACGCAACCCAGTCTTCTCTAGAGTTAATGGCGGTGATGGAGATCGTGGTCCATTCAAAGCCAGTTCCACATACGTCTCCATAGTTCAAACCGGAATTTCCTATACGAAGAGTAGGCTCACATATTATCGAATTGTCAGATACTCTATAGAATTGGATTTTGGCTTTCGGATACTGCGGCTCGGAAAAAGGTTGACACTCCCCCTCATAAATCTGAACAATTCTTATTCCGATCTTACCATTGTCGGTTGACTCGCCCTTCTTTAGCACAAAATCGCCCTTAATAGTGACACTGCCTACATGAAACTCCTCCCATCTTCGTACATTTGAAGGTCGTTCTGGATCGTTCAATTTGCCCATGTAAGAACAGCAGGCCGAAGACGTCGCCAGCAGGAAAGTTGCCAAGCTGTAGCCTAAGATCCTCAATCTCTCACCTCAATAATTCCCCCGCTATTTTTGCGGCGCTACAAGTTCCTTCTTCAGAAACTCGTTTACACTTGAAGCGGTCGCACGGCTGGAATGCATAGCGCCGGCCGCAGGTCTTCTTAGAAAACCCCCGGGCATAACGTCCAAGATAAATTCCTTGGCCGTTCTCTTTGTGTAAAAAGATGTCGGATCCCAGTGAACATTCCACTTACCTTCAGCCGGATAATTCTCCACGTGCGCCGATGGATCAGAAACACCAAACCCTAACCCACGAGTACTGTCCATGTGTCCCAAATCTTTGCCTATATAAGTGAAACGTTTATTCCCCTCCACATCCGTTGCGTCCGTTAGCGCCTTCAGAAAGTTCTCGCGGTTTATCACGGTAAATTGAACGTCGCTTTGTTTTCCGTCCCCATTAGCGAGTACCTGCCGAACCTCCCCTATCTCGTTCCATATCTTGCTATCTCCGCCAAACGCGTGGACAAAGTTCTGGACGCTGGCGATGTTTGCTTCGGTGAGCTTTACATCCAAGACGCCGTCTTTCTTCACCGTTACCTTGTCGTTAAATACTTTTCCGGCGGCGGCCAATTCGACTTTGGTGGGGCTGTTTCGATCGTTAACAAACGTAAGTTTACTGGCTAGAAGCCTCCTCTCTTCATCACTCAGACCAGCCCAAGGGTTCTTCGCGTCAAGCCCGTCAGGATCGACATATCTTAGAGGATTATTCACCACATATGTATAACGATTAAAGGATTGCGGGTCTGCAATTATTGCGCTAGCTCCCAAAGGATCAACTGATATAAATCTTCCCTGTGCGGACGAGTAATACCTCTCACCAAAGTAGTCCAGGCCACTTTCTGCGTCGCGCTCTTTGCTAGTGAACTTCTGACGCGTGCTGTCCGTCACGCTGTAGCCGATTCCACTAGTGCGTAGTCCAACCCCTGCTGACAGCTCCTCACCGAACGGTAAGTAATCTAACCTCGTCTTCACGCTCCCATCGGCTTTCGTCACCACTCTCGTGCTTCCCAAATGATCCGCCGTTACGTACTTGGTCGACGCCAACGGTTGCATGTTTGTCCCGTCATACTCAGCTATCAACTGACCACTCGCGTTGTACACGAACACGGTCGTGGTCGAGCCTACGACCTTCTTCACCCGACGGCCTTCGCCGTCGTAGTAATAGGAATTCGTCGACTGGCCGCTCTTGGTGTATTGAATCTGGCGATTCTCTGCGTCATAAACGATCCCGTTCAGAGGAGTCGTCGGATCGCTGGTCAGATTGCCCGCGTTGTCATAGCCGAACCCGTTAAGAACAATTTTGTTCGATGCTTGATTGAACGCCGAGAAGTCAGTGCTGTTTGCAGACTGCGGAGTCAAGGATGGACTCGGTATGTATGACGTGTTTCTTATCGCTCGGTTGCCATAGCGATCATAGTCGTAGGTCTGTTGCCATTGCTGCGAGCCGTCAGAAGTCCTCACCTCCGTCGCCGAGCCCAGACGATTCAGCGCATCGTAGCTGTAATTCTGAGTGACATCCATTCCGCCCGTGCCTGCGATTATTCTTTGACTGAGCACATTTCCGTTGTTGCTCGTGGTGCCGAATCCGTAGTCAAGCTCGAGCATACTTGAATCCGCGCTCGACGTGCCGAGTCCGATCTGCGTAGGCTGGAAGCGCGAGTTGAAATTGGTGTGCTCCCATTTTCCATTGCCAAGTTTCATCGCTGAGACCGCTCCGTGCGCACTATATTGTATCCGATTCGTCGCATCGGTTGCAGTTGAGCCTGCATAGTACGAAGGTGCGCCCTGGTTTCGAACTCCGGCTATCCTGCCTGCCGCGTCATACTCCGTCTGCACGACTCTGCCCGATGGATAAGTCTCGCTGGTCATCTCGCTTGCCAGGTCGTACCCATAGCTGAAGGCGTAGTTCTGCGAGTCGGTCTGTTGAACACTGACATTCACCCGCCCAAGTTGATCGTAGCCCTGATAATTCCCGGCGCTGGTCGCCCCATAAGTCACCGCTACCAGCCTGCCGACCGATGACCCCCGAGTGAATGTCGGCGCTCCAGAGGGCAGACTCTGCGAGTCGTACACGTAAGACACTGCCGGCGTGCTCTGTGGATCGTTCGGGTACGTGCGGCTGGTCACACGGTTCAGTGGATCATAGGCATAGTTGGTCGTGATGCCACGGGCATCTGTCTTTTGCAGAAGGTTACCGTTGCCATCGTACTGGGTGTAATTCACCGCCCCGCTTTCGGGATTGGAGGCGCTGGTCAAACGCTTCAGGTCGTCATATACGAATGTGCGCGTCTGGCTGCCTTGGGTAACGCTGGTCAAGTCATCCAGCGCGTCATAGCCGTAGGTGGTGGAATAAGCCAACCCGTTCGGGTCTTCGATCACCTGCTGCAGTCTTCCGAGTCCGTCGGTTATGGTTCGGCGCATCTTGCCCGCCTGGTCGGTCACCGTTACCTGATTGCCTGAGTAAGCCGTCGTCACTGCGCCGGTCGAGGCGGCGCTGCTGTCGAACGTCTCGACCCTTGTCAACCGGCCAAGCAAGTCCAAGGTCGTATCGGTATACCCGTAAGTTGGATCGCTCGTGCTGCGATAAGGATTGGTGACCCGCTTAGTACGTCCCATTCCGTCGTAGGTTGTGTTGACTAGTACATCGCCTTGAGGGTCGCGGGCCAGGTTTTGCGTTGTTCTGTCAAACCCATCAGTCTTGATATATCTCAGGAAGGTCTTATCGTCCACGTTGGTCTGGTCTTTTAGGATCAACGTGTCATTGTTGATGAGGGGGACGAGGTAAGTCTGATTGGGGTATTGGACTTGTACGGTCGTTGGTGCGTAATAGATCGTCGCGTGGTTCTCGACTCCCGTCCCAAGCGCCGATTTGATCTGAGTTGGGCGGTCGAAAACATCGGCGTGGATCGTCTGTGTAACAACCTGGTTCGGATCCTTCATACCAGTCTGTACTCCTCGCGAGTAGTCATACTGGTGCTTCAGTTGCTGACTCAGCGCGTTGGTGACCAGTGAAGGGAAGGCGAAGGTCGGGCCACTTGGCCCGGGGCTCCCACTTTCGGGGTTGAAAGCCCCATCGCCGAAGTTGTCCACATAGGAAACAGCCGTGGCATTACCGTTAGCGTCCAAGCTCAGCACTACGTTGCCGGCTTCGTCGTATTGCGAGTAAGCAGTAACATAGGTTCCGCTTGCGATGCTCCCGCTGATCAGCCTCTTTACAGAAGTGACGTTGCCGCGCGGCTGACTCTGAGCCGCAAAGGAAGAGAACCAGCTCCCGTCGTACTGAATCATTCCGGTGTTCGTCTGAATAGCCGCGTGATTGCCGCCGTCGTTCGTGTAGTTGTCGTATTCGTACTTGGTGTAAGTCGCGACAGCCCCTGCGCCGTCTTCGACCGTCTCGTCCACCAACAGTCTCCGGCGATGAATCACCTGTTGGACGGTCGAATACACTCCGGAGCCACAAGACCCGTCCACGCCGTTAATGTTGGTGTAGCAGTAGCCATTCAATGCTCCCACGTAGGTTCGTGCTGTTTGCCTCAGAAGCGTTCCCGCATTTGGGCTGGTCCCAAAATCATACTCCAAGATTGAGGTAACGTTATTGAAGTTATCATAATCGTAGCTGACACGCTTCAACTTGTTGTTTTCGAGAATTGTATCTTCGGTCAATACTCTGGGATCGTTGGGCGGCTGCTCTTGTCCGTGCTCAGTGCGGTATGGCGCGCTACCCCAGTCTACCTGCGCCCTCTGTTGCCAATCTTTCGTCGCTACCACTTGAGTGCCACTCCCGGTCTGGCGTTCGACTCGAAACTCCCGGGCGTTCTCAAACTTCTCATAAGCTGTTCCGTTTGATCCTTTAAGTACCGAGCACGTTCGATACTCCGCATCTAAGCCGAGGAAGTAATGCGTCTCAGAGAGCAGCGACGTTCCAGTTACGCCGCCCTGATGCGCCTCGACCGTGACGGTGGGGTAGGAGGTTCCACCGATTGTTCCGCTGCCTCTGGTGTATACCCAAGTGGCATCGACGTTGGTTCCATCGGTGAGTGTTCGCCGCTGTGTCACTCTGCGATTGAGCTGGGGATTGACCGTGCCTCCGCCTTCGCAGACCGAGCTGCCAAAAGCTGCGTAATCTATTTGAGACACACCGGGCGCTTCTCCCGGATAGACGATCTCCGCCAGTTCTCCGAACTGGTTGTAATGGAATCGGAAGCTTCTCCCATCCAGCAGGGTCAATCGAGTCACTGTCGTTTCCTCATCCGTAATATCGGTGAACGCCGCGGCTTCATCCGAATGGAAGAAGACATCAGTATGAGGATTGGGATCGGTGTGCTCGGTTTCTCCTTGAGTCGAAATCGTGTAATCCCCGCTATAGAAAGGCCGCTGCAATGACCAGAAGTCTGATCGGAGATTAACTGGGTTGCCCGATGCGTCGGTTGCGCCTATGGTGTCGGTATCAATCCTGATCACTCTGTCTGCGAGGCCATTATATCCCGTGATGGTAACCGTAGCCTCAATCGCAATTCCACTTGAATTGACTGACCATTGCAATATGACTTGGCGGCCCACTGCGTCCGTATAGGTGACCATATTGTTAGCGTCGTCGTAGGTTATGTTTATTGTGTTGCCGTTGGGGTCGAAAACCTTCTTGCAGCGAGCATTGCCTCCCATCGAGCCCCCGCCCATCTTCAGTTTTGTGCCGTCGGCCAGAAATACCCATCCGTCCAGGTTTCCTGCGACGACGCCGTTGTCGACGTCAGTAACGTAAGTGATTGCCGACCCATCCGTGCTGTGCCAGACGCGGCCCCGGTCGCCGTCAAGGTCCGAACCGCAGGGATCGGATTTGAGATGGGGCGCGCCGTCGGTCAGATCGTCGCGCATTTCTACTTCGGATCCGTCAGGAAGCAGTAGCCAGACCTTTGTCAGGACGTACTTATACACCGCTCCCTCTTTTACATTGGGGCAAGCATTGTTGATCGGATCGATGCCAAAGCTGCGCGCCCTGATAGTCGGACCCTTGGAGATTGACCATCCACAGCCGAGCGCAACGAGATTCGGCTTTGTCAGCACGCCGTCGTCGAAGCTTGCCGCGAAGTGGTCGATGGTCCTTGTGGGGCAAGGTTGGCAGTCCTGAACCAACTCCGAAGTGTGTTGGCCAGTCCACAGCTTGCTATTGTAGGTCAAGGCAAGGTTGTAAGAGGCCGACCCACGGCCGCCGATGGCCACCAGAGGTATGTGCAAAGCGAGATTGCCGTTTGCTAGATTAACGGTCTCGATCTTGTCCTGAGCGTACGTCGAGAGCGACGAGAGTCCGCCCTTCGATTCGGCAGGCGTCCCTCGATCGTAACCGTTCTGCGCCAAGACTCGCGTTGACGAGATCGTCGCGGCCGCGACCAACACCGCGAGCAGGTTTAACGCTCGCGAAGTCAGCTTGGAGTTTTTCCTTACCATTGCGCCACTCCTTTGTCTGCAGTTTCACTGGACGATCAGTTTGCCTCGAATGGTCGGATGATTCTCCTCGAAGTAAACATAAGTTCCCGCCGCCAGGACCAACTCCTGGTCCACCCTCTTCGCTCCCAGCAAGGTTCTAACATTCGCAATTAACAGAGGGGCCTGACCCGGCAAAATCTGTTCGAGCATCAACGAAGCATCAGTCTGGGTTTGATTCTCGACCCTCAGCACAACTCTTCCGGGTTTGACTGTGACGGCACATGGATAAAGGTCATCACCGTGGATGAACACTCGGACCATCTGCCTGAAGAAGGGCGCGAGCGTCTGAACGGGAGCGAACCGGCCAGGCGAAACGGCTGCTTCAATGCTCGTGCCCGACGAGGCACCAATACCTTTGCCGGAGGTGTGACTCAAAAAGGCAGATACGGTGATCAAGAAAAAGAACATTACAACAAACAACAACACTTGCCTTTTCAAAGCATTTATTGTGAGCATGGTAAACTCCTTACCGGATTGCTTACGAGCAGTTGCACACATTGTTGGACGTGTTCGTGTCCGTTATCTGACAACTCTTTACCCCAGTGTCGGTGTTCAGGATATAGGCACTGCCGCTTCCTTGACCCGTGCCATCAGCCGAGATATAGACGGTGCGATTACCCTTGACATGAGTGATGGAGATGCTGCAGCCCGAACCCGTGACCACGCCTCTGCCGCTCGCGACCGTTACGCCACCACAACAGTAGACATAGTCACCGGTCGAAGAATTGAAGACGACGAGGTGACTGCTGTCCGTGTCGTCAACCAGACAGCCCGAGATACACGGCTCCTCGCTTGCCAGCAAGCGAGTTCCTGCGTATATCATCTCTTTGCTCGGGACCGTTGGTGAGAAGCTCGTCGTTGATACTTCGCCTGACCTTGCCCTGTCTTTCTTCCGGGAGCTGATTTGCGCAAGCAAACTCACGCCAACGACACACAACAACGCGACGGCGATTGCAACCGCAGCTCTGGCTCTCACCACGCCGCTGCGAGTATTCCCATTTCTTCGTAAATTGTTCTTTGACATCGCCTCTCCCCTCTCAAGACAGAGCACGACATTGAGCTCGCAGCACTGGCTTCAGTGATGCGGCTCACGTCCTTTCGAGGGGATGACTTGTATTACAGACTCCTTGAAAGATTCTTGAAAAATACTTGAAGAGCTTGAGAGAAGGGAATGTGGTGCGCCCGATCACCCGGTGAAGTGATTACAATCTCATAAGGTTTGCGCCGGAGTCGGGGTCGAATTGTCGCGGGACTTCTCCTTCGAAGACCCTTACGAACATCTCAACGGTCACCGATGTTGTAGCTTCAAATAAGTGGCCGCCGAATGTCTGCATTTCTCGATCCCCGAGAACTGCGTGACAGTGCACAACCGGTTCACCATCGAGAACCGTCAGGTTGCCGAGAAGCGAAAGGAGCTCCATCGATTCAGGACCGAACTCCCGCTTGAGATACTGCTTCTGCGTGAGATCGAGATAACCCAACACGGCATCGCGCACGGCTCCGATTCCCGACAACGAAGCCAGGCCGATGCGTTCGGATGCCGCGAGCTTCTTGAGCGAATTGACTATCTCGTCTCCAACGTCAAGGACGACCAGGAAGCCGGTTTCTGTGCGCTTGGTTTTCATCGCACGTCATTCGTCATTAGTCATTAGTCATTGGTCACTGGTCATTAGTCACTGGTCACTCGTAGACGACCTGCAGCAGAAAACTAATGACTAATGACAAATGACCAATGACTTTTTTATTGAAAATAATCGTCGCCGCCGCTGTTACGCTTGCCGCGCTTGCGACCGCCCGGACCACCGCCAAGTTGAGCGAATTGATCGGTCCCGTAGCTTCCCAATCCCGCGAGCGTGAATGAGAATGACCACGCGCTCTCGTTTCGCAAGCCCGCTTTGAAGGTGTTGTAGTTGAACTGTACACCGCAACAATCCCACGAGTACCCGATGTAGCCCCTCGAATTAATCAAACGCCCGTTTGAAACTTGCGTGTCGGTGATGAACCGGTTGGTGAAGTCATAATTTAGTCGAGCCCCTCCGTACAAGCCGCGCAGGTCGTCGCCGATCTGCACAGTGGCGCCGACCTGGTCTCCCGGGAAGGTTCCCGCTTCGAAACTATTCGGTTCAAGCTTGACGTGTCGCGACAAAAAATAATCGGCAGAGACGGAGTACTTATCTTTTTTGATTCCGCCCCCGATGGTCAGATCGCGCACGCCTCCATCACCGCCTATGTCCATTCGCAGATCCGCGTACATCGTAGACAGCGGGCGATATCGTGCCGATACGTTCACTGGCGAAAGACTTCGCGCCTCGCCGGCGTATGTAAAACCAGTCAGTGTGTTTAGCGGATAGAACTGATTGCGCGCGCCGGAAATCAAAGCGCCGCCGAAGGTGCGATCGAAGAAATATTTCTGCGCGATGGCAACAGTGAGAACCTCGTAAGCCTGAGGAGTTTCATCTTCGTCGCTGGCAAGCGCCTCGGCAGCGTCCAATTCCTGCTGGCCTTTGCGGGTTCGCGGATTCGCCTGTTCCGCTCTCTGCGAAAGCTTGTCAGGAGGATTCAATTCGACTTGCTGCCCGGTTTCAAGTTTGTTCTTGTCGTACTGATTTGTTTGCGCGGACTTATTCGCTCCGCTTTGATCAGTCATCGAAGCGTCAGCGGGAGCGGGCTCGGTCTTTGCCGGCGGCGTTCCGCTTGTTGATGTTTCAGCGGCGGTGTTGTCCTGGTCTGGAGGCCGGACGGGCTTCATATGCGATGGCAAGTGTCGTCGCCTCACGCGGCGTCGAGTCACATCAGACGGAAGCTCCTTCGTAAAGAACCGATTTACTATCGCGTACTCCAGTTCATTTGTGTTGGCGATTGTGTCGGTGCCGTCGAAGCGAATGATCCTGTTGAACTGCTCGCCTATACCATCAATCAAACGATAAGTAACGTAAGGTTCGATTACATGCTTGAACCGTTCGGAGCCGTCGTCGTTGAGATAAGTCTTTTCGAGCGAAGGCGGCCGAATGTCAACATCCAATTCGGCGTAATGACGCGAGAGATTCCTGGGTACGATCGGGTTGAGCGCGTTGTGATCAAAGAGCTTCAAACCAGGTTGAAATTCGACGCGGTTGGGGTCGAGACGCGGATCCGCCGGATCGAGAGTGAATTTGTCGGCATCGAAAAGGGGCACGGTCGGATCCATGCTGCTGTTGTAAAAAGTTTCGCGCAGCGTCAGGCTTGGAGTAATTGCGACGCCCGCCACGGTAGCCAAAGGCACAGTGATCTTCGGCTGAAAGTCGAACCGCTGAACGGTCGGTGTAGTCAGCACGATGCTCGTATCGACTATCTCTTCTTTCTTCAGCGCGCCCACGCTCGAGTCGAACGAAAAATAGATCGGCGTGCCGTCGAATATTCGGCGCGGGTACATCGTCAGATCCATTTCAGGCGCGTGACGAATCTTTACGTCGGTGCTTGCTCCCGCGCTTGGAGTCAATGAGTTTTGACTGGGCGTGAATAGCGTTGTCGTTTCGTTGGACGCGAGAAGGTTCACACTGAACCCGCTCGTGTTGTTGTTTGCGTAGAAGGTCGACTCGCGCCTCGGATCGACCACTTGAGATATGTCGTCGGAGAAGACTTGCCTGAATGCAAGGCTGGTAACTAACGATACATTTCCTACGGCGAGCCAGCCGTGCGGCAGATGCTGCACCGCTTCGCCGATGAAAGCCGTCCCACCTTGATTATCGCCGGCCTGTCCGAACAGCCGGTCCTTCACTGAGAACACGCCTAATCTCAGATAAGACTTCTCATCGGTCTGTGCGCGGAACTCGGCGCCCATTCCGATGCCGCGTTGGGTGTAGATGTCGCCTCGAAATGTGATATCCGCTGAATCACCCAGAGTCTGGTAGTAAGCGAGCTTCAGGGTCCGGCCTTTTTGATTTGAAGTGCCGGTGCTCGGCAAAAGGAATCCCGACTTTCGCTCCTTTCGCCCGGCGGGAATCCATGCGTACGGAAGCACGAAAGCGGGAAGCGTCTTCACGCGAAACACGGCGTTGTGCATGATGACCCGGTCGCCCATCTTCAACTCCGCGCGACGTGTCTTGAAAGTCCACTTCGGAATCACGTCTTCGCAAGCGGTGACGTCAGCGTCATACAATTCGTAGGTGTCGGGTCCAGTCTTTTCAACCCGACTTGCCGTGAAGAAAACGTAATCACCTGTTTGCGTGCGATTGGTGAACCCGGTGGTGTCCCAGAAGACGCCTCTCTTCGTCGTCCAGTTGATCTCGGCGCGGCGCGCAGTCACTCTCTGGTCGGCGCCCTGGTCGAAGATCACGTTGCCCTCGGCCACCATGTCACCGGTCGTGTTGTTGAGCGTGACGTGATCGGCCTGCAATCGCATGTCGCCTTGTGTTGCGTTGACGTAGCCTTCGTAGATGAACAACTCACCGTTCTTCGATTGCTTGTCGGCTACAATGTCGACGGTCTCTTCGGGTCCGGCAACTCGGGCAGGTTTTTCTGCCTCTTTCTCCGGCGAAGCTTGTTTTTTGCGCTCGGCTTTTCGAGCGCGCTTCTGCTTCTGAGTTTCCTTCTCCTGACTGCTTTGTCCGGAATCCTGGACGTGGACGCCCGAAAACTGGTGGCCGAAAGCGAGTGCGGAATTCAACGCGAGCAGGAGAGGTAATAACAAAATGCGCGGGAGCGGCTGCGGAATGCGAGACATTGAGTTAAGCGTTCCTTCGCACGGGAAAGACGATATTATCAGGTGCTTTAGCGGACAGCAAATGTCGCCCTACTGAATGCGATAATTGTGTCATTGGGGAATGCGAGTGGCGCTAGCCGATTCAATCGAATCCTGCTACTCTTGTCCGCTGTTTTGCTGCGAGTGATACTTCCAGTTTTGGTGCGTGGATTAATCATTCAATTCTAAAGACAATGTTGGTGGAGGGAACGATGCCTGAATTCAGACCCGAGCTTCGGAAGGATCCCATCAGCGGAAGGTGGGTCATCATTTCATCCGCTCGAGCGCAACGACCCGAAGCTCCGGAACCGCGACGCGAGGACGAAACACCAGAAAGCCGCGCTCGCTGTCCGTTTTGTTATGGCAAAGAGGATCAAACGCCGCCCGAGATTTTCACGATACGCAACAACGGCGAACCTCCCAACACACCGGGCTGGCTGACTCGAGTAGTGCCCAACAAATTCCCGGCGTTTGGAATCTTTCCCGAGATCAAGCTCAGACGAGTTGGCATGTTTCAAATCGCGACCGGCTACGGCGCGCACGAAGTGGCGATCGAGTCTCCCGAGCACGACATTTATCTCGAGCATCAGCCGCTGGAACAAATCGCTCGAATCGTAGACACCTGGTGGGAACGGCACGTCGATCTCGAACGCGATCGTAAGCTGAAATACGTTTTGCTGTTTAAGAATCACGGCAAAGCCGCGGGTGCGTCGCTGACTCATCCTCACGCGCAGATAATCGCGACGACCGTCATCCCCGATGCGTTGAAGAGCAAGCTCCGCCACGCGAAGGAGCACTTCGTCAACGGAGAAGGCTGCATCTGGTGCCGCCAACTCGATCAGATTTTTTTCCAGGAGAACGTGATCTTTAATGATGACGGCTCGGTGCTTGTCGAAACTCATCAGCGCGATCGGGTAGTCGCGGAGAACGAGAAGTTTATCGCTTATATTCCGTTCGCCGCTCGAATGCCTTACGAGATTCATATTCAGCCCAAGGTTCATCAGTATACTTTCATACAAACAACTCCAGAGGAACGGCTCGCGCTCGCGCAAATGATGAAAGTCGTGTTGATGAAGATTTGCAAGCTGCTTGGAAATCCGCCGTACAATTTCTACATTCACTCGGCCCCAAACCTCAATATCACACCGCGAACGGGCGACTACAGCACGATTCGCGAGGACTTTCACTGGCACATCGAGATACTTGTTCGTACGACTATTTGGGCGGGATTCGAACAGGGAAGTGGAATCTACATAAACGCTTTGAACCCGACGGACGCCGCGCGGTATCTTGCCGAAACCGAGATCGAAGAATGAAACGTGATGCGTGAAGCGTAACGGGTGAAACGTGAAACGTGACGCGTGATCCGTGAAACGTGATGCGTGATCCGTGAAAACACGAACGCATCATTCACTGCTTTCTCACATCTCGCCTCGTTAGCCTCTCACGCGCCACGTTTCTCGTATCACGTTTCACGTTTCATTCTTCACGCTTCACGTTTCACTTTTCATTCCTCACGCCTCACGTTTCATTCCTGAAGTACCTGGCTCGTTGAAAGATCCGATCGTCGAAGTATCCGCGAAGCAGCTCGATTTCATCATCACCTTTCGCGGACGGCAAAACAGTTACAACATCATAGCGATAAGGCTCCTCAGTGACCTTCATCAACTGCCGATAACGTCGCGCTGCGCGAGCAATCTGGCGTTGCTTTCTCAAATCGACCGCGCGTTCGGGCGCTACAAAATCCGCAGATGTGCGAGTTTTCACTTCAACAAAGGCCAGCGTGTCGCCATCATAAGCGATTATGTCGATTTCAGCCGTAAGCTTTTGACCTCGCAACCCTCTTCCAAGCGGCATCCGAAAATTGATGGCAACTATGCGATAACCCTCGTAGCGCGTGAGGTAATCGAGCGCCGAGCGTTCTCCGCGCTCACCCAATTCCAAGTGAGGAGCGCGGCTCGCTTTCCCGCTCCGGAGAAAAAACTTGAGTCGGTCAATCAGATGATTTGCAATATGCGTCACCATCGCAGTGAAGCATCTTACTCGCTAACCGTTCCTTGTAAAAGCCGCGAACCGCACGCTACATTGAACGCTTATGCAGAAGGCAGGAAATATTTCATCGAGTGATTGCGGCGAGCACGAACAGCTTCCGACCGTCGTTATCCTGGGCCGCCCGAACGTCGGCAAATCGACACTGTTCAACAAGCTCACCGGCTCGCGGCGAGCCATCGTTGGAGACGAGCCGGGCATCACCCGCGATAGAATTTACGGCCGCGCCGAGTGGCGAGGACGCGAGTTCCAATTGGTGGACACGGGCGGAATCATAGCTGACGACAGAGAATTGATTCCGTCAAACATTTTGGCGCAGGCGCGCACGGCTCTCGACCAGGCATCGTTGATCATTCTCGTTGTAGACGCGCGCTCTGGAATCACGCCGCTCGATGAAGAGCTCGCGGAACTTGCGCGGCTCACCGGAAAGCGAGTCTTCGTCGCGGCGAATAAAGTTGACAGCGCGACGCTCGAGGCCGACGCGCACGAGTTTGAACGTTGGGGATTCGACGAAGTGTTTCCGGTGTCGGCCGAGCACGGCGACGGCGTAGCTGAAATGCTCGATGCAGCATTCGAAGTGCTTCCAGCATCCACGCCGCGCGAAGCGCATCGTGAGCTTGGCATCGCAATCGTCGGCCGTCCGAACGTCGGAAAGTCATCGCTCGTCAATCGGCTAGTGGGCGAAGACCGCGTGATCGTTTCTCCGATTCCCGGCACGACTCGCGACTCGGTCGATACAGAGCTGATTTATGAAGACACACACTTCAAATTGATCGACACCGCCGGCATCCGTCGCAAGGGCAAGACCGAACTAGTGGCCGAAAAAATTTCTGTCGTTATGGCTCGACGCAATCTCGAACAGGCCGACGTCGCGATTCTGTTGATCGACGCGATCGAAGGACCGACCGCGCTCGATGCGACAATTGGCGGCTATGCGCACGATGCGGGCGCGAGCCTGATCATAGCGGTCAACAAATGGGACGCGATTGAGAAAGACACGCATTCGACTTCGCAATATGAGCACCGCATACGCGAGATGATGAAGTTCGCCGACTACGCGCCGATTATTTTCATTTCGGCGAAGAGCGGTCTGCGCGTGACTAAACTGTTGGAACTTGCGCGGCAAGCTTATGACGAACGGAGCAAGCGCATTTCGACTTCGGAGCTCAATCGGTTCTTCGAGCGAAATCTCGAACAGCCTCGCGCGACCACTAGATCGAAGTACCCGCTCCGGGTTTTGTACATGACGCAAGCTGCGACTCGGCCACCGACATTTGTGTTGTTCACGACCTCACGTAGTCAAAAGGCGAAGCTTCATTTTTCATACGAGCGATACATTATTAATTGCTTGCGCGAGGAGTTCGGTTTCTTTGCGACGCCGATTCGAATCAAGCAACGCAGGAAATAGAGCGAGCCTTGGATAGGAACAATTCGCAAGGATCGATCGCGACAACTTTGAGACAAAGTTAAGAGAACCGGTAATTCTTTCACCCCAGTAACAAACCAATACAGAGTGATTCAAGTCGCAAGGTTCCCGCGATAATTCAAATGAATTGATTCTGCAATTTAGTCGGTCTTGGCGTCGATTCTTCTGTCGGCACGATGGTTGCTGATTGTTGGCCTCCACCAGTTCCGTGTGATGCTTATTATGGACGCATTCCGACTCAATTAGTACTCTTTGTTCAGGTGTTCTGTGGCGTAAGCAAGAAAACGTAGAGGGCAGACGGTGAAGCGCCTGCCCTCGATCTTCCCCCTGCTCCCCTTCCAGAGAGGCAGGAGAAAGGAGTTACTTCAATGTCAACTTATCACGAGGAAGAAATGGCCATCAAGGACGATGACAAAAACGAGGAAACAGACAGCCGCGAAAAAAAGATGGCAATGTCCCGCAGGAAGTTCGTGCGGAACGCGTCGGTTGGAGCGGCCGCCGCCGCGGCAGTGTTTGCACTCAAGGGGGGCGCAGGCGGCTCGCAGAATGCACTTGCGCAGTCCGGGAGCGAAGACGGTACGGTGACTGTTGACGCTGCGCTGATAACTTATATTTCCTCGCCGGACGGCTCGGTTGGTAACTCGACGCTGACGCTGTCGGATACTTTCACCACTACGTTCCGGCTGCAGGCGGCTGCGGACTTGAACCTCTCAATTGGAACTAGCAGCGACTTCACCTTTGGCGGCTTCTCTGTTGGCGGATCGACTACTTTCAACCAAGGCGTCAGCTCTCAGGTGACGGATGCAATCACAGTCAACAACACGCAAAGCATAGCGGTCTCGACACCAGCGCCGGGGCAGCCAAATCACACCGTATTCTATGGGCTTCAGAACCCCCAGGTAAATCTCCACGGAGACCCTACAAGGCTGCTGTTTAAGTTCCTGAATGCTGGTGACCTCTTCTCAGCCAGGGCTGACCAGCTTCAGCAGGGATCTTGGCCATTCTCTCAAACCACGATCGATGGAATGCTGGCGCAGTACCCGCCACTGACCGATCCGACTGGCGGCACCCTGACACACCCGCGATTCAAGAAGAGGTTCAGTCTTGCGACCGATGCCGGCGTTAGTAATACCGTTGCATTTTCTACCGCAAATGGAAGCGCGTTCACAGACCAACTCACGGTCAGCGTTGGCGTGACAATAAACTCATCGTCCGGCTTCAACGACAGTGGTCTCCAGACGAAGTTTTCGGTCGGTCAGACCCTAAACTTCAAATTGACCGCCGTCCAGGAAATCACGTCGAATCAGATAATGAGCATCAGCTTTGTTCTGAATCCGTCAGCGGGCCCGAGGGTCTTCAAAGTCTATCGCGATAAGGTCTTTAAGACCTACCTCGTCATCGCGGGAGGAGCACCTGGCCTGTCCGGGCAGCCGGTCTTGCAGGGCACGATCTACGATTCGTTGGGGAACCCCATCCCGAACGCTCTCGTCACGTTGACTCAAAGCAGTGTGGATTATGCAAAGGTGGCGGACGGCGCAGGCAATTACTACATAGCCACTGAAAGCGGAGACCCGCTGGCGACCGGACTTTATCCGCTAGACTCCGGCGGCACGATTGTAAACGTGAACGTAACCACCGGCACAACCTACGCCAGCGTATCCGGCGTAGATTCAGGGGCCGCGCAGAGTACTGACATATTCGATGCACAGGTTTATTAAAGTAACTCTGCCGGTCGTATGGGCGTAAACACCAGCAGCCGTGGTGGTGAACGGCGAAAGCCGCCAACACCGCCACGGCCCGTTACTCCATCGTCCTGGGACGAGGTACAGAAGCCGCTATCTATATCCCCCGCAAACTAGGACGTTGAGTTTGAGCGGCTACCGAAGGATGATAAGGGGTGTTCCATGACCTCACGCAACAGTGAAACAAAGTCGGGACGAGCCGCAGACGATATGATGGTGCGAAGATGGCATCGTGTACTTGCTGAGGCTTGCCTTACATCAAGGAGGATAGTTCTTACCCTCGGAGTAATTGCCATGACCACAACGATGACTGCGCCAGCAAGAATAAACGCTTCCGTTAGGGCCGCAGCGGGTAGTCTCCGTATGGTAGCTCTCGAATCAGGCGACGCGCCTGCAGAGATAGGCGGAGCATATTTGAAAACATTCTCTGCCGCAGTAGACGATTCCAGCGACGTTGCATTCAGTGCAACACTGTCAGGTTCATCTGCGAGCAGCGCCATATTACTCAAGTCGGGTGATACAACTCGCGTGCTGTTGCGCACGGGCGACAAAGCGCCGGATGGAAGCACGTACACGAAGTTCGATGAATTGGACAGGTCGTTTTACGGCTACAACAGCGTTGACACAGCCTTGATGATTTTTCGTGCTGAGCTCGAAGGCGGCTCCGCGTCGGAAGGGCTATTTCTGATGAAACCTGACGGCGCGCAAGTAATTGCGCTGGCAGGCGGCAAGTCTCCGCGAGGCTTCACCTACAAATCATTTGCCCAGCCAACCCTGATAACTGAGGTTGGCAATCAAGGCTTGGCCTATACGCTGACATTCATTGCGCTGATGGAGGAAGGCAACAAATCTATCATAACGATGTTTAATGTTTCTAGTCCGGAAGAACTGACCACCGGCGATAAGTTGGGAGAGAATGAAGTGAAGGATTTTGTGATCTCGCAAATGGGGGCCGAGGCGGTGTGCGCTGTTGCCGATTTGAGCGATGCCGGCGGCGGGGACTTCAAGGAAGTAATTTTTGTCGGTGGCAACATCTTGTCCGGGACTAACTTCAGAACAAGAGGTCGCATCGATGGGTTTGGCAAGATAAAGCAAATATTAACACCACCGGCGATGACCTTTCAGGTGTCGATAGCATCCGTTGTGTTCAAGGGAGGGCTGAAAGCGATTGCTGCAAGGGATGTGCTCGGCGGCGCGTTCGTAATCGCTGGGGTTGGTGATCCCGCTCCTGGTCTGCCGAGCGAAACCATTCAAAGCTTTGGCCCTCCTGTGTCCAATGGCGTTTTCCCGTTTCCTTCCGGCGCTCCTCGCCCTCCGTCAGGGATTGTGTCTGTGGTGAAGCTCAGCGGCGGCCGCTCAGCATTGTGGCTTTGGACCCGCAAGGTCGCCTTTCCGGGACCGGATATTTTTCAAACCAGGCTGGCATTAGTTGAAGGCGATATGACAACTGATGGACAGGTTGTGCACAATTTCTCACCTGTCAAGCTCAGCGACAAGGGAACGCTGCTACTTCGCGGGCACGGTTGGCGAAGGCAGTGCAGCGCGCGAAGGATTGTTCATTATTGATGGATTGTTTGATGAACAATCGCAGTAAGCCAAGCGACCAGCAAGGTAGTTATATGAAATCAGGTGATCGGGAGATTTGCAAACAACTCGTTCCTGGCGGCAAGCTGATGCGCAGATTTCTAAACTTGTGCATCAAACCACTACCCCCGATCCTTCTAGTCCTGCTTATCGCGTTAGTGGCTTCGGCTACTGATCAGCCTGCTGCTCGGATTCGCGTGTCCGAACTTGACCGAACACCGCTTACCGCAGGACCGCTGAAGATAACCCTTACTAAGTTCAGAGGCAGTTTCCTGAAGGTTGGTGGCGGCTCGATAGAAGCACAAGTCGAAAATACGTCGGCCGAATTCAGCGTTTTCTCTCCTCAGAGACTTTCGTTTGTGGGAAGCGACAACAGTCAAGCTGACATTTTAGCCATCCAGTCTGGCGATCGTTATTGGTGCGCTCTAGACAGGAGAATAGCGCCGGGCGCGCGCACAAAGGAGTTTTACGCGCTG